>Ga0208695_1003127_pt1 | contig 11444 bp, 11 predicted proteins | sample AD_UKC111_MetaG_FD_184449 | JGI IMG/M metagenome (GOLD analysis project Ga0208695, IMG submission 184449) | Active sludge microbial communities of municipal wastewater-treating anaerobic digesters from Hong Kong - AD_UKC111_MetaG (SPAdes)... | ecosystem: Engineered > Bioreactor > Anaerobic >... | reverse complement strand
TTACCTTAAATTGTTATATTAATCAGCTTGATGGTTCCAAGGTCTGACTGTTACAGGCTATTTCACAAATGTTGCCACACAGTCTGACGTCCCCGTGTCTCACACCCGTGTCTCAGGAACTGTGTATGTAAATAGGGCCGGGAGATGCTATCTCCCGGGTCTTATGAACATCTGGGTCCAGTAATAAACTCCGTTCTTATTTTTTGCACAGCCTACTCCTATTTCGGTAAAGGACGTGCTTAATATATTTCCCCTGTGCCCCGGTGAATTCATCCATGCTGTTACAACTTCCTTGGGGGTTCTCTGCCCCATTGCGATGTTTTCACCGCCTGCCGCCATTCTTATTCCAAAGGATTCAATCATGTCGAAAGGGGAACCATAAGTCGGAGATTGATGAGCAAAATAGTTTTTATTTATCATATCCTGTGACTTATATCTTGCACATCTGGAAAGCTGCCAGTTGGACTTAAGGGCAGGTAATCCCCTCTTGGTACGCTCAATGTTTGTCAGGCGTATTACCTCGTTTTCCAAAGAGTTTATTGCAGTTGTTGTCGGTATTGTAAGCTTCTGACCGGGATAAATCAATGCCGGATTCTTTATTTGAGGGTTCTTGGCAATAATTTCGCTAAGGCCTACCTGGTGCTTAACTGCTATTTTCCACATTGTATCACCGGAACGTACCGTGTAGGTTATATCAGCAAAAACCTGCATTACAGACAATGAAAAGCAGAGTACAGTAATAAATGCTATTATTTTTTTCTTCACTTTATTACCTCCTTATGAGCTGAAATACATCCACATGCTTATTTTTGATTAATTCTGTTTTTTTATGTTGGACAGTTTATGTAACATTTGAGCAAACACAATACATAATGCAATAAGTTTCCATTTTTGTTCCGGGTGGAGGACATCTTTTCGACACATCATAAATACTTTTGATTATTTGAAGCAGCATCTGCAATAAAAAATATTATTGAATAAGCATGAATAAATTGCTATAATTTTGATATACGATATAAATATGAAATATGTTGAATAAACATGTAGCAATTGTTATAATAATAACAAGTAGTGTAAAAAACAGGTTTTTATGGTAAGATGGTCCTAAGTTTATTCGAGGGATGTGATTGCCTATGAATGTTGTTTGCTAACAGGAAATCATTTTGGTTTTTCATTTCTTAATTTTTTTTGCATTATTTATCCGAACTATAATTTTTAAGGAGGTTTTTTATGCAAGCGTTTCATGATTTTATAATTTTCTTAAATGGTTATCTTTGGGGTCCTCCAATGTTGGTTCTTTTGTTCGGAACTCACTTGTTCCTCACTTTTAGGTTGGGATTCATTCAAAAATATACTGGTCTTGGCATAAAACTTTCAATTACCAAAGATACAACAGGCGAAGGCGACGTCAGCCAGTTCGGCGCATTGACCACAGCCCTGGCTGCTACAATAGGTACAGGTAACATAGTTGGTGTTGCTACAGCTGTTGCTCTTGGAGGCCCCGGCGCTGTTCTCTGGTGCTGGCTCACAGGTGTATTCGGTATATCAACCAAGTATGCCGAAGCATTACTTTCAGTTAAATACAGGGTTAAGACTTCAGACGGTACCATGCTGGGCGGACCTATGTATGCTCTTGAGAACGGACTCAAAATGAAATGGTTGGCAGTCCTCTTCTGCATATTCACAGGTATAGCTGCATTCGGTATCGGCAATACGGTTCAGGCAAACTCCATAGCTTCAATGGTTCAGGAGAACTTTGGAATATCACCTTACATAACAGGCATAATAATGGCAATATTTACCGGTATCGTTATAATCGGCGGAGTAAAATCCATAGCAAATGTTTGCGAAAAACTCGTTCCTTTTATGGCAATATTCTATGTAATCGGTTGTATAATAATCCTTATCATGAATGGTGCTTATGTCGGACAGGCAGTATCCCTCATATTTGCTAACGCGTTTTCAGCAAGGGCTGCAGGAGGCGGCTTCATAGGCGCAACTGTATTGATGGCTGCCAGATATGGTATTGCAAGAGGCTTGTTCTCTAACGAATCAGGTCTTGGTTCAGCTCCTCTGGTTGCTGCTGCCGCAATGACCAGGAATCCTGTCAGACAGGCTCTGGTTGCATCTACCGGTACCTTCTGGGATACAGTTGTCGTTTGCGCTATGACCGGTCTTGTTCTTGTAAGCAGTATATGCAGCAATCCGACAGAACTTGAAGGCCTCAAAGGCGCAGCTCTTACAAGCGCAGCCTTCGAGCAGATTCCTGTAGTCGGACCGATAGTACTTACAGTTGGTCTTCTGACTTTCGTTTTCTCAACAATACTCGGATGGTCCTACTATGGTGAGAGAGCAGTTGAGTACCTGTTCGGCAAAAAGATTATTAAGCCTTACAGAATACTTTGGACAATCGGTGTATTCTGCGGTTCGGTAATGACACTTCCATTGGTTTGGGATCTTGCTGATGCAATGAATGCCATGATGGCAATACCTAACCTTGTTTCACTGCTTATGCTGAGCGGATTAATAGCTTCTGAAACAAAGAAATACCTGGTTGACGGAAGTGTTGACGATGTAGACGACACTCCGATACCAACAATAAATAACTAATAAACGGACTAAATAAACAGATAATAATATAATCCGGCTGTCATGAAAATGATTGCCGGATTATTTTTTAACCTGCTGAAACTTGGAAGGCGTTGGAACAATATAATATGTTTTATCGTCTCTTATTAATAGATTGATTAATTGCATTATATTATATAAAATATTAAGTACAAGTTGTTAATAGTGTTAAATTATGGAATTGATTAAAGATGGGGTGATATTTTGGAAATTCTGGTAAAGGGCATAAGTAACCTGGGCTATATAGCATATTCAATCATATGTTTAATAGCAATAATATTTGCGGTTTCCTTTATTACAATGGTGTTTGTCAGGGGGAAATACCGGGGGCTGCAGAGTGAATTATCGTCGGCTGCATCCAGGAGGGATGCCAGATTCAGGAGTCAGGTATTAAGCGATATAGTAGAGGATTATAAAACCATCTCTTTGGCTTCCAAAGGAGAAATCAACACTCAGGCAATAGTAGAGAAAAATTTCAGCATAAAGCTTACAGGATTGGGATTGGGAGAGCGGTTTGTGAAGAACTCGGTTTCATTGATGGTGGTGTTGGGACTCCTGGGAACCTTTTACGGACTTACAATGTCTGTGGGGAGACTGGTGGAACTGCTGAGCACCAGCGGTAACAGCGACATTCTTGTCAGTATGGACTCTGTAATTACAGGGCTTATTTCTTCAGTAAGGGGGATGGCGGTAGCTTTCTCAACAAGCCTTGCAGGTGTTGGGGGTTCTATAGTAATTACAGTTCTGGGAATTGTGATAAATATTGAAGAGTCAAGACAAAGCCTCATGGTTCAGATGGAGGATTATCTGGATAATATCGTAGAGCAGGAGCTTCTCCAGAAGAAGGAATCGGAGCTTAGCCGCATAAGCAATACAATTTCAGCTTCCTTTGACGGTTTCAGTTCAAGGGTGGAGGATATTCTCCGCAGTACCGTACTGGATTTTTCGGACAAGCTTGCAGCAGCCGGCAGCAATATCGAGAATTCCACAAAATGCCTTGATGAGACAATCATAAAGTTTGAAAATGCACTTTCGGTATTCAGCAGCAATACCAGAGACTTCAGTGAATTCAACCATAACCTGAGAGGGAATATTGAAAGAATGGATGTAGCCTTCATGAATCTAAGGGAATCTATCGCAGAGACTTCAAAGAATATTGCTTCAAATCAGGAAGCAATGAACAGTTTTTCAGCGGCTGTACAGCAGGCGGCAGCAGTTATTAGCGGTGAAAAAGGCATAGGAAGTGATGGCAGATGATGAAAACAAGGAGAAGATATTTTGGAGGAGGAGCCGAGGCCCAGGATTTTTGGCCGTCCTTCACAGATGTAATGTCTACCTTGGCATTGATACTGTTCTTTCTTATGCTGCTGGCCTATGTACAGAACATAATATTCGGGAACAATCTTGAAAATGCGAAGCAGCAGCTGGAGATATCGCGGGCGGAAATAAGCAGCGCGGAAAAAGAGCTAAGACGTATAAGGCTGGAGGTAGATAAGACAAAGACGGCTCTGGCATTGTCGGAGCAGGAAATTGAGAACCAGAAAGCAATCATTGCTTTGACCAATGAAGAGCTGGAAAGTCTAAGAGTACGTCTTCAGGGCATAGCCTTTCTGAGGCTGGATATACTGCAGAAGGTTAAAGAATCTGTAGAGCAGGAGTTGGGGAGGTATAATGATAAGGGCCAGGAGCTTGTATCTATAGGAGACAATGCAAATATTATAATTAATGAAAGCCTGGTTTTCTCTTATAATTCATACAAGCTTAAGCCGGAGGCGGAAGATCTCCTGACACAATTGTCCAAGGCTTTTGAAAGAGTGCTGGAAAATCCCGAGGTAAGAGAAAATATAGATGCCATAAGCATTGACGGACATGCCGACAGTCTGGGGAGTTCGGCTTATAACAGGGAACTATCTGCCAGGAGGGCTACAGAGGTAATAAACTACATGTTCAAAGTGAATCCCAATTTGGAGGACAAGTACGGAGAATATTTTGCGGCTAACGGTTTTTCTGAATTCCGCCCCATAAGCACAGGAAATGATGAAGAAAGCAGGGCTGCTAACAGGCGTATTGAAATTTCCATAATAGTGAAGGATTCAAATATACAAAAGGTTATTGAGAAGTATCTGAATGAAACAGAGGAAATACTTGAAGAAAGATAGCATAAAAATAAGGCTGATGACTTTGTCATCAGCTTCATTGTTACAGGCTTATTCCAGATTATTGACATATTCCTTCATTGCTTCCAGGGATATCGCACCTGTGGTTCCATCGCCAAGGAAGCCTTCGGTATCGATAAAATATGAGGTAGGTATCCCTGTGACCTGATATAACCGGGAAACTTCTCCTTTTACATCCAAAAGTGCAGTGAAGCTATAGTTGTTGGCATCCATAAAATCCTGCACGGTTTTTTTATTTTCCCCGACATTGACTGCTAATATTACAAGGCCGCTATCCTTTGTCTCCTGGTAAAGCTTCTCTATATCCGGCATTTCCGCCTTGCAGGGCGGGCACCAGGTAGCCCAGAAATTGAGGAATATTTTCTTGCCCTTAAGGCTGCTGAGTTTAACTGCATTGCCCTTTAAGTCCTCAAGGGTAAAATCATAGTTTTCCATCAAATTGATTTTTGATTCACTGCTATCGTCCGAATCAGAAGAAGGTATAGGGTCAGAGGCTGATTGCTCTGCCTGCTGATCCTGCTGGGGAGGGTTTATTACAATTTCGGATTTGGAATTGTAATTTTTTGTGACATAAACAGCCGTAACTACAAGAATAATAGCTGTAATCCAAATGATAATATTTTTTCGCATAAATAATTCTCCTCTGATTAAAAATTAAAAAAATCAAAATACCGGCTTAGTGCCGCAATTTTGTTTGTAAAGATGAGTATACCCATTAGTATGAGCAAAACTCCGCTTATAATCGATATGGTATTCAAGTGCCCTGATATTCTCTTGAAATACCCGCTGAAGCTTCCGATAGCATAAGCAGTTAGTATAAATGGTACCGCCAGCCCTAAAGAATATGCTGCAAGCAGCATTATTCCCATTGTTATTGTTTCCATGCTGCCGGCATATATGAGTATCGAAGCCAGTATAGGGCCTACACAGGGAGTCCAGCCGGCTGCAAAGGCCATTCCTATGAGCACTGAGCTTATATTCCTGCCCAGCTTTTCAAAAGGCACAAGCCTTTTTTCGTAATACAGTGTCTTTATTTTAAAAAGCCCTGTAATGTGGATTCCAAACAGTACTATGAGAGTACCGCCGATTTTCCTGAAAGTATCCATATTTCCGGCAAAAATCCTGCCTATGGAGGTTATTGAGGCTCCCATTGCTATGAATACCAGAGAAAAGCCCAGAACAAACCCCAGGGATTTATACAGGGCATAAAGCCTTGCCCTTCCGGTATTAATATCAGCAATGGCAGACCCGGTAATATAAGTTATATAGGCGGGTACCAGAGGCAGCACGCATGGGGAAAGAAAGGACAGAAGCCCTGCCGAAAAAGCCAGTATCAGCGATACGTTGCTCAATTTAATCACCTGCGCTCAAATTTAATATGTACCCCCCATAGGTATGCATTTATATTATATCATAAATGTGAAGGATTTATGAAGAGGTTATTGATTTATTGAACAAAATAATTGCAAAAATATTGACAACCGTTAGATATAAAAATATAATATATGTATACCCCCCATGGGTATATAAATTGAAGTATATGGATTTATGCATACGTATATTGCAAAATAATAATACAGGGAGGCATGGATATGAGCAAAAAGGTGCTTATTGTAGGAGGAGTTGCAGGGGGAGCATCTGCAGCCGCAAGGCTTAGGAGAATTGATGAGAAGGCAGAGATAATAATGTTTGAGAAGGGGAGCTATATTTCCTTTGCCAATTGCGGCCTTCCCTATTATATAGGAGGGGCAATAAAAGAGAGGAAGAACCTTTTGGTGCAGACTGCAGAGGCTATGAAAGCCCGATTCAACATAGATGTGAAAGAGCTTTCGGAGGTAATAAAAATAGACAGGCAGCGAAAGGTAATTGAGGCCAGGAATATAAAAGACGGAAGCATCTACGAGGAAAGCTATGATGTGCTTGTGCTTTCACCGGGCGCTTCTCCTGTTAAGCCGCCTATACCGGGCATAGACAGCCCAAACATATATACCTTGAGAGATATTCCAGACACCGATTCAATTAAAAGCTTTCTTGATGAGAAAAAACCGCAGAATGCGGTTGTCGTGGGAGGAGGCTTCATAGGCCTGGAGATGGCTGAGAATCTTCATAGGGCAGGCTTGAAGGTTGACATTGTTGAGGCACTTGACCAGGTCATGGCACCTTTGGATTATGAAATGGCTGCCATAGTTCATAATCATATAAGGAGCAAAGGCTGCGGACTTCACCTGAAGGACGGGGTTAAGGCTTTTGAACCCGAGGGAGACAGGACAGTTGTGGTATTACAAAGCGGCAAGAGGATACCTGCGGATATGGTAATACTCTCTATAGGCGTAAAACCCAACAACATACTGGCAAGAGAGGCGGGCCTTGAAATTGGGATTACGGGAGGAATTAAGGTGAATGAGTATCTGCAGACCTCCGACCCGGATATATACGCCTTGGGAGATGCCGTTGAAGTAACAGACTACGTAAGCGGCAACCCGGCATTGATACCCCTTGCAGGACCTGCAAACAAGCAGGGAAGAATAGTGGCGAACAATATTGCGGGACGCAGGGAAACTTATAAAGGAACACAAGGAACGGCAATTGCAAAGGTATTTGATATGGCTGCGGCATCAACAGGAGTTAATGAGAAGACCCTTAAGAAGCTTGGCAAAGAATTGGGGAAAGACTATATTACTACTATCACACACTCAGCTTCTCACGCAGGCTATTATCCGGGGGGGAGCGCAATGGCGATAAAGCTTGTCTATACCCTTCAGGGCAGGGTATTGGGTGCTCAGATAGTAGGATACGACGGTGTGGATAAGAGGATAGATGATATTGCGATAGCAGTAAGACACAGGATGACGGTACATGATCTGCAGGAGTTTGAGCTTGCTTATGCTCCGCCCTTCTCATCCGCAAAGGATCCTGTAAACATGGCCGGTTATGTCGGAAGCAACGTTTTGAATGGGGATGTCAAGGCGGCTTACTGGTATGAGGCAATGAATGCGGATATAAGCCGGACCTTCCTTTTGGATGTGCGAGAACCTTCCGAATACCAGAAGGGACATATCCCCAATGCGGTGAATATTCCCCTGGATCAAATAAGAAGCAGGCTTAAGGAGATACCTAAGGACAAAGAGATTATTGTCAATTGCCAGGTGGGCTTGCGTTCTTATATAGGAGTCAGAATACTGATGCAAAACGGTTTCGATAATGTAAGAAACCTGAGCGGCGGCTATAAAACATACAGCGCAGTGGAAGCGGATATGAAAAGCATTTGACCATATTTGTTTTTATAGTAAAATTAATGTAATACAATTATTTCGATAATTTATAATATTCTTCATGACATGCGGATGGGCATGCTGTAGGAAATGGAGAGAATACCTATGGGCAAAGACATTGATTTTAAAGACAATATTGTAAAAAGAAATAAAATTCCGGTACTCATCTACGTGCCGGAGTGGATACAGCTGTTTTCCGGCAATAAGTCCAGAAGCATGCAAAAAATTATTGCCGGATTGGAAGAGCTTATTGCCAGAAATAAGGAATGTGACTCCCAGTTATATAATCTGGAAAAAAGAAAAAAAACGGTTATGAATAAAATACTATATCTTTCAAAGGATATAAATGAAAATAACAACAAGGCTGCCTTATTCAAAATGGCGGAAGCGGAGAAAGAAATAATTGATATTAACAAGAAGATTCCAGTACTTTTGGAAGAACTGGAATCCATCCCTAAACGAATAAATGATATGAATACACAGCTTCTGAAGGAAACAATCAAGAGGGCTTATGAGCTAATAAAAGAGAGCCGTTCGGAGGCAGAGAAGTGCCAGGAGCAGGTGAACGATCTCAGACAGAAGCTGGCGGAATTGATACAGAAAAAGGTGGATATGGAGGAAAGGGTAAACAAGCTGTATTTATTTATTCATGGAATGATTGGAGTGGACGAGATGGAAAGTTTGGATGAAAGCTTTTTGCCATAGGAGCATATAGGGTTGATTCTGCTGCAGCGGTGGAATTGACCTTTGTTTTTTGATATTAATGTAATATTAACAAGAGGATATAGGGTTTTATTGTAGAATATATACAATTAAAGCGCATTATGAATGCGCTGAAATACGGGAGTGATATAATGATATTCGGTATAGGGACTGATATTATTGAAATAAAAAGAATTAAGAAGGCTATATCCAGAAGCCCGAGATTAATTGAAAGATTGTTTACCGAACAGGAGCTGGAGTTTTACAAAAAAAAAGATATGAAAGCACAGCATATTGCGGGAGGTTTTTCTGCAAAAGAAGCTGTACTTAAAGCACTGGGAACGGGATTAAGGGGTTTTAGGTGGAAGGATATCGAAATTCTGAGAGGCCCGATTGGAAAGCCCATAGTCCGTTTTGAGGGCAATGTCAAACAGTTTATAGAGGATAACGGAATCGGGATAATACATGTAACCATATCCCATTCCAAGGACTTTGCTACAGCTACAGCAGTAGCGGAAGTTTCCATGGAAAGGGAAGGCATGGTTATTGAGGATTTATTTTTTCAAAGCCGTGAAGAGGCAAGGAAGAATATTCATTAATAACAAAATTTCACATACAATAATGTATAAATAATACGATATGGAATAACAGGAGGGCATATTGTGTATCGTAGGATTATTTGCGTGTTCATTATTGTATGCGTGGGTTTTACCGGCTGCGGAATAATAAAGCAAAAAAAGAACTTCGAGGAAGCCGGCAGGAGGCTCTTGAAGCTGGAGGCCTATACCTGCGATGTTGTTATGAAGGTCACAAACAACAGAAGTACAATGGAATACAGGCTGAAGCATTCCTATAAAAGCCCGGACAAGTACAGGATAGAAGTTTTGGCACCCAGGGAACTTCAAGGGCAAGTGACGATATATAACGGACGCAGCTCTTATATATATCATCCCGGAATAGATCAGTATTTTGTAACTGAAGATTTCTCAGGGTCAGTGGAGTATAACAGCTTTATAGGTTCTTTTATGGAGCATATTAGAAAAACAGATGAAATAAGAATCAGCTATGAGAAATACGGGGATAAGGAGTGCATTGTTGCAGAATTTGAGATTCCTGAGCCGAACAGATACATGCATGTTGAAAAGCTTTGGATTGACAGGTCGGAAATTGTACCCATAAGAGCGGAAATATACGGAAGTGACGGCAAAACATACGTAGAGATATTTTATGATAATTTTGTCTACAATCCCAGATTGGAAGATAGGGATTTTGAAATTATACGGGAAAATTCTATGAAATTACAGGAGATGAGAAGAAATGTACAATCTGAAGGAAATCAGGGCCGCATGGGCGGAAGTGGACCTGGATGCTCTTGCCCACAATATGAGGGAAATAAGGAGGCTTGCTAAGAAAGATGCACTTGTAACCGCAGTAATTAAAGCTGACGGATACGGACATGGAGCAAAAAAAATAGCACAAACCCTTTTGGACAATGGGGCAGACAGATTTGCCATTGCTGTGTTGGATGAGGGTATCGAACTGAGGCAAGCAGGCTTTGAAGTGCCTATTCTAATCCTCGGCTTTACCGACAAGGAAAGGGCAGAGGAAATAGTAAGCTACAATTTAGAGCAGGCTGTGTATTCCTGGGAACTGGCAGAAGCAATTTCAAAGGAGGCCGTGAAGCAGAAGAAAACTGCAAAAATCCATATAAAAGTTGATACAGGAATGGGAAGAATAGGCTTAAAGCCTGACAAGGATTCCGTACAGCTTATAAAGAAGATTAGCCAGCTGCCCAATATTGTTATTGAAGGCATATTTACACATTTTGCAGTGGCTGATGCCTTGGATAAAGCATATACTGAAGAACAATATGCGAAATTCACGTGGATATGCGAGGAGCTTGAACGTGAGAATGTCAAAATAAATGTAAAACACTGCGGAAACAGTGCTACAATAATTGACCTTCCGAATATGCATCTTAATATGGTTAGAGCAGGAATAATTCTATATGGCCTGAAGCCTTCGGACGAGGTAATGCTTGATAAGATTGAGCTTAAACAGGTTATGTCATTGAAGGTCAGAATCTCACATGTCAAGGAGATAGAAGCCGGACAGAGCGTAAGCTACGGAAGAAGGTTCATTGCAGAAAAAAAGAGCAAAATTGCATCGCTGCCTATCGGCTATGCCGATGGCTATACAAGAATGCTGTCAGGCAAGGCGGAAGCATTGGTAAACGGCCGGAGAGTTCCTGTGGTGGGAAGAATATGCATGGATCAATGCATGGTTGATGTAACAGGTATCGAAGATGTAAAAGTCGGTGATGAGGCGGTGCTTTTCGGAAAACAGGGAGAAGGCTTTATTCACATTGATGAACTTGCAGAAAAGCTTGATACCATAAATTATGAAATTGTATGCATGATTAGCAGGAGAGTTCCGAGAGTATATGTCAAGGATGGAAAGATAGTCGATGTGTTGAATTATTTAGTAGACTAGCTGCTGCCATATATTGTACGTAGGCACAGTGCAAGAATTGGTATATAATATTGTATATGCGGTTAGTATAATCATATATGGTACAATGTGCATTTCCGACACATAATTTTACACTCCTTGCTCATACATATTATTGACGATGCAGAATGCTTTATACTCTGTGTGGTCTTCA
>Ga0208695_1003125_pt1 | contig 11465 bp, 7 predicted proteins | sample AD_UKC111_MetaG_FD_184449 | JGI IMG/M metagenome (GOLD analysis project Ga0208695, IMG submission 184449) | Active sludge microbial communities of municipal wastewater-treating anaerobic digesters from Hong Kong - AD_UKC111_MetaG (SPAdes)... | ecosystem: Engineered > Bioreactor > Anaerobic >... | reverse complement strand
AAAAATTGAAGCCGGAAAAATGGAGCTTGAAATTACTTCTTTCAGTATGGATCAGGTTATTCAGGATGTAGTGAATATTGTTTCATATAAAATCGAAGAGCAGGAAATAGGATTTAAATTATACAAGGATCCCCTTGTTCCTAACTGGTTTTTCGGTGACCCAAAACGAATTGAACAGATCCTCCTCAACATTCTGAACAATGCGGCTAAATTTACCGGCGCGGGTGAAGTATCGCTGGAAGTTAGACTCGTGGCAAAGGAAAATGATAAGTATCATCTGTCATTTATTATTAAGGATACGGGAATTGGCATGACTGAAGAGCAGGTAAACAAGCTCTTTACACCATTTATACAAGGCGACAGCAGTATTAACCGGCGTTTCGGCGGCTCCGGGTTGGGGCTGTCTATAGCTAAGAACCTGGTAGACATGATGAAGGGGCAAATACAGGTATTCAGCACACTTGGAGAAGGTTCCACCTTTATCATACATTTGTCTTTAAATGTTGATAAAGAAAAGGAGGAAGTGTATATGAAAGCCCTGTCAGCCAGTTACTTCAAAGATATCAGAACACTGGTGCTGGAAAGATCAGGATCAAATATGAATTTGATTGAGAGCTACTTAAGTGCTTTTGGAATGCACTGCGAGCTTACCAGTTCAGAAGCCAGTGCGATGAGCATGCTGGAAGCTGCTAACGGCAAATATGCAAAAACCTTTGATCTGTTTATCCTGGATTTCGACACGCCTTCGGGAGGTGGATTCAGATTTGCAGAAGCTATCCGGAACAATAATAAAATTGTTAAATTGCCAAAGATAATAATGCTATTGCCGATGATGAGGGAGGATTTGTTTGATAAGCTCAATGAACAAGGAATTGATATGGGTGTCGGCAAACCAATCATCCCGTCTATTCTTTTAAATGGAATTTTGGACATTTTCAACCTGAAGGCAATATCGGCCTCTCAACCTATAAAAAACAAGGATGCCAGCCCGGCCAAGTTCGATAAATCGCATCGTGTCTTGCTGGCGGAAGATAACAAGACGAACCAGTTAATTGAAAAATCACTTCTTCAGCAAGCAGAGATCGAATCAATTATTGCATGTGACGGAAGGGAAGCAGTAGAGCTTTTTAAACAGCATAAGGACAGCATCGATCTTATCTTAATGGATTTACATATGCCTGTTATGAACGGTTATGAAGCAGCGCAGGAAATCAGAAAGATATCAGCCAATGTTCCTATTGTGGCAATGACAGCCGACGTGATTCTGGGGGTCCGCGAAAAATGCGAGCAAAGCGGAATATACCATTATATCAGTAAGCCCTTTGATCCCGAACACTTTATACAGACGATCAAGGAAATCATATTAGTAAATGAGAACAACATAATTCAAAATGTATCTGTCCTGGATCAATCCGCAGGGCTGAAAAATATGGGTGGCAATACGGAAATCTATCGGCAGGCTTTAAATGAATACTTAAGTGAAAACCACTGCATTGCGGACAAGCTATCTTCGGCAATTCTTGAAAAAAGATATGCCGATGCGGCACAAATTGTCCATAAGGTTAAGAGCAGCTCGGGCAGTATTGGAGCAAAAATCCTCTATGACGCAGCCATAACACTGCAGAAAGCCTTAAATGAAGAAAAAGAGGATGAAATACCGCTTATGCTGGAAACGTTTTCTCGCTTATTGAGAAAACTGCTTGAGGAAATAAAGGAATTTCAAAGTTGAACATGAGTCTGTGTGACTATTTTTTATAGAAGGAGGATGAATAATGTTAGCAAAAATTTTACTGGTTGACGATTCAGCATCCGATCGGCTGATCATTAAAAACATGTTGAACGATTATAATGTCCTGGTTGCTTCCGATGGTATCGAAGCCATGCGTCAAATTGATGAGCATGATGATATTGACTTGATTATCCTGGATTTGAACATGCCTAATATGGATGGGTTTCAGGTCCTGGAAGCGCTGAAGTCTGATGAGCGGTATATTAAACTGCGCACAATAATACTGACGAACTATGATGAACTGGATAATGAAATAAAAGGACTTGAACTGGGTGCGGTGGACTATATCAGAAAACCTATTCATATGAATTCACTAAGGGCCAGAGTTAATATTCATACTGAATTGCTTAGAATTCAAAAAATACTTGAACATAAGATATATGAACAAGGTTTAACCTTTGATACGATTTTTAAACAGGCACCTATTGGTATAGCAATTTCACACAGCATGGAACCGTTTAATACCGATAGCAGTATTATTATCAGCATGAATCCGATGTTCGAGCAGATTACCGGAAGAACAAAGGAAGAACTCTTGGAGCTGGGCTGGCCAAAGATTACACATCCCGATGATCTGGAAGAGGACTTGAAGAACTTCAGAAAGCTCCAGGCAGGAGAAATAAAAAGCTATTCAATGGAGAAGCGATATATTAAACCGGATGGTTCAATTGTCTGGGTACATATGATTGTGGCTCCGCTTATTTTTGAGGATGACTATCTATATAACTATATATGTCTGGTTCAGGATATTACAATGCAAAAAGCAATAGAAGCCGACCTATTGGAGAGTGAGCGCAGCAAATCTGTGTTTCTTTCCCATCTCCCGGGTTTAGCGTACAGATGCAATTATGACCGTGAGTGGACGATGCAGTATGTTTCCGACGGCTGCTTGGAATTGACCGGATATGCTCCGGAAAGCCTTTTATACAACAGGGACCTATCATATAACGATTTGATCACTCCTGAATATCGCGAACTTCTCTGGAAGGAATGGGAGCGTATCCTTGCCAAAAGACTGCCTTTTCAATATGAGTACGAAATCCAGACGGCAAAGGGAGAGCGTAAATGGGTTATTGAGATGGGACAAGGGGTTTATAACGAGCAGGGTGAAGTAGTGGCTCTTGAGGGAATAATCCTTGACATTTCATACAGGAAAGAAATTGAGAATAATCTCAGATATAAAAATGAACATGATAGTTTGACAGGTTTGTATAACAGCAGCTATTTAGAAAATCTTCTTAAGAATGATGCAGAACTGTGCACAACGGAGAGAAGAGCCGTTATGAGCATTAATCTGAGCGCTGTGCATTCATTGTCAATGACTTATGGATTTAATTATACCCAGGAATTAATAAAGAGAATAGCCGACGCTCTCAACTTACATTGTACAGACAAGCGTTTATTATTTAATACATATGAAAATCGATTTGTATTCTATCTGAAAGATTACAAGGATAAAAAGGAACTGGTTGAGTTCTGCGAAACCGTTGCAAGTACATTGGAATCTTTGCTTGCGATAGAAAGAATAGGCGGAGGGATCGGAGTTCTTGAAATAGATCAGAATAACGCGCGCAATGTTGATCAGCTTTTGAAAAAACTTCTGATTGCATCTGAAAAAGCTATGGGTGCAGTTGACAGGGAATTTGGGATTTGTTTTTATGATACGGAAATTGAAGTTCAAATGCTCCGTGAACAAGAGATAAAACGGGAACTTGCCCAAATTGCAGCGGATGAAAATGACGGCGGACTTTTATTACAATATCAGCCCATTCTTGATCTCAAGTCAAATCAGATATGCGGTTTTGAGGCTTTAGCCAGATTGAACAGTGACAAGCTTGGACGGGTACCGCCATTGGAATTCATTCCTATAGCTGAGAAAACAAAGCTCATTATTCCGATTGGCTGGAAAGTAATGATTAAGGCATTCCGTTTCCTGAATAAGCTGAAGGAAAACGGATATGGCACAATAGGCATTTCTATTAATGTTTCTGTCATTCAACTGTTAAAAAATGATTTCTGCAAAAATCTGTTTGAGCTGATAGAACAAATGCAGGTCAATGCGGAAAATATCGGCCTTGAGATTACGGAGTCGGTATTTGCTTCAAACTATCAGGAAATAAACCGTATTCTCGGTGAGCTTAAAGATTGCGGAATCCGAATCGCTATCGATGATTTCGGCACGGGATATTCTTCTCTTGCGAGGGAGCGGGAGCTAAATGTCAACTGCCTTAAAATAGACAAATACTTTATCGATAAACTCTTGTCACTTAAGCCTGAAGAGGCCATTACAGGGGACATTATCTCAATGGCGCATAAGTTTAACCACTGTGTCGTTGCAGAAGGGGTAGAGCATGAAAAGCAGAGACAGTATCTGAAGAATTTCGGCTGTGACAAAATACAGGGGTATCTAATCAGTAAACCCCTTGATGAAGAGTCGGCAATCGAAATGCTTAAAAGCAACAACTGACTCAATTGTATTAATGAGTATTCATCAGAAACGGAATGATATATTCGGCGGAATTGGCTGCCGCGTTTGATCCGCATTAATAAGAAATTGCGGACGAATTTGAGCAAGGCCGAGGGCATCAAGGACATCCTTCATCCAGAGTGCAAAGGCATCTGAGCTGAGATCGGGCCTGTATTCCTCGCTGTTTCCCGCTTCACCGACAATGTCAACAGCATAAACTCTGAAATTATTGGATAGGGTCATAATTTCGGGGAACCAGAACGCACTGTTGCTGCAGGAGCCGTGCAGCAGAATAATGGGAACGGTCTCTTGATACTTAAAGAAAATACATGTTATCATAAATATAACAATAAATGCAAATTACTATCATATACGAATAATTAAGGGATGCGAAGAATGAAAAGGATTATTTCTTTATGGAAAAGTTAGTTATTGGAATATTGGCACATGTTGATGCCGGCAAGACAACGTTATCAGAAAGTATGCTTTATGTAAGCGGAAAAATCGGAAAGCCGGGAAGAGTGGATAATAAGGATGCCTATTTAGACACCTACGAGCTTGAAAGGGCAAGAGGAATCACCATTTTCTCCAAACAGGCCGTATTTGAAATAGGTGAGACTCAGATTATTCTAATGGATACCCCGGGGCACGTAGATTTTTCGGCTGAAACGGAGAGAACACTCCAGATACTGGACTATGCCGTTTTAGTAATAAACGGTGCGGATGGAGTACAGGGGCATACCAAAACATTATGGCGGCTGCTTGATATTTATCAGATACCTGTTTTTATTTTTGTCAATAAAATGGATCAGAATGGGACTGATAAGGACAAGTTGATGGAAGACATGAAAAAGCAGCTTAGTGACGGATGTATAGAATTTGGACATATTGCGGCAGCTGAGTTTTACGAGCAGCTGGCAATGTGTGATGATATAATGATGGAAGCATACCTGAAAACCGGGCATATTGAAGCTGAACAGATCAGGAAGGCAGTCCGGGGGCGTAAAGTATTTCCGTGTTTTTTTGGCTCAGCTTTAAAATTGGAAGGCATTGAGCAATTTATGCAAGGTATTGCAAAGTATGCAATGGCACCTTGCTATCCCGATGAATTCGGGGCAAAGATATTTAAAATAACAAGGGATGAACAAGGAAACCGTCTTACCCATCTTAAAATAACAGGCGGAAAGCTTAAGGTTAAGGATGTGTTGACCAGCGGCATCCGGAAAGAAAAAGTGAATCAAATTCGTATCTATTCAGGACAGAAGTTCGAGGCGGTTAATGAAGCAGAGGCGGGAACTGTATGCGCAGTAACAGGACTCAGCCGGGGCAAGCCGGGGGAAGGCTTGGGAATAGAGGCATCCACACCGGCACCTGTATTGGAACCGGTACTGATTTATCGGATACTGCTTCCTGAAGGCTGTGATCCGAGAGAGATGATGCCCAAGCTGCGCCAGATTGAAGAAGAAGAGCCTGAGCTTAATATTTTCTGGGATGAACAGCTGCAGGAGATTAAGCTGCGGATTATGGGGGAAGTGCAGCTTGAGATTCTGCAGAGCCTGATACAAAGCCGTTTTGGAGTACCGGTGTCTTTCGATGCCGGACGTATTGTCTATAAGGAAACGATTGCCAATGTAGTTGAAGGAGTAGGGCACTTCGAGCCCTTAAGACATTATGCGGAGGTCCATTTGTTATTGGAGCCGGGTGACCCGGGAAGCGGCCTGCAGTTCGGAACGGAATGCAGTGAGGATATTTTGGGCATAAACTGGCAAAGGCTTATTTTGACCCACCTTCAGGAGAAAGAGCATATTGGGGTTCTGACAGGGTCGGTGCTTACAGATGTGAAAATTACTCTCGTTTCAGGCAGAGCCCACCATAAGCATACAGAGAGCGGTGACTTCAGGGAGGCTGCCAACCGTGCGGTGCGTCAGGGCTTGATGGAGGCAGAATCCGTATTGCTGGAGCCTTATTATGCATTTCAGCTGGAACTGCCCGAGAAAATGATAGGCAGAGCTATGAGTGACATTGAGAAAATGCACGGAACCGGAAAATTATTGCATACAAACGGCGAAACTGCAGTTCTTGCGGGGAGTGCTCCGGTTATTGAAATGAGGAATTATCAAAAAGATGTAACTGCCTATACCAAAGGTATGGGACGGCTGTTTTGCAGCCTGAAAGGTTACGGACCTTGCCATAATGCGGAAGAGGTCATTGCAAGCATCGGATACGATCCGGAAAGGGACGTGGAAAATCCCGCAGGTTCCGTATTTTGCACACATGGGGCAGGATTTTTAGTGAGTTGGGATGAAGTAAAGAATTATATGCATGTGGAGAGTTATCTTAAGGAAAAGGATGACTTTTCCGGAGAAATAGCAATAGAAAAAGCAATATCAGAAGAGCGGCGGATAAGTTTAGAAGAGATCGACCAAATTATTAATAAAACCTACTATGGGAACCAGGGTAAAAAATCTGCCTGGAAAAGACGCAAAACAGTCCCGGAAAACTATTCCGGACCTGCTGACCGTGTCAGGAGGGAAAAAGAACCTAAAGAAGAGTATCTCCTTGTGGATGGCTACAATATTATTCATGCATGGCCTGAACTGAAAGAGCTTGCGGAGGTCGATATAGGAAGTGCCAGAATAGTGCTGCTGGATTCTCTCAGCAAATATCAGTGGGTTCGGCAATGCCATGTTATTGTCGTATTTGATGCTTACCGTGTTCAAAGGCACCGGGAGGAAATGACCGACTATCATAACATCCATCTGGTATATACCAAAGAGGCACAAACGGCGGACCAGTATATTGAGAAATTTGCCCGCGATAATCGGGATAAATATGATATAACAGTTGCTACATCGGACGGTTTGCAGCAGATAATCGTAAGAGGGGCAGGGTGCTCCCTGTTATCCGCCAGAGAACTGAAGGCAGAGATTGAAAGAAAGGAAAAGGCCTATGGACAGAATAATTGAGATCCTGGAAAATCAGGGCCCTTTAACCGGTAAGGAGTTGCTTGAAAAAACCAGGATGGACGAATTTACTGCATGGAAAATTTGTAATAGCAGTGAAAGAATAGTCACAAAAACAATAGGGACCAGGTACCTGAGGCTTGACAGGCTGGTTGCAGGGTATGCCAGGCTTTCACCTTCCATCATCAGGGAGTTTTATGGTTACACCGTAATCGGCACTGAAAAGAATATGCCGGATATACTGAGAAAGGCTGAATATCTCAGTCAAGAGATTATCCGGATAAGCAGAAACAAATTTGAGCTGGCAAAAGGGACAGTAACAAAAATTGTTGAATCTCAATCAGCTTCAAATACTATAAAAGCAGGTGCATGTTTTATTATTGCAGGGGATGTGGCATATGAAATGTCGCACTTGGAACCCCGGCCCGAAGTGTCCACCGGTGAGCTGGTTAAGGGTTCCGACCTTGATATTGTTGTGGTTACCCAAGGTTTGCCGGACAATATAATTAATGCCCTTGATATTTCCATATACGAGCACAAGTACTACCTGCTTAAGAACCCCAGCTATAATGAAGAGATAGATTATATTGTAAAAGATATTTCAAAGGTAAAAGAACAACTGAAATTCGATAGCTTTGAATCGATGGTTGCTTCTAAAATTCTTTACGAAGGTAAATTTCTTTACGGGAATTTTGATATTTTCAAACAGATTAAGAAAATGCTTATAGAAGAAGGTATACCTGAAAAAATAAGAATCCTGGAGGAGAAAGCCTTGCTCAACAGAAATAATGCCAAGGCACAGATGTTAAAATATGAAGGTAAACTGACTGATGAAGAGAGCATGAAATTGTTTTTCACAAAGGAAGAGAAAGAGGAATTCTTTTGATGAATTCCTCTAAAAACCATATTTCTGTTTCAATTTTTCCACATGCATATAGTGATGAAGGCCTTTGAGCTTTGAGGCGGCATCCTTATCAAGGACTACTGTAATTCCGCCGCTGTGCAGTTGTATTGCCGAAGCGGTGATTTGGGAAGTAACAGGGCCTTCAATGCTCTTGGCAACTACATCAGCCTTCTTGGCTCCGTTTGCAATCATTATGATATTTTTAGCCTCTAAAATGGTTCCAATGCCCATTGTTATGGCAAAGTGCGGCATATGGGCCCTATCTATGCCGGCTTTCTTATAGAAACTCTCATAATTATCATCAAGGGTTTGTTGTGTAAGGGCTTGAATTCTGGTTCTGGATGCAAGGGATGACCCGGGTTCGTTGAATGCCCAGTGCCCGTCGCCGCCTATACCCAGAAGCTGTAAATCTATCCCGCCGACTTTTTTAATTTCTTCTTCATACCATTTGCAGTACTCTTCAGGTTTTTTTGTCAATCCATCGGGAATATGTATATTTTCTTTTTTGATATTGATATGCTTAAAAAGTTCCTCATGCATAAATCTTGCATAGCTCTGATCCAATTCGTAGGGCTTGTCCAGGTCAATGCCTATGCCGTAATATTCATCAAGATTGAAAGTCTTGACTTGTGAAAAATCCAGTCCTTCCTCTTTATGCATTCTGACAAGTTCCTTGTAGGTACCTATGGGGGTGCTCCCGGTCGCCAGTCCAAGTACGCAGTCAGGCTTTGATTTAACTAAACGGGCAATAAGCTTAGCTGAATACTTGCTTAGTTCATCATAACTTTCTCTAACAATAATATCCATTTTTGACCTCTTTTCTAATGCTTATGCTTATACTTATATTATATATTTTCTGTAAAATTTTTTCATTAGGATTATGAAAAAATTTGAAAAAATAAATAATTTTGATTTAGGTCAATTTAAATTCCTTAATTTCCAGATATAATATAATCAACAAAATAAATAAAAGTATAAGAAAGAAGGGAAATATATGTCGAATCAAACAGCATTTGATGAAATCAGGAAAAATTCATTTCCAAGACTGGAACAATATGTACCTGTCGTAGCCCGGGTTCATGGAGGCAATCATCCGGAATTTCACGAAGTCCGCAGATTATTTGATGAGATAATAAAGAAAACAAAAAAAGCAGCACCGGAAAAGCCTGAATTAAGCGAAGAATTTGCCAAATTGCGTGAAATTACTAATAACTACACAGTTCCCGGGGATGTATGCGAAAGTTATGAAGCAGTGTACAACATGCTGGCTGAAGCAGATAAAGCATACCAGGCTTAAATGGAATAATTATCAGGAATGATTCAAGGAAGAAGGTGATGAAGGATGCAGCGATTCATATTGAGTAAGAAAAACCACATAACATTGATTAGCGCAGTCTTAATTATTATTGGATTTACCGGTGAACTGGGCTTCGAAAATGAAGATATAGCGATTTGGTCCTTTACCGTCGCCTCGGTTTTAGGAGTTGCGCCTATTGCAATTCAAGCCTATCAGGCGCTGAGAGTTAAAGTCGTCAGCATAGATGTTTTGGTTACTATTGCAGTTATCGGAGCATTCTTGATTATGAACCTTGAAGAATCAGCCATAGTCACGTTCCTGTTCTTATTCGGGTCCTTTTTAGAACAAAGGACACTGAACAAAACACGCTCTGCAATAAAAGAATTAACTGAGATGGCACCGGAAAGTGCTTTGAAGCAAACGGAAAATGGCGAATTTGAAGAAGTGGACGTGGATGAAGTTGACGTGGGGGATATTCTGCTTGTTAAAACCGGCGCAAAAGTTCCTGTTGACGGAACGGTATTAAGCGGAGAAGGCCATATTAATGAAGCAAGCATTACAGGTGAAGCTGTTCCGGTAGGCAAGAAGAAAGATTCCCAAGTGTACGCAGGAACAATTTTGGAAAACGGAACAATTCAGATTGTCGCTGACCGTGTTGGTGAAGATACTACTTTTGGCAGAATTATTGAGCTGGTTGAAGAAGCGCAGGATTCAAAATCAGAAGCGGAACGTTTCATTGACCGATTCTCCAAATACTACACTCCTGCAGTTTTAGTTCTCTCAAGTATTGTATGGCTGATTTCACGGGATATTGAACTGGCAATTACAATATTGGTTCTGGGATGCCCGGGAGCATTGGTCATTGGCGTACCTGTTTCAAATGTGGCGGGTATCGGCAACGGAGCACGGCATGGTGTTCTTCTGAAAGGCAGTGAAGTTATTCACGATTTCAGTAAGGTTGATACAGTAGTATTTGACAAAACGGGTACACTAACGATTGGGAATCCTAAAGTAGCTGACAAAGAAATTTATGCAGATAACGCTGATGAAGTATTAGGTTATCTTGCAAGTGTTGAAAGTGAATCGGACCACCCGTTGGCCAAAGCAGTTGCGGAGCATATCGGGAATACTAAAGTCCATACAGTTGAAAAAACAGATGTTGTAAAAGGCGGTGGAATTGTCGCTCAGGTAGGCGGGCACAGAGTAGCAGTCGGCAATGTTGCGCTGATGGAACAAGAAGGTGTTCATTTAGATGAAAAGGCCCGTGCAGATATTGCCCGATTCGAGGAAAATGGAAACTCACTTGTTCTGACAGCGGTTGACGGTGAATTAAAAGTGTTGATGGGTATTCGGGACCAAATCCGTCCGGGTGTTAAAGAAGATCTTCAAAAGCTGAAAAGACTGGGTGTCAAAAATCTGGTGCTTCTCTCCGGAGATAACCAGGGGACAGTTGATTTAGCAGCACGTGAATTAGGACTTACCGAAGCTCATGGGCACATGCTGCCGGAAGACAAATCAGAATATATTCAAGAGCTGCAAGACAAAGGGCAAATTGTCGCATTTGTCGGAGACGGAGTAAATGACAGTCCCTCAATAGCTCTGGCGCAAATTGGAATTGCTATGGGCAGCGGTACGGACGTAGCAATTGAAACTTCGGATATAGTCTTAATGAATTCAGATTTCAGCCGTTTACCCCATGCATTAGGTTTAACAAAAGCAACAGCCAATAACATGCGCCAGAATATTGTTATTGCAGTAGGAGTTGTACTAGTCCTGCTTGCCAGCGTCTTCTTCAGCGAATGGATGAACATGTCAATCGGCATGTTAGTACATGAAGTAAGTATATTGGCCGTAATTTTAAACGGTATGAGGCTTCTTAGCTACAAATTAAGATATTAGTATTTTGCAGATTAATAAAATTAAAGTCCAGCGGTGTTATGTCAAGAGATAAATAAGTAAGAATTCATTTGTTTTTTACTACTTACCAAAAGGCGCAAAACATCCACCTAAGCCCTGTCGGTTCTGCTTTAAAAAATTAGAAGCAG
>Ga0208695_1003122_pt1 | contig 11470 bp, 9 predicted proteins | sample AD_UKC111_MetaG_FD_184449 | JGI IMG/M metagenome (GOLD analysis project Ga0208695, IMG submission 184449) | Active sludge microbial communities of municipal wastewater-treating anaerobic digesters from Hong Kong - AD_UKC111_MetaG (SPAdes)... | ecosystem: Engineered > Bioreactor > Anaerobic >... | reverse complement strand
AATAGCTCTTGCCCGGCGACTGTCAACAGCAATGCGGGAAATAATCCCAACGCCACCAGCCATCGAAATACTTTTTCGACTGTAGTCCTGAGCAATTCTGGGTTGTGGCGTAGTTCTGCGGCACGCTGGAAAAATACTTGTGCAATGGCTCCGCCTACAAGTGTCATAGGCAGCAGAATGACGCGGTTGGAGAGTGAATAATATCCCACAATCGTCTGTGAAAAGAATGCCGACAGCATGAGGGTGGGGAGCTGCCAGGAAATCGTATTGATCAACCCGCCCCACAAGTCAACCAGGGGGAATTTCCGATACCTTACCAGGCTAGTACGAATTTGTGTCCAATGAATGCTTTGACGAAAGAGAGGCCAGGCTTCGTGCAGTACTTGGGCAGTCAGTGTCCCGGTAAAAACGCTGGTCCCCGCGATCCAGGCCCCGGTCAGACTGCCTAAGGTGGCTTTGCCTATCGCTGCCAATCCCAATTGGAAGGTACTGGTTGTTGCAGAAGCTGCGACCCTTGCAATGGACAGGCGCCCAAAACGCTTCATGCGGGAATTCCAGTAATTCATAATCTGGAAAATGCCTTGCTCTAACAAAGCGATGGGAACTAACCATACAAAAGCCTCCAGCTCTGGTGCGCGCAGCAATTTAGCAACGTGATCCTGATTGGGAACCAGGGTGAGTGCTGCGATTGAACTGACGAACAGCGCCGAAAGGAAAGCTGTCGCGGCTACATTGGCGGCTTCTTCATCGTCTTTGGGAAGCAAGATGGCAAATTCATAGCGCAGACAAACAATCGCGGTGAGAATTCCTACCAGGGAAGCTAAGACTGCTTGAGTGCCGATGATCGCTGGTGAGTACAGACGCGCCAGCACAGGGGCCGTGAGCACGGTGATGGCTTGCGCCAGGGTAGTGCCCCCTACCAGTTTGAGGACATCGCCGGCAAAGCGGCTTTTACGTCGCGGCGTTTTGGGGGGCGAGGCAGTGGATGGGGAGACTTCAGAGGGCACGGGCTTTGCCTACACTTCGATAATGCCATTTGGTCGCAAGAGCTGCGCTTTGCCTGCCGTCCACCAGAATGGGCGCTGTTAGTCGCTCACCCAGCACAGTCCACTCCAGCTCCCGGTACGCGCGATGCGCCACCATCAGCACCGCCGCGTCGCAGCCCTGCGCCAGCGCATAGACATCCCCCTGATACCCCGGCACGTACGGATCGTGGATCACCACCTCCGCGCCCCGCTCGCGCAGCCGTTCGACCACCACCGCGCTAGGACTGTTGCGCGTGTCGTCGGAGTTCTCCAGGTACGCGTACCCCAACACCAGCACCCGCGCCCCGGCGAGGGGGCGTCCCGCCTCCGCCAGCGCCTCTTCCAGCAGCTCGACCATGTGCAGCGGCATGGAGTCATTCACCGCGCGCGCCGCCGGAATCAGCCGGATGGGAACGCCCTGCTGCTGCGCCTCGTAGACCAGCAGCCAGGGGTCTTTGGGGATGCAATGTCCGCCCACACCCGCTCCCGGCAGGTGCATGGCCCGCCCTGGCGATTTGTTGACCAGCTCCCGCACGCGCCACACATCTCCTCCGACCGCCTCGCAGATGAGCGCGACCTCATTGGCGAAGGCAATGTTCACGTCGCGGTAAGCGTTCTCCGCCGTCTTGACCAGCTCCGCCGTGACGCAATCCGTCAGATCCAGATCAGCCTGCACCACCTGACGGTACAGCGCGAGCATGGCCTGCGCCGTCTCCGGCGTCTCCCCGCCGCAGACGCGACTCACGCCGCGCAGGTTCGCCAGCAGCTTCCCCGGCATCACCCGCTCCGGGCAATGGCCCAGATAGAAGCCCGCGTTCACGCGCCGGCCCGAAGTCTCCTCCAACAGCGGCTTGACCAGTCTCGCCATGGTCCCCGGCGCGATCGTGGATTCCACGATAACCAACGCGCCTTCCTTGAGCACCGGCCCCAGCGCGCGCAGGGCATTTTGCAGCGCCGCATACCGCGGGACATGGCGCTCGTCTACCGGCGTCTCCACGCAGATCAGGATGCCATCGCATTCAGTGAGCGCGGCATAGTCGGTGGTAGCGCGCAAGCGATCGGCGCCAATTACCGCCGCCAGCAGCTCCGCCAGCCCCGGCTCGTCGCCCTCGATGGGCGAGAGGCCCGCGTTGATCTGCGCCACGCGCTCGGCCTGAATGTCCACCCCGATCACGTCGAAGCCCGCCTCGGCAAACAGGCACGCGACCGGCAGGCCCACATACCCCAATCCAATGATCGCCAGTTTCGCAGTTTTGTCAGCGATCTTTTCCTGCAAGGCATTCAATGACATGGGCATCGTCACCTTCTCGTTTTCCGATTCGCTACAGCTTCACACTATCGGCGTAGCTGTAGACCTCGATCCCCAGTTTTTGTGCGATCTCTTGGGCCTTGGGATCTACCATGGGTGAGATGACCAGCTTGCGATCGGCTTTGCGACCGTGATGCTTTTCATAGTACGCTACCTTGCGTTCGAAGGCATACATGTCGGACTTGCTCATCGAGGATTTGATCTCACACAGAATCAAGGTGCCGTTGAGGATAATCAGGTCCAGCTCAACCTGGTCGGGATGCCCGAAGACCTCGCCGGCATCATCGTACTCAGTGATGTTGAGAACCTCCACGCCGAAAGAGCGCTCCAGAATGCCCTTCAGGCCATTGCGGAAGGATTGCTCAGCCTGCATTCCCCACCGCGCCCCGAGCGCGCCAATGCCCTGGTCGTGTTTCCTGGCTTGTGCCTCGATGGTGTCCAAGGTGCGATCCAGGCGCGCGGTATTCTCTTCCCACTTGCGCTCCTGCTCTTCCCATTTGCGGTTTTGCTCTTCCCGCATGGCCCGCAACTCTTGTTGATTGGCCTCCCACTTGCGGTTTTGCTCTTCCCACTTGCGCTCCTGCTCTTCCCGCATGGCCCGCAACTCTTGTTGATTGGCCTCCCATTTGCGCGTATTCTCTTCCCGATCGCGGCGTAACTCATCCAATAGCCGATCGAAGCGACTCTCCGTATCTACTTTATCTGCGTATTGCTCTTGCATCAGACTCCGTACCCATTCGCGAAATTCACGGTCCTGCCGCAAAACCAGCGGCAACTCCTGCCGAATCAATTGTCGAATCTGGTTATTTTCCATGGCGAACCTCCTTCAGCCATTAACATCCATCAACGTGGACAACCTGGCGCGTCTCTCCCGATTCTACCAATGCCAGCGCCAGGCGCAACGCTGCCACCCCGTCCTCGCCGCTCACTGGAGCCGGTTGATCCTCTATCACCGCCGTCGCAAACGCCTCCAACTCCGCCTTGAGCGGCTCGTACCGCGCGATGGGAAAGCGCACCATCCGCCCCTCGCTCACCCCCTTGAGCAGGCTCAGGTGCCCCCACTCGGTGCTGCTGGCGTCGGCGTTCTCGTAGAAGTACAAATCCTGCGTCAGGTCGTCGGCGCGAAACATGCCCCGCTCCCCCAACACCACCACCTCGCGCACCTTCTGCGGTGTCAGCCAGTTGATCTCCAACAGGCCGGTGCTCCCGTGGCGAAACCGCACCATCCCCAGCACCAGGTCTTCATGCGCGGTGTGAATTTGCTGTTCCGTCTCGGCAAAGACATGCACGATTTCATCGCCTGTGATGAACCGCATCACGTCCAGGTCGTGCGGCGCCAGATCCACCACCACCCCCACGTCCCGAATCCGCGCTGGGAAAGGCCCCACGCGCCGGCAGGTGATCTGGAAGATGCGCCCCAGCTCGCCTGCATCGAGGTGCTGCTTGAGCGCCTGGATCACCGGGCTGAAGCGCACGATGTGCCCTACCATCAGTTTGCGGTCGAGCGCCGCCGCGCGCGCGATCAAGGCCGTCCCATCGGCCACCGTGGCGGCGATGGGCTTTTCCACCAGCACATGACACCCCGCTTCCAGCGCGGCAAGGGCCACGGCAGAATGCTCCTGCGTCGGCACGGCGACCGTCACGAGGTCTGGCCGCTCGCGTTCCAGCAGCTCCCGATAATCGCTGTACGCCGGGACGCCGTACTTCTCGCCGATGCGCTGCGCCGTCTCCGGGACCGCGTCCGCCACACCTACAAGCGTCGTCTGCTTGAGTTCCGTATACACCCGGGCATGATGCTGCCCCATCGAACCGACGCCGATCACGGCGGATTTGAGGGTACTCATTGCTTATACCTCATCGAAACTATTTACCGCGGCCACAATCGTTTCCAGATCCGCCGGACTCAGCGCCGGATGCACCGGCAGCGAGAGCACTTCCGCCGCCGCTGCTTCGGTCTCGGGCAGCTGCAGGTCATATCCCAGCTCGTTGACATAGAAAGTTTGCTGGTGAATGGGCACCGGATAGTAGACCATGCTGCCGACGCCGTGCGCCTTGAGGTGCTCGGCCAGCGCATCGCGTTGCCCCCCCTTGACCCGCACGGTGTACTGATGAAACACATGCCGCTGTCCCTCTGGTGTCACCGGCGGGATGACCCCCGTGAGATGCGCGTTCAGAAAGGCCGCGTTGGCGATCCGCGCCGCATTGAAGCGCTCCAACTTGCCCAGTTGCGCCAACCCAATCGCGGCGTGCACGTCTGTCATGCGGAAATTGAAGCCCAATTCGTCGTGATAGTAGCGCCGGCGCATCCCGTGCTGGCGGAGCACGCGACACTTCTCGTCAATCACCGGGTCGTTCGTGGTGATCATGCCCCCTTCCGCCGAGGTGATGTTCTTCGTGGGATACAGCGAGAACGCCCCCGTGCCGAAACTGCCCGCGCGCCGACCCCGGTACTCCGCGCCGTGCGCCTGGCACGCATCCTCGATGACTACCAGGCCATACTGCGCCGCGAGCTCCATGATCGGCCCCATGTCGCAGGTCAGCCCGAACAGGTGCACGGGCATGATGGCCCGCGTTCGCGGCGTGATCGCCGCCTCGATCTTGGCCGGATCGAGGTTGAACGTGGCCGGATCAATGTCCACGAAAACCGGTCGCGCCCCCGTGTACAGAATGCTGTTCGCCGAGGCGATGAAGGTGAACGCCGAGGTGATGACTTCATCCCCCGCGCCGATGCCGTGCGCCAGCAAAGCCACATGCAGCGCCGTCGTGCCGCTGCTCGTGGCGATGGCATACTTCACGCCGCACATCGCCGCGAACGCCTCCTCGAAGGCCTTCACCCGCGGCCCCTGCGCGAGCATCCCCGAATCCAACACTTCCAGAACTGCCTGCTTCTCTTCTTCCCCCAGTTGGGGTTTGGCGATGGGAATCATGTGTGTCGCTCCTTGGTATGGGTCATGAGAAAATGGGAAAATGGGTAATGGGTGAATGGGTAATGGGTAATGGGTAATGGGAAAATGGGTGAGAAAGCTCACCGCTCTCTACTCACCTCACTGCCTTGCTGCCATACCGGCAAGGGGATGGCGATCTCGGCCCCGCAGGCAGGACACTGTGCGTGCATCACCTCGTCCGCGATGGCGCCCGCTTGCAGCCGCCGCCCGCACGGACACACAAAACCGTGCAGCCGCGCCGGATTGCCGTACACCAGCCCATAGGCGGGCACATCCCTGGTCACCACGCTGCCGGAGCCGACCATCGCCCACTCGCCGATGACCACCTTGGGCAGGATGGTGGAGTTCGCGCCCAACGCCGCCCCGCGTTGGATCAGAATCCGTCCCAGCACCCAATCATCCGCGGACTTGAGCGTCCCATCGGGGTTGATGGCGCGCGGCAGATTGTCATTGGTGAAGCAGACGTGTGGCCCGATGAATACGCCGTCCTCGATCTCCACCCCGTGATAGATGGAGACGTAGTTCTGCACCTTCACGTTATCCCCGATCTTGACCCCGAAATCCACATAAACGCCCTTGCCAAAGATGCAGTTACGCCCGATCTGCGCGTCGGGGCGGATCTGGCACTGATGCCAGATCGCCGTGCCTGCGCCAATCTGAGCGCTCTCGGCGACTTCGGCGGTGGGATGAATCCGCACGTGTTCCCGCGTCATTTGCTTTCCTCCTGTAGCAATCCCCGAATCCGCGCCGCCACCATCTCGATCGCCACCTCGTTGAAGCCGCCCTCTGGAATGATGACATCGGCGTAGCGCTTGCTCGGCTCAACGAATTCCAGATGCATGGGGCGCACCGTACGCAGATACTGGTCAATCACCGATTGGACAGTGCGTCCGCGCTCCTCCACATCGCGCTGCAGGCGGCGAATCAGGCGGATGTCGGCGTCGGTGTCCACAAAGAGCTTGACATCGAACAGCCGGCGCAACGCCGGCTCGGCGAAAATGAGGATGCCTTCGGCTAACACAATCCGCGCCGGTTCGACATGACGGGTCTGCTGTGTGCGGGTGTGCAGGGTGAAATCGTAGACGGGGATCTCCACCGCCTGCCCTTCCCGCAGCTGCAACAGATGCTCGACCATCAACTCCGTTTCCAGTGAATCCGGGTGGTCGAAATTGACTTTTTGACGTTCTTCGTGGGGCAAGTGACTGAGATCGCGATAATAAGCGTCGTGGGGGATGTAGGCAATGTGTTCCGTCCCCACGCGCTCCAGAATCCGATTGGCCACGGTCGTCTTGCCCGATCCTGTGCCCCCGGCTACACCGATGATCAATGGCCGCATGACTCCCTCCCATGTTGGAATTGGGTTCTTCTCTATATTATACCCTGCTTTTGGCCGGCGTGCAGCTCGCTGCTACAAGGCCGGATAGATCAAGGGGGCGTTCCAGGCGCCGATAAAGCCAAGCGTGCCCAATCCCAGCGCCCACCAATCCAGGCGCCGCATCTGCAGCTTCCGCCAGGTTGTGCGCGGCCCCGGATAATCCAGTCCGCGCGCCGCCAGTGCCAGCGCCAGCTGATCGCTCAACCGCAACGCGCCAATGACGATAGCAATCAGCACCGGGAGATAATCCCGCGCGCGGCGGATGAAATTCCCCTCGGCGACCCATCCCCGCGACGCCTGCGCCTCGCGCACCGTCGTCGCCAGACCTCCAATCGCGGGCAGGAAACGCAGCGTCAGGCTCACGGTGAGCCCCCAGGTGTAAGGCAATCCCAGCCGCACAAAAGCCTGCACCAGGGCACGCTGATCGGTGGTGAACAACAGCCCGCCCGTGAGAAAGGCCATCGCCAGGATGCGCAACGCCAGCAGCGCCCCGCTGTTCAGCCCCCCCACGGTCAACGTCAGTGGGCCGACCTGCGCCAGGATTTTCCCCGACGGCGTGAAAAAGGGCTGCAACAGGAGCATCAACAGCACCAACGGGCGCATTTGATGCCAGAGCCACCCCAGCGAGCGTCCGGTGATGCCCGCCAGTCGCAGGACCAGCAACAGCAGCGTCACATAGAGCGCTTGCGTGAGAGGATGCGTCCACCGAAATGCCAGCGCTACGCCGAGCAGGAGCAGCCACAACTTCACGCGAGGATCGCAACGGTGCAGCCAGGAGCGCCCTGGCACGTACAGATCGAGCGAGAAGCTCACCTCGCCGCCTCCCGCGAGAAGCGTGGCAAAACTTCGGTGGGCATGCCGTCGGCGGTGATACGTCCCTCGTGCAACGCGATGACGCGATCGGCCGCCGCGGCCAGCGCCAGCTCATGCGTGACGAGGATCAGCGTCGTCCCGGCGGCGCGACGCTCCGCCAGCCAGCTGAGGAGCTGTTGCCGTCCCCGCCCGTCGAGACCGGCGGTCGGCTCATCGAGGATGAGGATGGGGGGATCGAGAGCGGCAAGCGTGGCCAGCGTCACCGCACGCTGCCAGCCGTACCCCAGAATGGCAGGGGGACGGGGCGCCACCTCCCGCAAGCCGAAATGTTCCAGCGCCCGCTCGACGCGCGCCTCGGCGTCCGGGAATCCCAGCCGGCGGGGACCGTAGGCCACCTCCTCGCGCACCGTCGCCGCGAAAAGCTGCTGCTCCGGGCGCTGAAAGAGAAATCCCACCTCGCGCGCCAGCTGCCCCGTGGAGCGGGAGGCGCAATCCTGCCCCATGACGTAAGCGGCGCCCATCGTGGGCCGTAACAGGCCGTTGAAATGGCGCACGAGGGTCGTTTTGCCGGCGCCATTGGGGCCTATCAGCGCCACACACTGTCCGCGAGGGATCTTGAGGTCGAGCCCGTGGAGCACCGCCGGCCCGTTGGGATATCGGAAGCGGAGATTGCGGACTTCGAGGGCCGTCTCGGCGCCGATGCGGCTGCGGGCATGGCGCAACTTTTCCCAGGCTTCGGCGGGACACAGAATCCCCGCTGCGCTGAGGCGCTGCGTCTGGCCGGCGAATCCGGCCGCAGGGGCCGGGGCGGTCAGCGCGCCCTCTTCCAGCAGCGAAACGTCCTGCATCGCCGCGACCTCAGCGAAATCCGGCGTGGTAAAAAGCAGGGTCGCACCTTCCTTGCGGAGCGACTCCAGCGCCGCGAGCACTTCCGCCTGTCCTTCGGGGTCCAATCCTTGCAGCGGTTCATCGAGGAGCAACACCCGCGGGCGCATCGCCCACACCGCCGCGAGCGCCAGACGCTTCTGCTGCCCGCCGGAGAGTTGCCAGGGGGCGCGATGACGTTGATCGAGCAAGCCAAAACGGCGCAGGGCCAGCATCACCTGCGGGCCGATGGTTTCCGGCGCGACGCCCAGCGCTTCCAGCCCCCAGGCCACCTCATCCTCAGCCGTGGTGTTGAAGAGTTGCACGGCCGCATCCTGGAACAGCAGCCCCACCAGACGCGGCGAAGGCGGCGCAGCGAGGACGTCATGATCGGCAAGGTGCAGCGCGCCGCGCGCCTCCCCATCGGTGTGACGGGGCGCCAATCCGGCCAGCACATAACACAGCGTGCTTTTGCCGCTGCCGTTGCCGCCGGCGACCGTCAGCGCGGTCCCGGCTTCAACCCGCAGATGGAGATGCTGCCACACGGGCTGCGGGGCGGTCGCGCTGTCATAAGCGGGATAGCGGAAGCTCAGGTCCTGGGCCAGGATTGCCGGCGCAAGGGCAGCCATCAGCGCCTTTCCTGCTCCCGATAGCGGGTGATGGGGGGATAAGCGCGTTTCACCGCCAGGTACAGGGAAACGCCGAGCGCCCCGCCAACCAGGCCCTGCAGCGTGTTGGGTAACACCTCAGAGAGCGCCGCCGCCGCGCCGTAGAAGATGACTTCGGCGAGGAAATATCCGGCCACCACAACGGCGCCGCCGGCAATGACCGCCAGGATGGCTTTCGTCGTGCTCAGGCGCCGTTGCATGAGCCATCCCATGAGCCATCCCTGCAGGCCATGGACGAGGAACGAGATCGCCGCGAACTGCGGATACCCGCCATAGAGATCGGCCAGACCCGTTCCTAGCGCCCCGGCGACCGCGCCCACCCACGGGCCGAAGGCGACCGCGCTAAAGGCAATTGCGGCGTCGCCAAAATGCAGATACCCGCCGGCGGCGGTCGGCAGGCGCACCGCCACCGTCAAGACAAAGACCAGGGCAGCCATCAAGGCGGTCAGCGTCAAGCGTCGCGTGGACATGACGAACTCCTTCCGGGACGCCAGAGTTGCATCGCGTCTGACGCCCATTGCGCTGTCGCGCATCATAGCATAGCTGAAGTTTCTGGCAAGAGAGGGCAGTCTTCCCCTGGCGATTCTGGGTCGCGCCCCTGGGTATTGAACGGCTGGTTGAGGCCGGCATCTTGCGTTTGGCACAGGATGTTTCTCACGGCAAGACCTATGTAGCAACGGAGATTCTGGATGTGATTCTTGATAACGAGCGCCCCGCTAGCTCAAATTATACTTTTGGGGTTACTGTTCAGCCACTGACTAAAAAAACGCAAGATTCCCTGGCGACTGCTGAAGATTGAGTATCAACTTTTGCCCCCTATCCCCTGTCCCTTTTCCCCCGCGCTGCGCGGGGGGAAAGGGAACTTTTTTTTGTGGATTTTTGCAGGCGGGCGTAGCCCGCCTGCAAAAATCCTATTTTTTCTCCCCCTCCCCAACGACGTATGCGCCGTTGGGGAGGGGGCAGGGGGTGGGGCAAAAGCTACAGCCACAAAGGTTCCTTCATCGCCATCTGGCTACCTGGCGCCAGGCTGAACAGTCACCTTTTGGGCACAAAAGTATAATTCGGATGAACGGAATTAAAGTTAACTACAATGCCAAACGCAAGCGATCGTTCCCCCTCATGGAGGGGAGGCGACTCGGGGGCCTGCAAGGGGAATCATCCAGGAGCATTCTCAAGGGCCATAGACGTGCGAACCGGGGGCTGTCCCATAGCCCCCGGTTCTACAGAAGGAGGAGAATCTGACTTAACGCTGGTTTGTGCCTAAGCCCCTGTTGTGCTTATACTATACCTCAAATGCGATTTCCATACTTGACGGAACTCTTACGCTTTTCTTACAACTTACCACACGCTGCCCGTCAAAGGCGGTTTTCAGGCACGCCAGGGATGCGCTACGATCCGCTTTTCGCCGCCGCCTGCTGCGTCCGCCGTCGCAGCTGACCGCAGCCCGCACGGATGTCACCCCCGCGCCGCACCCGCACGGTGTGCGCGATGTGACGGCGCTCCAAGACCGCCGTGAACGCCGCAATCCGCTCCGGCGAGGAGGGGCGCCCCTCAAAGCCCTCCGTCGGATTGAGCGGGATGAGATTCACGTGCGCGAGGAGGCCGCTCAGCCGTGCGGCCAGGGCTTCCGCCTGCTCGACGGTGTCGTTGACCTCGTGGATGAGCACCCACTCGAAGGTCACGCGGCGATTTGTCGCCTGCAGATACGCCGCGACCGCCTCAAAGAGCGCCTCGAGGGGGTACTTGCGGCTCACGGGCAGCAGCTGTTGCCGCAACGCATCGGTGGCGGCGTGCAGCGAGATCGCCAGGTTGATCTGCAACGACTCCTCCGCCAACCGCCGTATCCCCGGGGCGATGCCGACGGTGCTGAGGGTGATCCGCCGTTGCCCCATCCCAAAGCCCTGAGGGTGGACCAGCCGGCGAATCGCTGCCAGCGTGGCGTCGTAATTCAGGAGCGGCTCCCCCATGCCCATCAAGACGATGTTGGAGAGGCTCTCACCGCGCGCGCGAAGTTCCCGCTGCAAATGCAGGGCCTGAGCGACAATCTCGCCGCTGCTCAGGTTGCGGGTGAAGCCCATCTGGCCGGTCGCGCAAAAGGCGCAGCCCATCGCACACCCCACCTGCGTGGAAAGGCAGGCGCTGCGCCGTTCGATGTAATGCATCAGCACCACTTCGACCTGCTCTCCATCCGCCAGGGCCAGGAGATCCTTGCGCGTTTCCCCGTCGAGCGATTCCTGCCGGGACAGGACCTGCGGCGCCGCCAGAGTGGTGGCCGCCGCCAGTTGCTCGCGCAACGCCTTGGGCAGGGAGGTCATCGCGTCGAAATCGGTCACGAGCTGCCGATACAGCCAGTCCCAAATCTGCCGGGCGCGATAGGCCGGCTGTCCCCATGCCGCCAGGTGCGCTTCCAGCGTGGGCAAATCCCAATCATAAAGGTCAGGCTTTTCCATCACATTCACATTCACATTCAC
>Ga0208695_1003119_pt1 | contig 11478 bp, 9 predicted proteins | sample AD_UKC111_MetaG_FD_184449 | JGI IMG/M metagenome (GOLD analysis project Ga0208695, IMG submission 184449) | Active sludge microbial communities of municipal wastewater-treating anaerobic digesters from Hong Kong - AD_UKC111_MetaG (SPAdes)... | ecosystem: Engineered > Bioreactor > Anaerobic >... | reverse complement strand
CTCGATATCCGCAGGATCCATGGACCAATCGGACATGGAACTGACATCGCCAATCACCACCTTACCGCCCGACACCTGCACGCTATTCAAATCCGCAATAAAGGTGAGCGACGGCACAATTACTTCATCTCCAGGCCCTACGCCACAGGCAAGCACCGCGATATGCAGCGCCGCCGTGCCATTGGCCACCGCAAGGCACTGCGCCCCCTCGCCGAGCTCCTTCGCATACGCGGTTTCAAAATCCACCGTGCGCTGCCCCATCGTAATCCAGCCGGACTTAAGCGTCTCCAGCACCGCATTATATTCGCGCTCATCGTAATTGAGCTTAAAAAGCTGCACTTTCCATTGAATTGGTTCTGACATGCTTTTCTCCTTCTGTTCCACTAAAAAACCTCACAAAGTGAAATTTCAACATCTGAGTGAATTAGCCCTAGATACGCCAACGCGTTTTTTTGTTTTTTGTCGCCTGCAATATTGATATAAACTGCTGGGCAAGTATATGGTAATCATGATGCTTCTTGATATACGCGCGCCCCAGCAAACCCATTCTGTCTCGGCTAGCTTTATCACACGATGATAGTTTATAAATAGCTTGCACAAGTGCTTCAACATTTTCAGGTTGAATTGTTAGGCCACAACCCGCTTCTCCAACTATATCGTTCCCTGCATCTATGGCACAAATTATCGGTTTTCCTGCTATCATGTAGTCTATCAGCTTATTGGGGCTAATTCCAAACCTGTAAAGCGATTGGCGTTGAAAACCTATGTATAAAATGTCCATATGGTTTAAAAAGTCTGGCACATAGCTTCTTGGTACCGAATCGATAAACAATACATTGGCCAATTTGTTCTCTTCAGCTTTCCTTTGTAATCTATTTTTTTCAGGCCCTTGTCCCAATAACACAAAGCCATAATTAGGAAGTTGGACTGCAGCCTCGATAAAAGTATCAAGCGCATTTGCGATACCATGCGATCCGGCGTAGCCAATCAAAATATCCTTGGCTTTAACTGCTTCAAGTTTTTCTTCCCAAAAAGAGGTTGAAGAACCAACATAATTATCCCATTCGTCGACTGCAATTCCATTTGGGATATAGTGAAATTTATCTTCTTTAAGACCACGGCTCATCATGTAAGTTTTTGCAGCCGGCAACAGTGATACAACCGAATCAGCATTTCGGTACGCGCGATCCTCTGCAGCCTGCGTGACGATGATTGCAGGATGCCAACGAGGGTATCCCCCTAATTCAATAGGTGACAGCGGCCACAAATCGTGCACCTCATAGACATGGACCGCGCCCCATTTGACCGCCATGCGATGGGCAAAATCATTATCGAAAGGATATGTCGATGAGGCGATGACAGCATCGAATGGATACTCACCCAGAAAATTCGGCACTGAATAAAGGCCGCGAATATATTCAATTATATTGACAATTCTTTTAGCGCTATTTTGTTCATATTTGGGTGTCGGTAGCCAGACATATTGAATGCCATCGATCATTTCGAATGTCAGTTTGCCATGCACGGAAGGCTGCCTGTTCCTCAGATGAGAATACGAAGCAGCCACGATCGTAACCTCGTGCCCTGCAGCAACCCACTCTTTCGCAAGATAGTATGGCCGATATTCCATACCATATTCCGGCGAACCGGCGTAATGTTCTAGATATAGTATTTTCATTTTAAAACCAACAGTAATTAAAGTACTGGATAACTGCCAATGCATAAAGTACTAGGATTGATTGATTTGATCCCATTCAAACACCTTTATTGATTGCGATAGCATATTTTTCTGTATTTCTTAATTCTTACAATTAATTTTTATAACCAATGATCTTTTTTATTCTTGGCTTTGAGAGTTCAATGAAATCGTTTATAAATGATTGTTTACTGATGACATAATTAGTAATTAGCTCTCCTCCAAACTGTTTAAAAAAAGCCTCGATACTCTCAATATTAGATCCTTCAAAATCGAAGCATTTAGATACAGATGACGCGAACTTAATTGCTTCCCATAACAGAAGACTGTTCGCACCACTACTTCTATAAAAAGGATCGCTCCCAGCCAATAGATAGTAACACACATTTTTATCATAGACTATAAATACTGATGAATGTAGATTCCCTTCATAATCTTGCGCAATTAATAATTTACCGCTTTTCTTACTGATTGATGATTCAATCAGTCTATGAACTATCTCATCCTTAACGGGATATTTCCTCCCTTGATTTTTGAATGTTTTATGAAGTAACCCAATGATATCCCATGGATTTGAACTTTCTATCACATTTACCTTTTTTCTAGCTGAATTTATGTTTTTCTTTGCTAAATTATGAAAATTGGAATAAATTTTATCGGGATTGGACAGATTATTAATTCTATATGAAAATGTTGGATAATAATTACATCCCAACCATCTGTAAGGCAAAATATATGTATTTACACTATCGAGAGTTATTCTTAAACTCTTATGTTTAGGAAGCTTGCCTAATAAATCTGAGACAATTTCTTTTTGATTGCTAAGATGTTTATTGCCAGGAAGAAAATCTCTAATTTCAGGCTTCATCCATGGCCCAAGGGTTTGGGTTAATGGAGGCATTTCAATCTCACCCTTATCCAGGACATATGGTAACCGTGCTATAACCTCATTCCCCTTCTCAACTACGACCTCGCCCCATTTACCAGGAGCAAGAATTTCGAGCCACCACGGCTGTTCAAAAATACTGTTTGCATACCCTGTATATTCTTCCATATGATGATTCAATACCTTTCTATTACGATGCTTCTCATTACTACGCTTTGCCTATCCAGGGTCTTAATGAGTCTTAATTTATTTCATTTTATAAAGTAATTCATAAAATCGATATAGCTTTGGTTGCTCTGCTTCCCAACTATACTTCTCTTTCACCGCCCTCTGTCCATTCTTACCCATTTGGGCACATAGTGCAGGATTTTCGATTAAATAGTTGATAGCATTCGCTATGTCATCGACGTTTGTCGGATCGACGCATATACCGCACTTACTATTATTGACGATGTCCGACCACATAGGGAAATTTGATGCAATCACTGCTAACCCAGACGCCATGTATTCAAATAACTTAATCGGATAAGAATCCAAATAATTAGGTAAGGGCTGATAGACTACAAGCCCAATTGAATAGCTTTGGAGGTACTGCACCACTTCTTCGGTCGAATGATACCCAAGGTTATCTATCCATCCTTGTGATTTCTGGTCTACTAAATCTTTCGTTTCTTTATCTTCATACTCCCCAATTATATGAATAGTTTGTTGCGCCTTTTTTGCAGCTTCAGCCATTTGCAAAGCGCCGCGGATTATAGAGACACCGCCAACAAAACACACTTCAGATCTTTCTTCTCTTGCGATCATTGAAGGCGTAAAAATATCCAATCGTGGGAAATTGCGTAACAGCAGAGTATTTTTGCAGTGTTTTTCTAGGCTTTCCACAATCCCTGGCGTTACACCAATTAGCCCATCGCAGCGCGCCATCAATTTACCTTCTATGATATCGACGAATTTTGAAATCGGTTTTCTAATTGTCTTTGGGATATATTTCTTCCCCATTATCTGTTTTGGGAGATTCTCGTGCGAGTCATAGATAGTAATGCTTTTCTTTCTATCAACAAGAAAAGCCAGAAGGAATAACAACTCTGGGTCGTGCGCGTGTATAATTTCAAATGGCTCTAATTTTCTTATTTCCCTCGCAAATCGGAAAGAAGAGGTCATGAAACGAATAAGGCGCCTAGAAAATTGAGGACCGATATCGACTATTCTGACATGCTCGTTTATCTCGTTAGGCTTACCATCGCTGACAATGAGTGTAACATCATACCCAGCCTGCGATAGACTCCAACATTCCTTCTGAAAAATTCTGTCATCATAGCGTTTATGAACTGATGTTATGTGGCATATCTTCATTTTTATTTCAAATTATCTTATCAGATAATCCCTTTGTGATTTTCTTTAATTAATTCTTCTCGAGCCCGTCTATAATTGATAAATATATGACCGTTATTTTTCAGCGTCTCTATGAGTTCGATATACCAACGTCTCCAAAAAGGAAATTCATTGCTGAAATATCTATCATGAAATAGAATAGATAAATACTGTTGTCCATTCGCTTCAGCATTTTCTATTATTTTCAATGTATGAGAAAAAACCTCATTAAAATTCGTTTTTTGAATCCCAAAGAGGCTCATCTCTAATATTCTTCCATCCATAATGGTCAGAGGAAAGGTTACAAATGCGCCTTTTACAATAGGATCTCCCATTCCATAGAGGCCCGCATCATAATCATATCCAATCATTTGATAATTTTCAGATGAATTATCTGCTCTACGTAGATAATGAGTCCTTATTCCTATTACATTATCATTAGTTATTGATTTAAATATTTCATATTCAGTCTTGATGCCCTCGATATTATCAAACGCTATGCCATGAACCCCAACCTCAAAACCATTATTTTTGATTAACCTAATTGCCTTTATCGACTCATCACGACTATACGATAAACCAAGCCCATTCCCCACTCCAATAAAAAATGTTGAATCTATTTTATAAGATTTATCAAAACTCATTAAGTCCTCAATGTTATTCCACTTATTTTTCCAAGCTCTTTTAACCCTTTGAAAGACTGTATAAGGAGAAATGGCGAGAGAAGCCATCTCCAACATTGTTCGTATACAAAATTTGCCAGCAACACCATCATTTAAGTGTTCTCGAAATGTGATATGATCGACATCATGAGATATTATTATTTTCATGGAAAACTTAATTCTTTATCAAATTGTCCATCACTATGCGCTCTAATTTCATAAAAGTTTTTTCGCTGCAATAATACCTTTGCCATCATTGCGTTTATGAACTGAGGTTGTATGACATATATTCATTTCGTTTTATTTACCTAATGCTTTTTTTCTTAAGAAACTTAAGGCTTATCCATATTTTGCATCAGTATGCTAATACCCTACTGATTTTTGCCTCATTTTTAATAAAACTTCCGCTCCCCGATTAATAATTGATTTACGATAATCCGAATGCTGCCGGGGAGGTTCATTCATGATTTTCTCAAACTCTTTTTCGCTTATCGAAAGTTCTTTTAGAATAAAAGACAAATCCTTCTGTAAATCTGCTTCTTCATATAATGGCTCAGCTAGTTTTTGCAAAGCTTCCTCCCTAGTCATTTGCCCGGAAATAATCATACTCGAATAATGTGATTTTCTTTTATCTACTCCAAATTTTTGGGGTAGATAATATCGTTGCATAAACTTTGTTAGCAATGATTCACAATGCTTGTCTCCGTAATATTCAAAACCACAGGATTTATTTAAGATAGATAATGCATCACGCGCATTATATTCCAAATAATTCAATGGACATACTGTCTGAATTCTATAGGAAAACCTGTACTTAACACGTTTTTCAAAAACAGAAAATAGTGGCAGAGAACTATTAAGTTTTGATTTACCAAATTTTCGTTGTATATCTAATATGTGAACCTTATCATACGCATCATAGCTATTTCCTTTTTGCAATATGCTTTCGAGTGCAAAATTACTGCCATTTAAGAAGTACCTGATTCTATTTTTCTGAGCATACTTATAGAGATTTGCAAAAAGAACATTATCTTGGGGTATCGCAATATCTGGTACGCCAGCACGTATAAATGCCCTTGTAAGGTCTGAAAATTGTTCCTTATTGGGTTTTTCTATAACCAAGTCAATGTTATAGGCTCTGCAAATTCTATCTATATTCCTTGTTGTTTCCGGCGCATCAAAACCATCATCAATGTGTACAGCCAAAATCCTTAGTCCATATTGGTATCCGATGTAAGCAACATATGAAGAATCCAATCCCCCGGAGAGACCTAACAAACAATCATAATTCTGGTTTTTGCAGTCATGTTTTATTTTATTAAATATATAATCCAATTTACGCTTCCCATCAGCATTAGGAAAATACCGAAGGTCCTTCGCCTTTAAGGCATCTGTGCAATAGTTGCAGTAACCATTTTCATCGAAAACAATATATGGATCTCCCACATTATCCATCACACATCGCTTACACACTTGTTTTTGCATAAAATACACCCCTTCTTAACAATTTAGTGTTATCGTATAATTATAATAAGCATGTATTCGCAATTTGTCGCGAATATGTCAAGATATATGTCAGCTAAATAATAAAGCTCTTTGATATTTGGCGGACTGCTTATTATGGATGCTATTGAGGCGAACAACCTTGTTATCGCTGTATACAACATGTCGCTTCCCCCAGCGTTCGTGATGATGGGCGGCCCACTGCCGCAAGTGTCTGGTACCTTTTCTCGAAAAGCATAAGATTGCGACCTTTGTGTCTAGCCTGAAGCATAAGATACCCGATTCCTGAATGCCGGTTTTCGGTGATGCACCAGTTAGCGAAGCTTGCGAAGCATGTCCACGCGTGAGTAAGATCTGTGAAATTTTTAAGGTAGCAAAATCAGCACTTAAGATTCTTGAACAAAGATTGCTGTATAGAAATTCCATGTTATTTTGTTTTATTAACCGTATATTCGCTTTCAGGCTTAGTTATCTAAGTGTATCCCATATCTTATCTTTCCCTAAATCTGTCGAGCAGATAAGAATAAAAGCTTCTGTAATTGCGCTCTGCGTCATAAAGTTCATGGTACGTTTGATATGCCGCTGCCGATTTTTTGCTTTTATCTTCTTGCGAAAGGCGGACAAAACACTGAATCGAAGCTGCGATTTCGTCTGCGGACGAATGAGCACTGAGGAGATAACCATTTACATCGTTGACAATCTCTGAATTCCCTCCCACATCCCGGGCAACTGCTGGGATACCGTATGAAAATGCCTCCATAATGGAAACTGGTATACCCTCGCTGTCGCTACAGTTGATAAATAAATCAATATGCTCGGTGCGATAGAAATTCAATATCCTCTCCTTAGGCTGATTCCCCATAAATTGATAAGAAACATTATTTAATCGATCTAACTTCACATGCGCTAATTTACGTATCGGACCTATTATCGCTCCATCTCCAAAATGGGTCCATTTGATTTGCATCCCCTCGATTTTAGTAAGCGCATCAATTAAGAGATCGAGCCGTTTTAACGGTATGACTGCTGAACACGAGACCACATGAAAAACTGTGTCAGCAGATGGTGGATTAAATATAGTGTCCGATTTTGTGACACCAAGCCTGCTTACTGTCACATGACTAGCATGAGAATGCACTAGTGGGAAAAGTCTTGTCTCAAGGTTGTGCTTTCCAGCCTGACTGATCGAAAAGATTTCATCAATTGATGCTACTATTTCACGTCTAAATGCCTGATATCCCCGTTCAATAAAGCAGTCGCCACCGTGTGCACGAGAAATGCAGAGTACGTTGGGATGCCTTTTTTTAAATTCAACAAGAGGAAAAGCTGAAGAAAACAACCAATATGAGTAAAGAATCGCTTTATCTATGTTGGATGAAGATTTCTCTAAGGCAGAGAAGATAGCGTTATTTATATAATAGCAGGTAAATATTTGCCTAATACATTCTATAATATTTTTTTCTCCCATTTGATAACGGGCAAAAAATATCTCTTTAAATGTCCTCTTCGAAATCAAGTTTAAAAGGGCAGGAATAAAATATTTCATTTCGATTCTAGAACGCCGTGGATGAATTACGCTACAGTTTTCTGGTATATAGGGTATATATCCATTATTATCTCTGCCTTTTGTTGTCGTTATGATAACAATATCTGAAACATATTCCTTTGCTATACGCAGTTCATCATGCAGCCATTCCTCTCCCCGTTCGAAGGGATAATGCGCTGTAATGATTATCAGTTTCATGCTATCGTTTTCTCCGTAAGGTGTTACAGTCGGTGATAAATTTTCTGTTGGGGTTGGGGTGCGGAAAAATTAAACCAACCTTGAGACAATAATAGACGCAGCTTCGCTGAACATTGAGCAATTCACACTGGCGTCGCATTGACAAGACTGGCTGCTTTGGACCGATCGACCTTGATCCTTGCCGCACAGCTGTCTGTACTTTTTTAGACACTCGTTCTCGTATTGTATTTGTCCCAGTTGTCGGAAGAGCTCCTCTTTCACTGCCTCGACGGCAACCATCACTTTGAACTGCTCATCGAACTTTTACCTTATGGTGGACTCTCCTTCTTCCAGAATATTCTACCTCATTCAGTTCATGTAGTGCTCCTGTCCGTTGGCCCCAGCACAGCTCTCCATTGCCATATGGATAGGAAGAAGTAAAAATAATTATTCTATTTTTTTTATTCATATCTTGCTTAATTTATATGCATATTCCATTTTCATTATATTGAGAAAGCTCATGCATTTGCTTATCCAGTTTTATGGAAGCGATTGTTATAGCAATAATAAACCAGAAGTATTTTCTATTTAATATGTCAAGAAATATGCCTATGGTTAACATCGCTATATTCACTGATATCATGAGATAAACCATTTGCTTATTCCTTTGCTTGATGATTCTGTATAAGTAGCCGACTAAATAAGTAAGAGCGATACTACTTCCTATTATGCCTGTTTCTACCAGAATGGCCAAATATATATTATGCGCCGCTCTCCCTGCGTATATCGCATACATCGATCCTGGAACATTGACATCTTGATAATATCTTGTAAATGCCGAAGGAAAGCTCATGAACCCAGAGCCAAACAAATAGTTATATTTAAAAATCTCAATTCCATACCTCCAAATATTAGTTCTCCCTGCACCGCCACTCTCAAATGCACTTTGATATCTATCTGTTATGATCAACGATATTATGCTCATCATCGCGGGATTGATTAGAGCAATAATCAGAATAACAACAGATACTCCAACAATAGCGCTAATTATCGGCTTTACGCTCTTACTTTCCTTTGCCTTATAGAACAGTAAAATAACAAAGGCAATTGCAGTTCCTACCCATGCACTGCGCGTTTGGCTCCCTACCAGCGCAACAATAAGAAAGACTAGAATTAGAATCCTTAGTAAGGAAGCAGCACCGTGCTTTCTAATGAATAGCACGTTATAGAATACATACACAATTGAAGGGGCAATAGAAGCAGCAAAATGTGCTTCTTCACCTGATGTACCAAATGCACTTGCTCTATAGTTCAAGGCACCAGTCAAAATTCCGCCACGCATAAAATTATTTATTGCCAAAAGCGATGCTAAGATTGAAGAAAGTACATATGCTATAATGCAGCTATGTAATATATCAAAATCATTTATTTGATCCTGAATTACAAACACCATTACGAGCAATCTCAACAATAAAAAGTACCTTTCAATTGAATATGGAATATCTATGCTATAGAGGACAGTTATTGTAACAAAACTCATTAGAAATGCAATAACTAGAGCACTTCTTAATGCTAATTTTGGACTAAATAAAGATTCCCTATTTATATTATATATCTTATTAATTACATATGATAATAATAATAGATAAAATGCATATTTTGCGATCGAACCCTGTCCGGGAATTGGCATATTTTCAAGCGGTATTGAAAAAACAAAGAGATATAATAAATATTTGGATTTTGCTATTATGCAATAACCTATAACTATGGTGGCTATAAAATAAATGATATATGTAGTATTTAGCATTATTTACCGATTTGCCCAATTATTTTAGATAACTGCCCTACTATGATTGAATAATCATATTTTTTTACTTCTTCATCATTATATACGACAATTGGGTTGATGCCCTTCATTTTTGTTTTATATGCATTCACTACTACCCTCTCAAGCTGCTGCTGGTCAGGGTTAGCCTCTTCATATGCATATCCAGCGTTTACATTTTCAATAATTCTCTTAAGCTCTGAATTTGCTTTATTTCCACTGATGAAAGCTGCGACCATTTTGCTGAGCATCAATATTTCAAATAGCTTACCCGTCAAGACGCCTTGGGCTGAATTATCATTCCATGAAGCTATTAACGCTATATCAGAATTATAGGTTATCGTTAATGAAACATCTCTCGCTACTTTTCCGCAATCGACCAAAATTCCTTCTACACCATAATTCTTTGCCATATCATATAATAATTGATATTCATTTCCAGCATAATAGAGCACGATATTTCCCAGATTTATTAGATTCTTACCTGTCAGATTTGATAGGGCGCAAAATAATGGTGATAGATCCCTCTTTCCTTGATAAAGCGCTCCGCAATAAGAAAAGATTAGTTTATTTTCTGACTGCATTGGAAGCGAGTTTTTTTTACACCATCTTGCATCCTCAGGATCATAGCCATTTGTAATTACAAATATGGCAGCATCTTTGTCAAATCGGCGTAAATACTTCTTCATGCCTTCAGATACGCAGATGGATGCATCAGAACAACGAAGAAACTGATATTGCTTTATCTTATAATAGATTCTTATTAAGCCGTGATAGATATCTTGTACTATAGGATCTCTATAATCAGATATCCACTTTGCCCTTTTACTCTTTATTTTTATATAATGAGCGAGCAAGGGCGATGCGAGCGGCCCATAGGATGACAAAATTACATCATATGAATCTATATCTAATCTATTAGTTATAGATTTTGCTTTTCTATACCATAAAATGGAATTGATTATCTCTAAATACACACTCGCCGAATTTGGAAATAGTTTTGCTACTCTCTTTTTTGCAGTTTTCCCTGATGATTTTCCTTGAAGCGACTTCGATGGAGTAGAACTATGCGATACATTCTTATGCAATCTTCTATTTATTGACCTCAGTAGGAGATGGTCACTGATTCTATATATGTTATTTGGTCCAATTAATTCTATATCGCCCACTAAAATTGGATCAACATAACTATCATTTACCGTGCTACATATGATTTCTACTTCATGCCCAATTCTCTTCAGATACTTTGCAATTTTTGTTGTTCGCACTGCAGCAATTTTATTCTGGGGCGCAAAATAGTAACTGACAATGAGAATTTTCATTCGGAATTAGAGCTTAAACACCTTGCCATTTTCGATGTTCACTGTTTTTACCATATTCTTGAGATCCACCACGAGCTTCGCTTTCTCAACAATATGATCGATATCAAAACACGAATGGGCTGTTGTAAATACAACGCAATCAGCACTATCAAGCAACTCTTCGCTAAGGGCTACACTTATCCACTTTTTGCCATGCTCGTCTACCACTTCTGGAATATAGGGATCGTGGTACAGCACCTTAGCACGCTTTTTTGCACACTCTTCCATCACCAGCAGCGCGGGGCTCTCCCGTGCATCGTCTATATCCGCTTTATATGCGACGCCCAAGAAAAGAATCGTAGAACCATTCATAGGCTTGCTCTGACGATTGAGCGCATAAGATATTTTGTTCATCATACGATATGGCTGTAAATTATTGATTCGACCTGCTGCATCGATCATCGTAAGGTCGAAGTTAATCCCTTTTGCGATATATTCAAGATAAAAT
>Ga0208695_1003116_pt1 | contig 11480 bp, 9 predicted proteins | sample AD_UKC111_MetaG_FD_184449 | JGI IMG/M metagenome (GOLD analysis project Ga0208695, IMG submission 184449) | Active sludge microbial communities of municipal wastewater-treating anaerobic digesters from Hong Kong - AD_UKC111_MetaG (SPAdes)... | ecosystem: Engineered > Bioreactor > Anaerobic >... | reverse complement strand
CAAGTGGTTTTCTGCAAATGCTTTTCGGATATCCTATTCTCTCTTAGACTTACCTATTTTGTCCAAGTGATCGCTATTTGCAGATTTCAGTGACTCTTTTCATACTTCAGGGATAAACAAAGGTTTTGCTTGACACAAAAGCGATCCAAAGCCTCTTTGCAAAGTTGGAAAGGAATAGGATAGTGATGAAGATTTGCATAATCTCAAACTCCCATCCCACAAACGATGTGCGTTTGTTTTACAAGCTTGGCATCAGCCTGAAGCAATTGGGTGAGGTGTATGTCATTTCGACCAACGGGATGGTGAATTCCAGTACGAATCCCTATCAGGTAGTGGTGGATGCCAATTCCCCGATCAAAGCTCTGCCTCAGCTTTACCATGAGGTCAAAGCTATCAAGCCTGATTTGCTGATCTGTGTGGAGCCCCTTACCATGATCGTGGGAATCATCTTGAAAAAACAGCTAAAACTGCGGTTGATTATGGACATCCACGAGTTTTTTGCCGATGCTCATGCCGAGCGTTCCTTCTGGCTCTGGCGTCCTGTGGTGAAGGCACTCTATCTCGGTCTTGAGCGTTTTCTGGCAGGTAGAGCACATGCGGTAACCTCGGTAAATCAAGAAGTCCTCAATCAACTCCTTGGCTCCCGGGCGCATGATGAGCGCTACCTCGTGCTGCCAAATTATCCGGTGAGAAACGTATGGGATTATCAATGTGACGTGCCTGGAGCCCTGGAGCAGCTTTGCGAAATGAGTTTTGACCTGATCTATGCCGGTGGCTTGACCCGCGACCGCGGCATCTTCAAAATCTTAAAAGTTGCCAGTATCCTGAAAAGTAGATACCCCCGGCTGACTATCCTAATCCTGGGCAAGTTTCACGATCCCACGGTGGAGGCGGAGTTTCATCGCAGCATCAATAGCTACAACCTCAATGCAATTATCTTCTACCAGGAATGGATCCCTGCCGAAAAGATCGGCCTCTTACTAAAGCGTTCCCGCTTCGGACTCTGGCTTTTCAATCCCAAAGTAAAGCGGATCAGCCTCGCCACTCCGCTGAAGGTTTTAGAATACCTGGCAGCCGGCCTTCCGGTGATCAGCATCAAAACTCCGCTGATGAAAAGCCTGATCGAACACAATCAGCTTGGCACATTATCCTCCTATCACACTCTGGACATTGCCAATGCCATCTCCAGGATGCTGGATCTGCCGCCAAATGAATATGAGACCATGAGCAAACGCTGCGAAGAAATCGCTGAAACCCGGTTCAATTGGGAATCGCTGGAGCCAAAACTATTTGATCTGATCCGCAAAATCACATGAAGATCCTGTATATTTCATACTTTTACCCTCCCCTGGGCGGTCCCGCAGCCCTCAGAAACCTGAAAACGGTGAACTATCTGCAGCACTCTGGCGCACAGATTCATCTAGTGACGGTGGATGACATCGAATACGCTTACTACGACACTTCACTATTGGCACTGCAGACTGAGGCAAGTATCACCCGAACGCCTTCGCTGGATCCTATGGCGCTGTTAAAAAAGGCCTTGAAGGGGAATAAGACTCGCTCTCAAGCCATCTATAAACAAAGCCCTGAACGCCTCAAACTGCTGATCCGGCGCCTCTACCCCATCGACGAGAAGATCGGCTGGCTGCCCTATCTGATCCAGGCAGCTAGGAAGATCATCCATGAGCAAAAACCTGATTTGATCTATGTCTCTTGCGGCCCTTTCTCCTCTGCACTGGCGGCTTATAGACTCTCCAAAGAATCCGGGCTGCCACTCGTGGTGGATTACAGGGATTACTGGACCCTGCTCAGCGATTACGATCTGATGGGTTCCCGCCTGAAACGTGCCTACTCCGTAGCCTGGGAGACACGCATCCTGAAGCATGCCAGCCTGGTGGTTTGCGCCACCAAAGGCATCGCTGATGATTTGGACAGACACTTCCCCTTTGGCATCAAAGAGCGCAGCTTCGTGCTGTACAACGGGCACGATGAAGCCGATTTTGGCGATTTGGTGGAGAGTGCTCCCTCCAGCGATGAGTTTAGCCTCTGCTATTTTGGCAATATCTACGCCCGCCGCTCCCTGAAGTACCTCTACCAGGCGGTACTGGAACTGGAACGCGAAGTGCTTACTCCAGCAAACCTGAAGATCAAGCTCTATGGCAGCTTCAACCGCGAAGTTTACGAAGAAATCGAGCATAGCGGAATTGGGGAGATGATCAGCGTGTTACCCATGCTCAGCCACCATGAGGCCTTGCTGGAGATGCAAAGGGCCGATGCCCTGATCCTGCTGATCAATTCCAGCAGTCCCAAAGGGACGCTGACTTCAAAAGTCTTTGAGTACCTCAGGATCGGCAGACCAATCCTGTCCCTGGTTCCCCATCACGGAGAAGCCGCTGATCTGTTGAGATCCTGCGGGCAAAACCATATCTGCCCCATGGAATCGGTGAGTGCCATCAAAGCCTGCCTCAGTGAGCTCTTTCTGCCGCGCAGCGCGAAGCTGAAGATCTCCCCGGTTTTGCAGGATTATGAGCGCTCCGCCCAGGTAGCTGCCCTTTATCACCGGTTACAAGAATTCGTTCACCCCTCACGCTGAATAAACTCACAATGGAGCATGTATGACTGATCTACTCAGCATCAAGATATCCCGGCTCTTCTACGAGAAGAAACATCTGATATCGGACATCGATCTCAGGGTTCACAGTGGTGAGCGCATCCTGATAGTTGGCGCTACAGGAAGCGGGAAGAGCTCGCTGCTAAATGCCCTGAATCTGATGAATCTCAGTTATCATGGCGAAATCCGGTTTGAAGGCAAGGCCCTCACCGATTACCCGCCACACTTGTTGCGCAGCCGCATTGTGATGGTGATGCAGGAACCCTGGCTGGGCGAAGGCACAGTGCAGGATGTTTTGGACGAAGCCCTCGGCTATCATGCCATCAAAAGGCGAGATCTGAAGGGACGGGAGCAGAAGATTAGCGAGCTTTTGAGGACATTTGATCTGTCTGAAAGTTACTTGGGACAAAAGGCGGAACAGCTTTCCGGCGGAGAGAAACAACGCGTGGCCTTGATCCGCGCCCTGCAGCTGAACCCAGAAATCCTTCTATTGGACGAGATCAGTTCCGCTTTGGATCAAAAGACCTCCAGCATCATTTCAGATTGTATATTCAACAACTTCCCCGGCACAGTGATCGCCATCTCACATGATCCTCTGTGGCAGGATCGCTGGCAACGCAGTTGGACAATATCGGGTGGAGTCCTGATCGACAACAGGGAGGTTTCATAATGGATATCAGCTATCTTGGCCTGCTATTGGCGATGCTGCTCCTGGTCTTTCCTCTGATGATATTCAATCAGCTGAAGCTGAAACTAAGCAAGCAACTGATGATCTCCTTTGGCAGAATGATCGGGCAATTAGCGTTGATTGGCCTGTGGTTGCAGTTCCTCCTGGATCAGGAAGACTACAGGCTCACCCTGCTCTGGGTAGTGATCATGCTGCTCAATGCCATCATGACCCTGAGGGGGAGACTGAAGTTTCCACGTCGCATCCTGGTTCCCGTCCTGTTTGCTGCCCTGGGAACAGCATCCCTGGTGGTGATGCCATGGATCCTTTTCATGGTGGTGCGCCCCGATCCCTTGTTCTCGGCAAAGTTTGTGATCCCCATCTATGGCATGGTATTGGGCAATAGCATGAATAGCTGCGCGCTGGCGCTGGAACGCTTTGAAAGCGGTCTCAGCGACAACTGGAAGGCATATTACACCAGGCTCAGCCTAGGAGCCACCTTGTGGGAAGCAGCGCTGCCGCCTTTTCGTAAAGCCATACAGGCATCGCTCCTGCCGCAGATCTTAACCATCGCGTCCATGGGCGTGGTCAGCTTGCCCGGCATGATGACCGGTCAGATTCTGGGGGGTTCATCGGCCATTGTAGCCATCAAGTATCAGATGATGGTGATGGCAGCGATCTTTTCAGCGGTAACCCTGGCGGATTTCGTGGCCATCAGGCTCTATCTTACCCGTCGTTTTGACCGGTATTTTCTGCCCATCCAGGAGGTTAAATGAAGCTGAGTGAGATCCTGAAGCCTTTGCAGATGGTGCATGTGGGCACTGTGGAGGGCGCATACCCAAAGCTGAGACCGATGACGATGATTTGCTACGCCGGGGGATTCTGGTTTGCCACCGGATCAAAGGATGCCAAGACCGCGCAACTGAAGGACAATCCCCATGCGATCTGGAGTTTGATAATCCCCGGTGAAGGCTGCACTGGCTATCTCAAAGGTGAAGGGAAGATGCGCGAAGAACGGGATCATGCGGTGAGAAAAGCCATTGCCGATCACGCGAAGTTCCTGTATGACTATTGGCAGGATGCCGCTGATCCGGATTTTATCCTCTATGAGATGCAGATCTCAGCCCTGCGCTATATGAAGCCGGGCGCTATGTACGAAGAAGACATCACAGAAGTTTATCTGCAGGACAAAGCTCTTTTACAATGATCTGGCTCGGCCTTAGCGTTCTGTGTTCGGTGCTGATTGCCAATTTCCTGATGGTTCTGGGCAGAAAGGGCAAAATCAGCATGCTGCCCGTCTTTTTGGGGAATTACTTTGTGGCCTCGCTGTTCAGTGTCTTTACCCTGCCCGATCTTGCCGCACCACTCAGCGCTTTTGACCTTGGTTTCGGCATCTTCACCGGCGCGCTGTTCCTGGCCAATTTCTGGGTATATCAAAAGTGCATCGTAGTAAATGGACTATCACTATCCGTGGGATCGATGCGCATCGCCATGATCATCCCGGTGCTAATGGCACTCGTAGTCTTTGGGGAAAAGCTGAGCTGGGTGAACATACTCGGAATCGTGCTGGGACTGCTGGCCTTTGCCGGGAAGAGTGATCCCAAGGCGTTGCACAATCTGTTTTGGATTATATTGCTCTTTGCAGTATCTGGTTTCACCGATGCCGCCACCAAGATTTACAAGGAACTGGGCAGCGGCCACGAGGCATACTTTGTGTACTTCATCTTTACTTCCGCGTTTGTCTATACTCTATTGTCCCTGCTGGTGGGCAGGGTGCGCTTTGGCCTTTCAGCGTTGCTATCCGGTTTTGCCCTGGGTGTTCCCAATAGGTTTTCCACGGTTTTCTTCCTGCGGGGATTGGATACCGTGCCAGCGGCAATAGCCTATCCTCTAGTGGCGGTACTCATTGTGCTGCTGAGCATTATCAGCGATATTGTGATCTGGAAAAAGCGCATCGAACGCTCCGATCTCATCCTCTGGGTGTTGCTAATTATCAGCTTGATCCTGTTAAACATGTAAAAGGGGTAAGAAAGCATTTGACAATAATCTCCTGATCATATGGAATGGTATGCGGGATCCTGGAATCGGGATTCAGGTATATTTTTTTAGTTTTTTTGGGAGTGAAGCGATGGATTTTGCGGCAACCTTACAAAGCCTGAAGAGTGTTTTTATGTCCAAACCGGAACTGATGCAGCAGTACCCGGATTTCCTGAGCGACCTGCAGAAACTGGATGAGTATCACCAACAGCTACAATTTGAACGGGACCGGCTTTACAGCTATATCCAAAATGCCAACGACACCATCGCTGTCTTCGATCTTGAGGGCAGGGTCATCTATACCACCGACAATTGGGATCGCCAACTTGGCTATCAGAAAAAAGATGTGCTCAATCAACGCGTCTTCGAGAACTATATGCATCCAGATGATGCGCCCCAATGTCAGGCCTTTCTTGATAGCGTAATCTCCTCCAAAGAAGGGAAATCCGGTTTCCAATATCGTATTCGACACAATGATGGTAGCTGGCGCTGGCACATGGTGAGCCTTTCACCCATTCTCAACAAATCGGGCGAAGTGGAATCCGTGGTTGCCATCGCACGCAGTATCCACGATCAAAAAATGGCAGAGCTGCAAATGAGAGAAAGCGAAGCGCGCATGCGCGTGTTGCTGAATACTATGCGTGAAGGTGTGGTCATGGTAGATATTCAAGACCGCATTCAGTATGTAAATAAAAGCCTGTGTAAGACCTTTGGTTACACGGCAGAAGAACTGCTGGGAAAATATAGCCACCAAATACTGATCATTCCTGAAGACCAGAAAACGATCACTGAGAAGATAGAAGCTCGGGAGTGTGGCCTCGCCGACGAATATGAAATCAGGGGCAGAAAGAAGAACAACGAGCTGATCTGGCTACGCATCAGTGACGCTCCCCTGATTGACGAAGATGGCAGGGTGATCGGTTCGGTAGGCATCATGACTGATATCACTGCCAAACACAAGATTACAAATGCCCTGATTGCCAGTGAGGAGAAGTATCGCCGGCTCTTCGAAGATTCCGTGGCAGGCGTGTTTCAATCCTCATTTGAAGATAAGTATCTCAATGTAAACAAGGCCTTCGCCCGCATGTTTGGCTATGCCAATCCTGAAGAAATGGTCAGCTCGGTTACCAACATCAAAGAGCTCTATGCCCGTCCCGAAGAACGAGAAGTGCTGAAGCAGGATCTGCTAAACGACGGTGTGGTAGAAGATTATGAGCTGGAGCTCAAACGCGTTGATGGTACTCCCTTTTGGGTATCTTTGTATGGCCGGCTCAGCAAACAGGACGACGGCATGATGATTATCGAAGGCACATGCGTGGATATCACAGAAAGTAAATCACTCAAAGAACAGCTCCTGGCCAGTCAAAAGATGGATGCGATCGGTAAACTCGCCGGGGGCGTGGCACACGATTTTAACAACCTTTTAACCGTTATACTGGGCTATACCGAAGACATGCTGGATGATATCACTCTAGGTTCTCCGCTTAATGAACCGGTGGAAGAGATCATGAAGGCTGGCCTGAAAGCCGCCAATTTGACCCGTCAATTGCTGGCCTTCAGCCGCAATCAGGTAATTATGAACCAGGAGATCAGCATTAACAACCTGATCAACAACCTGCGTGGCATCATCTCCCGGCTCATCGGCGAAGAGATCGAAGTGCAATTTCAGCTAAACGACGATCTTGCCTACGTAAAAGCTGATCCAGGCCAGATCGAACAAGTGCTGATCAATATGGTGATCAATGCCAAAGACGCCATGCCCAAAGGCGGAAAACTGCGAATCAGCACCTCAAACCAGGAAGTGGACGCCACTTACGCCCATTTTCACACCAGCCTCAAAATCGGTAAGTACGTGATGCTAAGCATCTCAGACACCGGTATCGGGATGGAACAAGAGACCCTTACTCACATCTTTGAGCCTTTCTTTAGCACCAAGGAAAAGGGAAAGAGCTCCGGGCTTGGCCTAGCCTCCGCCTATGGCATCATAGAACAGGCTGGCGGTGTGATCATGCCATACAGCGAACCGGGAAAGGGCACCATCATGAAAGTGCTGTTACCCGCTTTACAGATCAGATCTGGGGCTTCCGATGCGGATCGGGCTGCTGCCTCCGGGCGGGGAAAAGGCCAGAAAATCCTCATCGTGGAGGATGAGGACGCGCTATGCAAAATCCTGCAAAAGATGCTCACCAATCTGGGCTATAAGGTGGAGTGCAACAACTCCTCCCTGCTTGCCCTGAAACGCTTTGAAAAGGGAGAGAAGTTCGATGTCGTGATCACCGATGTGGTGATGCCATCCATGAACGGCAAGGATCTCGCGGACGCCATCCGAAGAATAAACCCGGAGCAGAAGATGATCTATATGTCCGGCTTCGCGGACGATGTGATCGCACAGCATGGGATCATCGACCCCGATCTGCCCTTCATCCAAAAGCCTTTCTCTGCCAAACTGATAGGTCCGCTGATCAGCGGTCTGCTGGCAGAGAGTAACGCCAAACTCAAGCTGCTGATTCTGGATGATGAAGAAGGTATCTGCAAGCTCTTCCAACGCAGTTGTCACAAGCGCGGCCACGAATGCGACAAGGCTGGCAGCCCCGCGGAAGCGTTGGCCCTGCTATCCCGCAATCAATACGATATGCTGCTGGTGGATCTGAACCTGGGTGGAGTAAACGGGCTGGACGCCATCGCTGAAATCCGGGAACTGGGCTGTAAAGCTCCTGTAATCCTACTATCCGGCATGCTACAGGAAGGCGTTTTCGATCGTTTTGAGAGCCTGGGAGTGCTGCGCGCCTTTGAAAAGAGCTTTGATAATACCCCCATCCTGCAGTACATCGAAAGCCATCTTCAGGGATCGTAAACCTCACACCACAGCCAGCAAGTCACACAGCGATGGAGTTGAAGGGATACGTAGCCCTGTTCCTGCACCAATGTGATTGATCGCGTCACCCCTATTGGCAGAGTGGAAGATGTAATATTTGCAGACATGGAATAATATATGCATGACACCATGATATACATCATGATATAGATAATTACAAATATGGAAGACTGGAGGATAACCAATGCGTAATGCCAAGTACTCTATGCGATTGATTGGTCTATTGTTGATCGGTTGTATTTTACACTCCTGTGCCAGGTATAGCTATTTTGAAACACCCAAAAGCACTCCTCCTGACTTTCAGGGCCGGATGCTAAAAATGATCTTTCCGGAGCAGCCAGACCACCCCTATTATCTTAGCAACCTCACTTTTGCTGATGGGCTGATAAGCGGCTCTGTACCCCAAGGATCGAATTTCTTTCCGCAAAACAGCAAGTATATTTACAACGTGTATCTGCTCCCCCAGACGCCCATACCGGATTCCCTGTCTACTGAGTATCAGCTTCCCATGGAAAGCATTGATAGAATTGAGGTTTACGATTTAGATCTGGGAAAATCAATAGTCCTGTCCACCTTAGCCATTGGGACTACGTTCCTAGTATCTTGCAGTATATTTTTAGCGTTCATCATCCTCACCAAGGAGTCATGTCCTTTCGTATTTGCCTACAATGGCAGTGAGTTTGAGTTTACGGGCGAGATATACGGCGGAGCCATTTTCCCCACTCTGGAACGGGACGACTATATGCCCCTGCCAAACCTACAGCCCAAGGGCAATGAGTACCAATTGAGGATGGATAACCTCGCCGAAGAGATTCAATATACCAATCTGGCGGAGCTGCAGGTGGTTGACCACCCCAAGGGAACTTCCCTGCTGGTGGATCGCCTGGGGATATTCCACACGGTAAAGGATCCCAAAGCGCCATTATCCGCCATCTCGGGAACCGGTGAGGACGCCATGCCGCTGGTTTCAGCCAAAGACGAACACAGCTACCGGGGCGATGACTCTCAGGATGCCAGTGAGAGCATGGATGCCCTGCACCTGAAGTTTCCCGCGCCAAAAGACAAAGCCAATGCCAGGCTGATCCTCAAAGCGCGCAATTCCATCTGGCTGGATTACACTCTGGGACAGTTTTTGAACATGTTTGGCAGCAAGTACGACCGCTGGTACTCCATGAAATCGAGGCAAAAGAACGGCGTGGACTATGAATGGTCACTGAACCAGGGTATCCCGCTATCGGTTTATCTGAAGCAGGATGGCGCCTGGAAATACCTGGATCATTTCCCCGTGGTGGGTCCCATGGCAGATCGTGAGATGCTGATGCATCTGGATTTGAGCGCATTTGATGGCGACGAGATCGAACTAAAGCTGCAATGCGGTGCCAAATTCTGGGAGATCGACTATGTAGCTCTGGACAGCTCAGCGCCGGGACGAATCTATCGCCAGAATGTCGGATTACAAAAGGCCGTTACCACTGAGGGAGAGGACGTTACAAAACTGCTGACCAAGCGAGACAAGAAGTATTTTGTGCAGCCTAAAGTGGGCGACAGCGCTGTGCTCAGCTATCCGGTACCGGCAGCTCGTGACGATAGCGAACGTACCGTAATCTTACACAGCCGCGGGCATTATAAGGTGATCAGAAAAGCTAAAGGCGATCCCGATATCGCTTCCATTACAGAGATTCGCCAGCCCGGCAAGTTTGCTGAGTTTTCACGCAAGAACTATCTCAATTTTGTTGCCAGATATGCAACGCAGAATTAGCGGACACGCCCAGGATACCAAGAGATAACGAAGAAGGAGATATCATGAATCATTTGAAAAGAGTCACTGAAATCTGCAAATAGCGATCACTTGGACAAAATAGGTAAGTCTAAGAGAGAATAGGATATCCGAAAAGCATTTGCAGAAAACCACTTGGACATAGTTTTAGTAAATTTCATTGTTTTGATCACCAAAACCTGCAAATCGGGCAATGTTTTGTCCAAGTGGTTGTCACTATAATCAGCTTCAAATCAAGATAACAATTCCCGTAATGATATATGCAATATACAAATACGGATTACGTATGGAAGCAATTGGATTCTTGGATATGTATATGTTTTGGCATTTGCAATTTTCGGTGAGCGGATTTGCAATTTTCGGTGACTCTTTATAGATCCGGGAAAAAATGATAAATCCTATATCTTTTGAGGCACCCTACGACTGGTTCGTCTCAGCAAGATAGCTTGTTTTAAAAAAACTTGACAGAAATTGGCAAAATGAAAAATAAATAAATTCATAATATATATAACATAGATTGTGAGTAACAAGTACAATAAAATATTCTCAAATAAACTGAGAAACAAAGAGTTGGAATTTACACCAACATTTGGGACTCAACTGAAAAATTTTCCGCCTCTATTTTTTTAATTTCCCTTTCTTCCCTAATAGCATTGCTTACCCATTGCTTACCCATTGCTAATGCCATCCGTAATGAGTCCGTAATGAGTAAGCAATGCTATTGAGGGAATGGAGATTAAAGAAGGTGAGCCGTTCTAAAAATAGCGGACTATATTTCAAGAAAAAATCCTGTTAATTTTGTTAATCTGGTTATCGGCGTTCTCTTTTCTTCCCTGATCATATAGTTTTCCTCTTAAAAAAGTATAAATATTTTCTTCTTTTCTGTGTATTTCTGTTTTCGTAGGAATGACAAAGGGCTTTTCCTTCAAGAACTGATATCGGCTCTTTTTCTCTGTGTAATATAAGGTCCTAAATCTTAACATATCTCTTTTTCTCTTGTTCTCTTTGTAAAAAAAACCCTAAAATATCTGTGTTTCCGTTATTCTTGGTGCTTTCGGTATAAAAATACAAAAATTTTTTGGAAACGATAATAGCATATATTTATGAAAGATAGTTCTATAAAAATAGATATAGAAAAATCGGGATTAGAATTCTAACTTTTTTCTAAATGAGGGAATTATCAATTTTAATTCTTCTCTAAGCTATTTTAATTTTAGATTTTAGAAGCTTGACAAATCAGAGTGAAAAATTTTTCTGGTGAGGATGGTTTTTTTAACAAAATTGAAAACAGCTTAAAGTAAAGAAAAGAAAGAAATTTATCAAGGTGTTGTGGATAAGTTGTGGATAAATCGGGTTCAGGTAGTTGACTGGATGTCTATTTTATCAGCATAACTTATTAAATTTGAATAAGATAGTAATCATAAAACTGTTACTGAGCTCTCAGTATACAGTTTGTGGATAAATAAATTTTACAGGAAAGTGACTTATGGATCAGGATATTTGGCAGAACATA
>Ga0208695_1003112_pt1 | contig 11483 bp, 11 predicted proteins | sample AD_UKC111_MetaG_FD_184449 | JGI IMG/M metagenome (GOLD analysis project Ga0208695, IMG submission 184449) | Active sludge microbial communities of municipal wastewater-treating anaerobic digesters from Hong Kong - AD_UKC111_MetaG (SPAdes)... | ecosystem: Engineered > Bioreactor > Anaerobic >... | reverse complement strand
CATGCCGCTCGATCACGCCTTCGATGCGACCGGCAAGTTGCTGGGCAAGGCCCGTCATATGCGCATAGGCCGCCGGTGACATGACGTCGTCGAGCATGGCATGCATGGCGGCAATGGCGAGTGCGTTGGCAGACAGCGTGGTGCCGATGCCCGAATGGCCGGGCGGCAGCGTGGCGCGATGCTCTTCCATCCGCCGCGCGACGGCATCTGAAAAGCCGAAGGCCGCGCAGGGCACACCGCCGCCGATGGATTTGCCGATCACGAAGATGTCGCCCGATGGGCCAAAGCTGCCCGAATGGCCTGCAGGTCCGGAGGAGATGGTGTGCGTCTCATCCCAGATGAGGAGCGTGCCCGTGCGCGCGGTCACTTCGCGCATCAGCGCCAGATAGCCGGGGCGCGGCAGCACCATGCCGCAATTGGTCATCACCGGCTCGGCCAGCACACAGGCGACATCGCCACGCTCAAGGGCGGCTTCAAGCGCGCGGCCATCGTTGAACTCGATGGCGATGGTGTGCTCACGCACGTCCCACACCTGCCCGACAAGGCTGCGCCGCGTTTCCGCCGTGCCATCGCGCAGATCAACAAACACATCGTCGACCGCGCCGTGATAACAGCCGTTGAACACCAGCACCTTGTCACGTCCGGTAATGCCGCGCGCCCAGCGAATGACGGCACGATTGGCCTCGGAAGCCGTGGTCGTCATCTGCCAATGCGGGTGGTGGAAGCGCGCCGTGAGCAGTGCACCGACGTCGGCGGTCTTGTCGCTGGGGAGCATGTAGCTCAGGCCTTGCGCGGCCTGGATGGCCAGCGCGTGCGACAAGGGTTCGGGCGAATGGCCGAACATCGCCGCCGTATCACCAAGGCAGAAGTCATCAAGCACATGGCCATCAACCGTGGTGAGCTTTGCGCCATGCGCATGGGCAGCCGTCAGCGGAAAAGGCGAAGGCCAGTCGCGCATCCAGTGGAAGGGAACGCCCTGATGCCAGCCATAGGCGCGATCCTGCGCTGCGGCTTCGGATTTGGGATTGGCCGCGATGAAGCGGGCCTCCTCGCTGGCCCGGAGTTCGGCGATGCGCGCGCGGTCGATCATGGCATTCTTTCCGTTGTTTGACTTGTTCACGACCAAGTGCCGAAAATCATAAGCGGTCGCGCAGCGCGTACCAGAGCAGGCCAAGCGTCGCCAATGGCTGGCGCAGCCATTTTCCGCCGGGAAATGGCTGTACGGGCAATGACGTCATGACATCAAATGAGCTGGCGGTGCCTGCCAATGCTTCTGCGACAAGCTCGCCCGCCAGCGTCGTGACAAGCGCACCATGGCCGGAAAAACCCTGCGCGTAGAAGATGTTTCCGGTGCGCCCGACATGCGGCAGCCGGTTCATGCTGACCGAGACGGCACCACCCCATGCATAGTCGATCGGCGTGTCGGCCAATTGGGGGAAGACCTGCACGATGTGATGGCGGACGAAGCCCGCAATATCGGCAGGGGGGCGCTGCACATATTTCTCGCCGCCGCCAAAGAGCAGCCGCCCATCGGCGGAGAGGCGGAAATAGTTGAGCACGAAACGGCTGTCGGCAACCGCCGCATCGCTCGGCAACAACGCGCGCGGATCCGCAAGCGGGGCGGTTGCGACATTGTAGTTCATGATGGGGATGGTGAAGCGGCCCAGCGCTGGTGCGATCTCCCCCGTCCATGCATCGGTGGCAAGCAGCGCATGGCGCGCGCGGATGCGGGCAGCGTCGGTGCGGACCTCGACCGCGCCCTTGTCTTCAAGCGCCGTCACGCGGCTCTGCTCGAAGATGCGCACGCCTGCGGACTCGGCGGCGTCGGCCAAGCCCAGCGCATAGTTGAGCGGGTGGAAATGCCCGCCCTGCGGGTCGAACACGCCGCCATGATAATTGCCGCCCCGGATATGGCGGCCAAGCTCTGACGCCTCCAGCACGCTTGTGACATGGCCATATTCCTGCGCGAGGAATTCCGCCTCGGCGCGCATGTCGTCGAGATGTGCGGGCTTATAGGCGGCTTCGAGATGGCCGGGCTTCAGATTACAGGCAATGCCGTGGCGCGCGATCCGCCGCCACACCCGGTCGCGCGCACTCCAGGCGACCTTGAAGATGGCCGCGGCGCGTTCGCCGCCGAATTCGGCATGAATGTCGCGCATCCCCCAGCGCAGGCCGGGGATGAGTTGCCCGCCATTGCGGCCTGAAGCGCCAAAGCCGATTGTCTCGGCTTCGAGCAGGATGACGTTGAAGCCTTTTTCCGCACAGGCAAGCGCGCCTGCCACGCCGGTAAAGCCCCCGCCGATGACGACCACATCGCAGTCCATGTCGCCATGCGCCGACACGGGCGTGCGTACCCGATTGGCCGTGGCGGCGTAATAGCTGTTGGCAAGTCGGTCGGCCACGTCAGACGCGGAGCAGCAGGTGCTCGCGCTCCCAGGAACTGATCACCGACTGATAGTTGAACAGCTCGCACTCCTTGATGGCGTAAAAGACTTCGAAAAAGTCTTCGCCGAGCAACTGGCGCACGGGCTTGCAGTGCGAGAAGCGGTCAAGGGCTGCCTCAAGCGTGCGGGGCAGCGTGCGGGCGCGGTTATAGGCGCTGCCGGTGATGCTCTTGGGCGGCTGCATCCGGTCAATCATGCCGATATAGCCGCAGATGAGTGAGGCGGCGATGGCGAGATAGGGGTTGCTGTCTGCCCCCGGAAGCCGATTTTCGATGCGGCGGTTCTTGGTATCGGAAATCGGCACGCGCAGCCCGCACGAGCGGTTGTCGATGCCCCATTGCACGTTGATCGGTGCGTCGCTGTCCGGTCGCATCCGGCGGAAGCTGTTGACGTTGGGCGCAAAGAGCGGCGCGACCTGCGGCAGCAGCCGGGCAAGGCCTGCAATATAGCTGCGGAACAGGGCGCTGTCCTTGCCGGCCTGCGTGCTGAAGATGTTGCGCCCCGTTTCGATGTCGAGCACCGATTGGTGGATGTGCATCGCGCTGCCGGGCTGGTCGCTCATGGGCTTGGCAAGGAAGGTCGCATAGACGCCGTGTTGCAGCGCCACCTGCCGCACGAGCCGCTTGAACAGCAGCACTTCGTCGGCCAGCCGCAACGGGTCACCATGCAGGAAGTTCACTTCAAGCTGCGCCGCGCCCGATTCATGGATCATCGTGTCGATGTTGATCCCTGCCTTTTCGCACCAGTCATAGGTGTGCTCGATAATGTCCTCAAACTCGTTGAGCGCCTCAAGCCCATAAGGCTGGCTCGCGGTTTCCGGGCGGCCCGAGCGGCCCGTGGGCGGCACCAACGGAAAATCCGGGTCGGTATTCTGCGAGACGAGGTAGAATTCCACCTCGGGCGCGATCACCGGGCGCCAGCCGCGATCTTCATAGAGCTTGAGCACCTTTTTCAGGATCATGCGCGGGGCGATGTCCACCGGCGCGCCATCCTTGTTGAAGGCATCGGCGATCACATAGGCCGTGGGCGTCGCAAAGCCCGGCGCCTCGCGGATTGTATCGACATCAGGCACCATCACCTGATCGGGATCATATTCCGGGACGATATGGCCGATGTCGTCGGGATATTCGCCGTTGATGGTGACGCAAAAAACGCTGCCGGGAATGCGCAGCGTGCCATCCTTGACGCTGGAGAGGAACTTGCCTGCAGGCAGCACCTTGCCGCGCTGCACGCCGTTCATGTCGGGCACAATGCACTCGACCTCGCTCACGCCGTGATCGGCGATCCATGACGCAAGCTTGGTCGACATGCTCTATCTATGCGCTAGGCGCACCCTCCGGTGTTCAAGGCCGCTCAGAACGTCCTGCTGATCGATACGACGGCAGTTCCCTTGCCGAGCGGATCGCCAAACGTGTGGGCGGTATCAATGTATTTCACGCCAACCGTAAACCCGGCAAGGTCATAGTCAACGCCGAGCGACCAATCCTTCTTGTTGTCGGCAAAAGCGCCGTCCTCAATGCCGAAGGAGCCGTTGAGCGTCAGCCCCGTGTCGCCCACCGGATATTCGCCCGCGACGGCCACATAGAGATTGTCCTGATTGCCGAGATGGTTCTGGCTGGGTGCATAGCCGACATTGAGCGCGACATTGCCCTTGCCCACATCAGTGCCGACCGAGCCGAGCAGTTCGACATAATTGGCCCCCGATGCGCCGGGATAGGCATAATAGACCGCGCCCACATCCAGGTTGAGCGGCCCTGCCTTGCCAGCCCAGCCAGCGGACACATCGACTTCGATGTCGTCACCGCCATTATTGGCGATGTTCGAGCCCCAGAGCGTAAAATAGACGCCCGATTCATGCGTGACCGAGATTTCGGGCTGGAAGGCCGGATCCTTGTCGCTCAGCGAAATGCCGCGGAAGCGATAGTCGCTGACGGCGGCCAGCGTGAATTCTATGTCGAGCGGCTTCGATTCCTCGTCCTGCGCAAAAGCGGGGGTGGCGGCGGCAAAGACGGCCGGAAGAGCAAGGCTCGTAATGGCGATGCGACGGATGGATTGGCGCATGTGTGTATCCCCTTGTTGCGCTGTTCTTGGAGGTCATTGTGGCGAAGACTGGAGCAAAATCCATTCCCCCCTCGCGCAATTCCTGAAAACTGTTGCAAAATTGTCAACCATCGCCGCCCGCGGCTTCTTTTGCTTTTGTCGCGAGGTCTTGATTCAGCCGCACAGGTGCGTCAGCTTTCGAAAAAAGACCCGAGGAGAAGAAGATGCCCGTCACCCATCGGCGCACATGCCATATCTGCGAGGCAAATTGCGGCGTCATCGTCACTGCCGAAGGGCGCGACATCCTCTCGATCAAGGGTGATCCAGACAATGCGATGAGCCGGGGTCATGTGTGCCCCAAGGCGACCGCGATTGCCGATCTGCAGAATGACCCGGACCGTCTGCGCGTGCCGATGAAGCGCGTCGGCAAGGACTGGCAGGAGATCAGCTGGGCGCAGGCCTTTGCCGAAATCGGCGAAAAGACACAGGCCATCATGGCGCGCGACGCCGCCTCGACCGCGCTCTATATCGGCAATCCCAATGCGCACAGCTATGGCAATGTGCTGACCTCGGGCGACCTCAAAAAGGCGCTGCGCACGAAGAACGTCTTTTCGGCGAGCACGGTCGATCAGATGCCGCATCATGTGGCGAACATCCGGCTTTATGGTCATTCGGGCTTCTGGGCGGTGCCCGATATTGACCGCACGCAGACGATGATCATCCTTGGTGGTAATCCGATGGCTTCCAATGGCAGCGTCTGGACGGTCCCCGATTTCCGCAACCGGGTGAAGGAATTGCAGGCGCGCGGCGGCGAGTTGATCGTCATTGATCCGCGCCGCACCGAAACCGCAAAAATCGCCGACCGGCATCTTTTCGTGCGGCCGGGCAATGACGCCTTCCTGCTGATCGCCCTGCTCAAGACGATGCGCGCCAAGGGGCTGCCGCAAGCGGCGGCCTATGTCCGCAATGCAGATGTGCTTTGGGCCGCGCTTGAGCCGTTTGACATTGCCGACTGCCTTGCCCGCACGGGCGCGAGCGCCGCGGATGTCGATTGTCTGGCCGAGCGGCTGCTGGCGGGCCCTGCCGCGCTTTATGGGCGCATGGGGGCCTCGACACAGAGCTTTGGCACGCTGACGACCTGGCTGGTCGCGGTGACCAACATCCTCGCGGGCCAGCTGGATCGCGAAGGCGGGTTGCTGTGCGGCGCGCCGGTGGTCGATCTGCTCCAGCTCTTCGGGCCCGGGAGCATCGGCAAGCATCATTCACGCGTGTCGGGGCATCGCGAGGTGCTGGGCGAATTTCCGGCAGCCGCCATGGCCGAGGAGATCGAGACGCCGGGTGAGGGGCAGATCAAGGCGCTGTTCGTCGTCGCGGGCAATCCGGTTCTTTCCACCCCCAATGGCACAAGGATTGATGCCGCGTTGGCAGGGCTGGAACTGATGGTCTCGGTCGACATGTATCTCAACGCGACGAGCAGGCGCGCGCACTATATCCTGCCGCCTGCCGGGCCGCTGGAGAAGGATCATTACGGCCTGTTCTTGCTGCCCATCGCCATCCGCAGCTTTGCCAAATATTCGCCGCCACTCTTTGAAAAGGACGCCGAGACGCTCGCTGATTGGGAAATATTGCGCGGTCTGGCGGCGGCGATTTCGGGGCACAAGGCAGATGGCCCAACTCCGCGCGAAATGCTCGACCAGATGATGCGCGCCGGGCCGTTCGGTGTCTCGCTCGACGAGGTAGAGGCGCACCCGAGCGGTATGGACTTTGGCCCGCTCACCGCAGGCAAATTGCCCGAGCGGCTCAAAACGCCCGACAAGACCATCGATCTGGCGCCCGAGGAGTTTGTGGCAGATCTGGACCGGCTGGCCGCTGCCCCACGGCCCGCGCCGCAGGACAAGCTGCGCCTTATCGGGCGGCGGCATGTGCGCTCCAACAATAGCTGGCTCCACAACAGCGCGCGGCTTGTGAAAGGCGCGGATCGCTGCACGCTGATGATCCACCCCGAGGATGCCCGTGCGCGCAATCTGGGGGATGGCGGCATGGCCGAAGTCAGCTCGCGCACGGGTGCAGTCCGCCTCAAGGTCGAAGTGACCGATGATATGATGCCCGGCACCGTCTCCATCCCGCACGGCTGGGGGCATGGGCTGGAAGGCATCCGCATGGCCGTCGCGCAGGCGCATGCGGGCGTCAGCCTCAACGATCTGACCGATGAGCGGTCGCTCGATCCCTTGTCGGGCAATGCCGCGCTCTCGGGGATTCAGGTTGATGTGCGGGGTGTGGCTTAGGTCACCTCTGTCCCACCCATTCCCGTTTGGGCTGAGCTTGTCGAAGCCCTGTCCTTTTCTGTTGGCCGAGGGGAACAGAAGGGCAGTGCTTCGACAAGCTCAGCAACAACGGGTTTTGGTGACGTAGAGCTTAGCGTCTGATCCCCGCCCGGATCACGGCCTCCGCCGCCTCTGCCGCACGGCGTGCGGCGCGGGCGAGGTTTTGTGAAAAATCCCCCGCGCTTTCGCCATTGGCCTCGTCGGTCGTCGCCTTGATCGCGGCCCAGGGCAGGCCGAGCCGTTCTGCCACCTGCGCGACGGCGGCGGTTTCCATATCGACCAGTGCCGCCTCAAGCTGGGTGGCCATCAACCCGGCATGGTCCGGACATTCGATGAAGGCATCCCCCGTCGCAATGCGGGCGCGGGGCAGCGGGCAATGGGGAAGTTCAAGCGCGCGAAAGGGCGTCGTGTCGGCCGGACCCATCGGCCAGCTTCCGCCGCGATAATGCGCAAATCCATCGCTGCGCCGCGCGCCGAAATCATTCTGCACGGCTTCATGCAGGTAGAAGCAATCGCCCGTGGCCGTACCAATCTTGCCTGCCGTGCCGATGACCATCAGCATTTGGGCCTCATGGACATGGGCGAGAAGGGCGGCGGCGGTCGCGGCATTGACCTTGCCGACGCCCGAACACGCAATCGCGACAGAAGTCGCGCCGAGCGTCACATGGCGAACCTCAAAGCTGCCGAGCTGCTGGCGGGCGTGAACCAGACCGGGGCAGAAGGCGTCGGCCTCTTCGGCCACTCCGGTGATGATGGCGATGCGTTCAATCATGTAGCTGCCCTAGCCCCGTTTGGCGCAACGAAAAAGGGCGGCCCGTTGCCGGACCGCCCCTGATCTTGTGTAGGTCGCGAAGCTTACTTGACTTCGACCTGTGCGCCGGCACCAACGAGCTGGGCCTGGACCTTGGAAGCTTCGTCCTTGCTGACGCCTTCCTTGATCGCCTTCGGAGCCGACTCGACGAGAGCCTTGGCTTCCGTCAGGCCGAGACCGGTGATGGCGCGGACTTCCTTGATGACGGCGATCTTGTTGCCGCCGTCGCCGACGAGGATGACGTCGAATTCGGTCTTTTCTTCAGCAGCCGGAGCAGCAGCAGCGGCAGCAGCCGGAGCAGCAACAGCAGCAGCAGCCGAAACGCCCCACTTTTCTTCGAGAAGCTTAGCGAGGTCCGCAGCTTCGAGGACGGTGAGAGCCGAAAGGTCTTCGACGATCTTGTTCAAATCAGCCATTTTAAGTCTCCAATTCGCGGGGCAATGGCCCCGTTGAGTTTCAGTTAAGTGTCAAATCAGGCAGCGTCTTTGGCGGCGTATGCGCCAAAAACCCGCGCCAGTTGCGCTGCCGGTGCGCCAACAACCTGTGCAACCTTGGTCGCGGGTGCCTGTACAAGGCCCACGAGCTTGGCGCGCAGTTCATCGAGCGACGGAAGCGAAGCCAGAGCCTTCACGCCATCTGCATCCAGAACCTGCGATCCCATCGAACCGCCGACGATTTCGAGCTTGTCGTTCGTCTTGGCAAATTCGACTGCGATCTTTGCTGCCGCGACCGGATCGATCGAGGTGGCAAGTGCCGTCGGGCCGGTCAGCAGATCGCTGATGCCGGCATAGTCGGTGTCCTGGGAAGCAAGCTTGGCGAGACGGTTCTTGGCGACCTTGTAGCTGGCACCAGCCTCACGCATCTTCGTACGCAGCGCCGTCGACTGTGCGACGGTGAGCCCGAGGTTGCGGGTGACAACAACCACCCCAACTTCGTTGAAGACGCTCTTGAGTTCAGCGACAGCATCGGCCTTTTGAGCACGATCCATGCCATTCTCCTTCAACATTCGGCTTGCGGCCCATCCGCAAACCGTTTTGATCGCAGCGCCGCACCAGAGCGCGAAACCGCAATCAATTGTCCGAGGGGAATGGCAGTCTCTCCCGAAAGGAGACTGTGAAATTCCATATCCCCGTCTAGGCAGGCAATTAAGAGAGGCCAGACGCCACTCACCTGCTGTCTCGGACGGTGAGCCGACATTGCTGCCGGCCCGTCATTACGGAACCGGGCCTAAGCCCGGTGCCGCAAATTTCAATCAGGCGTTGCCGAGTTCGGCGACGTCCAGGCGGATGCCCGGGCCCATCGACGAGCTGATCGCAGCCTTGCGGAGGTACTTGCCCTTCGCGCCCGACGGCTTTGCCTTCACGATGGCGTCGACAAGCGCGTCGAAGTTCGCGCGCAGGTCTTCAGCCGGGAACGAGGCCTTGCCGATGCCCGAGTGGATGATGCCGGCCTTTTCGACGCGGTATTCCACCTGGCCACCCTTGGCGTCCTTGACGGCCTGGCCGACATTGGGCGTGACAGTGCCGAGCTTGGGGTTCGGCATCATGCCCTTCGGGCCGAGGATCTTGGCGACGCGGCCAACGAGACCCATCATGTCCGGGGTCGCGATGCAGCGATCGAAATCGATGTTGCCGTTGGTGATCTGTTCGATCAGGTCGTCGGCACCAACCACGTCTGCACCAGCGGCGCGGGCTTCTTCAGCCTTCGCATCCTTGGCGAACACGGCGACGCGCACGGTCTTGCCGGTGCCCTTGGGCAGCGACACGACGCCGCGGACCATCTGGTCTGCGTGACGCGGGTCAACGCCGAGGTTCAGCGCGACTTCGATCGTTTCGTCAAACTTGGCAGTCGCGTTTTCCTTGATCAGCGCGATTGCTTCGGTGACGCCATAAAGCTTTTCACGGTCGATAGCGACGGCGAGCTTCTTTGCTTTCTTGCTCTGGAACGCCATGGATTAACCCTCCACCACTTCGAGGCCCATCGAACGGGCAGAGCCTTCGATGATGCGGGTTGCCGATTCGATGTCGTTTGCGTTGAGGTCCTTCATCTTGGCCTCCGCGATTTCCGACAGCTTCGAACGGGCGATGGTGCCGATGGACGACTTGCCGGGTTCCTTCGAACCCTTGTCGAGCTTGGCAGCCTTCTTGATCAGGTAAGTCGCCGGGGGCGTCTTGGTGACGAAGGTGAAGCTCTTGTCTGCAAACACGGTGATCACCGTGGGGATCGGCATGCCCTTTTCGAGCTCCGTCGTCGCCGCGTTGAACGCCTTGCAGAATTCCATGATGTTCACACCGCGCTGACCCAGAGCCGGGCCGATCGGCGGTGAGGGATTTGCGGCGCCCGCGGGCACCTGCAGCTTGATATAGCCGTCAATTTTCTTGGCCATGTTTCACTCACTCTATAGTTGGGCAGCCGCGCTTGCGCGCTTCGCCCGGTTCAAGTTTAGCGGTATTGACGGGGTGGCCCCCTCCCGCACTCTATCCGGACCCGAAAGTCCGAAATTCTCACTTCATCCGTTCAACCTGCTCGAACTCGAGCTCGACGGGCGTCGGACGACCGAAGATCGACACGGAGACCTTCACGCGGCCCTTGTCGAAGTCCAGTTCTTCCACAAGCCCGTTGAAGCTGGCGAACGGACCTTCAAGCACCTTGACCTGATCGCCGATTTCGTAATCGACGCGGATCTGCTGCTTGGGAGCGGCTGCGGCTTCTTCCTTGGTGTTCAGGATGCGCGCTGCTTCCGCCTCGGTGATCGCCTGCGGCTTGCCGCTCGATCCGAGGAAGCCGGTGACCTTGGGCTGGTTCTTGATGAGGTGGTACACGTCATCATTCATGCTCAGCTTGGCAAGCACATAGCCCGGGAAGAACTTGCGTTCCGACTGGACCTTCTTGCCGCGGCGGATTTCGGTGACGGTTTCGGTCGGCACTTCGACCGCATCCACGAGCGCTTCAAGCCCGAGGCGCTGTGCGTCGGCCAGAATCGCGTCCCGGACCTTGTTCTCGAAACCCGAATAGGCGTGGATGATGTACCAGCGTGACATTGGTCTTCTTTTCTTATTCGTCAGGAAGCGAGCGAGAGCAGCGACTGGACGACCCAGGTGAACACCGAATCGACGCCCAGGAAGAACAGGCCGAGGATCGTGGTCATGATGATCACCATCACCACCGTCATGCCGGTTTCGCGTCCCGTCGGCCAAGCGACTTTCGCCGTCTCGGCCCGGACCTGCCGGATAAACTCGCCTGGGCTGGTCTTTGCCATAAACCCGTTTCCATCCTTAAACTTGTTTCGCCAACAGGTCCGCCGCCGGAAAATCCGGCTTAGAAGAAAAGCCTGTTGTCGGGATTGGCGGCCAATAGTCGGCTTTCGGGGCAAACGCAAGCGTTGCGTAGGGTTTGCGCCTGATCGCCGGACATAGGGCCAGTCTCCCTCGATTCGCGAAAGTGGAGTTTGCGATTCGGGAAACTGGCAGGAGCGGAGGGACTCGAACCCACGGCCCTCGGTTTTGGAGACCGATGCTCTACCAACTGAGCTACGCTCCTATGGCCAGACGGCGCGCATAGCGAAGCGACCGCGCCCGTGCAAGCTAAACGGTGCACGCAAAATCAGTCTGATTTCGGGCATTGTCTAAAACCAGAGCATCGGCCATCACCTGCAGGTGTCCGAAGCCGCCACGTCCCCCGCCAATATGTTCAAGGCCCGCCGCGCCGCTGAAGATCGTGCGCGGCTGACACAGGCGCTTGTCCGCACCGGGCAGGGAGACCGCTCTGCATTTGAAACGCTCTATCGTAGCACATCGGCGAAACTTTTTGGCGTGTGCCTGCGTATCTTTGGAGACCGCCGCGACGCCGAGGATGCTTTGCAAG
>Ga0208695_1003106_pt1 | contig 11496 bp, 15 predicted proteins | sample AD_UKC111_MetaG_FD_184449 | JGI IMG/M metagenome (GOLD analysis project Ga0208695, IMG submission 184449) | Active sludge microbial communities of municipal wastewater-treating anaerobic digesters from Hong Kong - AD_UKC111_MetaG (SPAdes)... | ecosystem: Engineered > Bioreactor > Anaerobic >... | reverse complement strand
CATCGTGGGGCTCGCGGCACTCGCCATCGCCTACAGTCGCGGTCGGCGCGCGAGGAGTGCGTCGTGAGCGCCTCAGCCGTTCTCGTGACCGGGGCATCCACCGGCATCGGTCGTGCGACTGCCCTGGCTCTGGATGCCCGCGGCATCACCGTCTTCGCCGGCGTGCGCAAGCCAGCCGACGGTGACGCGCTGGTTGCCGCCGGGCGGCACATCGTGCCGCTCATTCTCGATCTCACCGTGGCCGAGCAGATCGCGGCCGCAGCGCGGACGATAGCCGAGTCGGGCATCCCGCTGGTCGGACTCGTGAACAACGCCGGCATTGCCGCCGCGGCACCGCTCGAGTTCATCGCGGTTGACGACTTCCGCCACCAGCTCGAGGTCAACGTCGTGGGCCAGCTCGCCGTCACGCAGTCGGTGCTTCCGCTGCTGCGGGCGTCGAAGGGGCGCATCGTCAACATCACGTCGATCGGCGGGCTGATCTCGGGGCCGATGCTCGGCCCGTACCACGCGTCGAAGTTCGCGCTCGAGGCGATGACCGACACCCTGCGCATCGAGCTGGCACCCTGGGGCATCGGGGTAGCGGCGATCGAGCCCGGTCAGATCGCCACGCCCATCTGGGCCACCGCGTCGGCCAAGGCGGACACGATGATCGACGGCATGCCGCCCGAGGCGATGGAGCTCTACGCGAAGGGGATCGCCGGAGCGCGCGCCTCGGCGAAGCGGGCCGCCGCCGAAGGTCTACCGCCGGAGCGGGTCGCCGACGCGATCATCCACGCGCTCACCTCCGCACGCCCGAAGACCCGCTACCTCGTCGGCTCGGACGCCAAGCTCATCGGACGGGTCGTGCGCCACCTGCCCGATCGCCTCCGCGACCGGATGATGGTGCGCCGGCGTTCACACTGAGGGAGGCGCCCGCGGTGCCGGGCGCAGGCGTCAGGCGGGGATCTCCAGCGCCGTAAGGCCCCGCATGTCGATGCGCAGGCGGTCGAGCGTGCGAACGAAGGTCATGAGCACGTCGCCGCAGGCGTGACATCGCACCGCCCAGCCGGGGGCCGCGTCGTAGACCAGGGCCTCCGCGAGCACGCTCACGTCGCCGCAGCCCGCGCAGCGCCCGAGGGCCGTGGTCATGTCGTCGCGGAACAGTTCCGACAGAGGCCCGGCGAGGGCGTTGCCGTCAAGATGGGTCATCAGTTGCCTCCGAATCGCTCGGTCTTCACGGCGAGAGCGTTGTGCCCGAGATCGACCAGCCAATCGGCGACGCTCTCGACGAAGCCGGTCGGGCCGCAGACGAAGACGGCGGGGTTCTCGGCGGCAGGGATGGTGGCCGACCCGAGAATCTCGCGACTGACCCGACCGGCGGGGTGGGGCCATCCGGGCGGGGTCTCTCGGGTGTAGACGAAGGTGACCTCGAAGTTCGGGCCAGCGAGCGAGGCGAGCTCGTCGGCGTAGAACACTTCGGCGGGGCCGCGCACCGAGTACAGCAGCCGGAACTTCGCTTCAGAGGCGGATGCCGCATGCGCACGCGCCATCGCCAGTAGGGGCACCACGCCCGAACCTCCCGCGACAAGCTGCACGGGCTGGGTGTCGCCCGGCTTCCAGACGAACCAGCGACCGAGCGGCCCGCGGAATTCGAGCTGGTCGCCCTCCCGCAGCTCGCCGACGAGGTAGGGGGAGACCTCGCCGTCCTCGATGAGGTCGACGGCCAGTTCGACTCGATCGCTTGGGCCGGTGGAAGCCAGCGAGTAGGCGCGCACGGCCTGGTAACCGTCCTCGGCGGTCAGCCGCACGTCGACGTGCTGACCGGCAGTGCTGCCTTTCCAGCCGGGCACGTCGAGCACGATGCTCTTGGCGGTCGGGGTCTGCATGGTCGTGGACACGACGGTGCCCACGAGCCAGTCACGGAAGGTCACCGGTGTGCTACCAGTACCGTTCCTCGCGCCACGGGTCACCGTAGATGTGGTACCCGTTCTGCTCCCAGAAGCCGGGGCTGTCGGTGCGCTGCATGGTGATGCCGCGCACCCACTTGGCGCTCTTCCAGAAGTAGAGGTGCGGTACGAGCAGCCGCGCGGGACCGCCGTGGTCGGGTTCGAGGGGCTCCCCGCCGAACTCGGTCGCGATCCAGGCCTGACCGTTCATCAGGTCTTCGAGCGGGAGGTTGGTCGTGTAGCCGCCGTAGGAGTGCACCATCACGAAGTCGAAGCTCGTCTCGGCATCCTCGAAGAGCTTGTCGAGCGAGACCCCGCGCCAGTCGGTGCCGAGCTTCGACCAGCGGGTGACGCAATGGATGTCGGTGTGCACGTCTTCGAGGCCGAGGGCGTCGAGCTCGTCCCAGTTCCACGAGAGCGTCTGCCCGGTCTCGGTCTTGATCTCGAACTTCCAGTCCGCCGTGTCGAGGTGCGGGGTGGGTCCGGCGGAGAGCACCGGGAAGTCCTCGGTGAGGAATTGGCCCGGCGGAAGGTCCGGGTTCGACTCGCGGGGGCGGCCGGAGAAGCCGCGGGAGAAGATGGCCACGATTCAGCGTATCCGCCTCGTAAGGTTCGTGACAGTAGCTCAACGGGTGGCGCCGATTAGGGTTGGATCATGACGCTCTCGCTCGGGTTGCCCGGCATCCGCCGCGATCCCGGCGTGCCGCCGTCGACCGACGGGCGACCGGATGTCTCGGGCCTCATCGATCGCTTCGGCCGCGAGGCCCACGACCTGCGGGTCTCCATCACGGAGAAGTGCTCCCTGCGCTGCACGTACTGCATGCCTTCGGAGGGTCTGCCCGCGATTGCCCGGGACCAGCTGCTGACGGCGCAGGAGATCGCGCGCCTGGTCGGCATCGCCGTGCGCGACCTGGGGGTGCGCGACATCCGCTTCACCGGGGGTGAGCCGCTCATGCGCGCAGACCTTGAGGAGATCGTGGGGTTGAGCGCGGGGGAGATCTCGACGAGCTCGATCACCGAGGGGGAGATCTCGACAAGCTCGATCACCGGCGCGATCACCGGCGCGATCACCGGCGCGATCACCGGGGTTTCGCTCAGCATGACGACCAACGGCATCGGCCTCGACAAGCGGGTCGACGGTCTGGTCGCCGCCGGGCTGAACCGCATCAACATCTCGCTCGACACCGTCGATCGCGACCACTTCGCTCGCCTCACCCGTCGTGACCGTCTGCCGGCGGTGTTCGCGGGAATCGACGCCGCCCGACGCGCCGGCATTGCGCCCCTGAAGATCAACGCCGTGCTCATGCGCGACACCCTCGCCGGCGCGGCCGACCTGCTCGAGTGGGCCCTGGCCAACGGCGCGCGGTTGCGTTTCATCGAGCAGATGCCTCTCGACGCCGACGAGACGTGGGTACGCGACAACATGGTCGACGCTGCCGAGCTGCTCGACGTGCTCGGCTCGCGCTTCACGCTGTCGTCGCCGCACCGCGACGACCCGTCGGCGCCCGCGGAGGAGTGGTTGGTCGAGGGCTACCAACGCGATGGCGGCCCTGCGACAGTGGGCATCATCGCCTCGGTGACCCGCAGCTTCTGCGAGGCCTGCGACCGCACCCGCCTGACCGCCGAGGGAACGGTGCGCTCGTGTCTGTTCGGCGACGACGAGACCGACCTCCGCGCCCTGCTCCGTGGCGGTGCGGATGACGCGGCGATCGCCGACCGCTGGCGAGCCGCCCAGTGGCAGAAGCAGCAGGGCCACGGCATCTCGCGGCCGGACTTCGTGCGACCGCTGCGCTCGATGGGGGCGATCGGTGGCTGAGGTGGGCGTGGGCGCGAATGCTGACGCGGATCTCGACACGCTCGATCACCGCTCGATCAGCGTGCGGTACTTCGCGGCGGCCGCGGACGCCGCGGGGTGCGAGGAGGAGCTTCTGCCCGCGGTGTCCACCGTGCGGGAGTTGAAGTCGGTGCTCGTGGAGCGGTACGGCGACGCCATGGCGCGGGTGCTGGCATCCGGATCGTTCCTCGTCGACGGGGTCGTCAGTCGTGAGGACTCGCGCGCGCTCGGAGCCCGGGTCGACGTGCTGCCGCCGTTCGCGGGCGGCTAGCCCCGGCGCTTTCGACGCGACTGTGTGGTGCGGGATGCTTCTGTTATGCAGGAGGCCTGAGGCATCCGCATGTCTCCTGCACAACCGGGGACCTGAGCCGAGCGCGCGTTTCCTGCAGAACAGAAGGTCGCAGCGGGCCAGCGTCGCGCTGCGGTCTGGGCCCGGTTGAGGTGGTGGGCCGCCTCATTGCGAGCGCGAGTGAAGGCTCGGTCTAGCGGATCGGGTCGAGGAAGACGAGCGGGATCTCCCGGTCGGTCTTCTCCTGGTAGCCGGCGTAGTTCTTGTGATCGTCGGTGATGATCGGCCACAGCCGGGCGCGCTCGATCTCGGTCGCGACACGTGCGTGCCGCACCTCGCGCGCGCCGCCCTGGAACACGACCTGCACCTCGGGGTTCTCCACGAGGTTGAGGTACCACGCGGGGTGGCGGTCGTCCCCGCCGCGGGAGGCGACGACCACGTAGCTGCCGTGGGGCTGCAACGGGGAGCTCAGCATCGTCGACCGGAGCTCGCCCGACTTGCGGCCTGTCGTGGTCAGCTCGAGCATGGGCATCCCGGCCATGCGCCACCCCAGTCGACCGCCCGAGAGCGTGATCAGCGCGCGGTGGATCCGGTTCATCGAGTTCATCGTGCCCTGTGAGGGCGCTGCTCTTCTTGGCACCTCACAACGCTACCCGCGCTGCGGCGTCGCTCAGACCACCCGGGCCTAGAGCCCGACCCACTCCGTTGCTCCGTCGGCGAGGTGCTGGCGCTTCCAGATCGGCACCGTCAGCTTGATGAGATCGACCAGCTGCTCGCACGCCGCGAACGCCTCGGCACGATGCGGTGCGGCGACGGATGCCACGAGCGCAACATCCCCGATGACCAGGGCACCGACGCGATGCGCCGCCGCCACGCGCAAGCCGGTCGCCTCGGACACCTGGCGACAGCAGTCGGCGAGGAAGCCCTCGGCGTCGGGGTGGGCCTGATAGTCGAGCGCCGACACCGCGAGTCCGTGGTCGTGGTCGCGCACAACTCCGCGGAAGGTGACGAGAGCGCCGCTGGCGGGGGTCAGGACGAAGCGCTCGAGGGCCGCGGCATCCAGCGGGGTGTCGGAGATCGCCGCGAGGATCTCGACGGGCTCGATCACCGGTGCCGCGAGGATCTCGACGGGCATTGCCACCGGTGATCGAGCTGTGTCGAGATCGGGCTCGTCTGCCTCACTCATGGTCGCCGCCACCCGCGACCTGGGCGACGAGGTGCTCGAGCAGCTCATCGAGCACGGCGAGGCCGTCCTTCACACCGCCGGTCGAGCCGGGCAGGTTGACGATGACGGTGCCACCGACGGTGCCAGCGACACCACGGCTGAGCGCGGCCTTCGGGGTGTGGGCGAGTCCGCGCGCGCGGATCGCCTCCGGGATCCCCGGCAGTTCGCGGTCGAGCAGGGCCGCGGTCGCCTCCGGTGTGCGGTCCGTGGGGCTCATGCCGGTGCCTCCGGTGGTGATGACGACGGCGGGGCCGGCGGCGAGGATCGGATCGAGGGCGGATGCGACATCCGCGTCGGCGACGACGGTGACGCTCGCCCGATAGCCGCGCTCCGCAAGCCAGGCGGCGATCGCTGGCCCCGTCGTGTCGTCGCGGGTGCCGGCCGCCGCACGGGTGGAGGCGACGAGCACCGCCGCGGTGCCGGGCACGACCTCGGGTCGGGTGCGACCCCCGGTCTTCTCGATGAGCTGGATCTCGCCGAGCACCGACTGCGGGTCGACGGCCTTGGTCATGTCGTGCAGGGTGAGCCCGGCGATCGCGACGGCCGTGAGCGCCTCCATCTCGACGCCGGTCTTGCCGGTCGTCTTCGCCGTAGCCGTGATCTCGATCCAGTCATCGCTGAGAGTGAAGTCGACGCTGACCGAGGTGAGCGCGATCGGGTGGCAGAGCGGGATGAGCTCGCTCGTGCGCTTGGCCCCCTGAATGCCGGCGATGCGCGCGGTCGCCAGCACGTCGGCCTTCGGCAGGCCATCGGCACGCACCAGAGCGAGAACCTCCTGCGTGGTCTCGAAGCGTCCGCGCGCCGTGGCGCTGCGACGCGTGACGGCCTTGTCGCCGACGTCGACCATGCGTGCGCGCCCGTCGGGGCCGACGTGACTCAGCGCCGGCTGGCTCTGGCCCGGGCGACTCTGGCCCGAGCGACTCGGTGAACTCATAGTGCCCATGTTTCCACGTCGTCGCCCGCGTTCAGGGCCGTCACGTCTTCCGGAATGATGACAAGAAGATCGGATGCCGCCAGCCCCGCCACCAGGTGCGACCCCGGCCCCGAGGCGATCACCACCCGACCGCCCTCGGCCGCTCGCCCGCGCAGGAACTGCCGCCGCCCCGCGACACTGACCACAGCGTCGCTCAACTGTCGCCGCTCGCGCACCGCCTGCGGCAGTCCCGCGACGGTGCGCAGCAGCGGCGCCACGAACACCTCGAACGACAACTGGGTGCTCACCGGGTTGCCGGGGAAGCAGATCACGGGCACGCCCTCCCAGACCGCGGTCGCCTGCGGTCCGCCCGGCTGCATGGCGACGTGGCCGACGCTGGCGCCGCGCGGTTCGAGCAGTTCGCGCACGACCTCGTAGTCGCCCATGGAGATGCCGCCGGAGGTGAGCACCAGGTCCGCGGGAACGGCGAGGGCGGCGATCAGCTCGGCGGGGTCGTCGGTGACGTGCGCGCGCGCCGCGACGACGGCGCCGGCTGCGACGACCGCCGCCGCGAGTGCGGTGCCGTTCGAGTCGAACACCTGGCCGAGCACGGGCGTCGCGCCCGGCTGCACGAGCTCGCTGCCGGTGGTGATGATCGACACCCGGGGTCGAGCGATGACGGCGATCTCGGTGAGTCCGGCCGCGGCGAGCACCGCGAGATGGCGAGAGGCGAGCCGCTGACCCGCTGGCAGCAATTCGTCGCCCGTGCGCAGGTCGCTGCCGCGCTCGCGCACGAACTCGCCGACCGAGCGGCCGCGGGAGATCGTGACCGTGCCGCCCTCGCTGGTCGTGTCCTCGACCGGGATGACCGCGTCGGCGCCGTTCGGCACGACGGCACCCGTCATGATGCGCACCGCGGTGCCGGGGGCGAGGTCGGGCGGCGACGAGGGCCGGGCCGCCACCTCGCCGACGATCGGCAGTGTTGTTGGCGCGGGGGCGACATCCGCTGACCGCACGGCGAAGCCGTCCATCTGGGAGTTGCGGAACAGCGGCAGGTCGACCGGCGAGAGCACTGCGGCGCTGGTCACGCGGCCCAGGGCATCGTTGACGGGGATCGTCTCGGGCCGGGGTGCCAGGGCGGGTGCAAGCAGGTCGGCGACGTGGGCGGCGTGCTCCTCGACGCTCCAACTGTGGTCGTGGCCCGACATCAGTACCTCGCCATCGCCGGGTCGAGTTCGCGGGCCCAGGCGTCGATTCCGCCGTCGAGGTGGCTGGCAGTGAACCCGTGGTCGGCGAGTAGCAGGAGGGCGCTCGCCGAGCGGATTCCGTGATGGCAGTACGCCACGACCGGCTTGGCGGGGTCGAGCTCGGCAAGTCGCAACTCGAGCTCGCCGAGTGGCACGGACAGCGCGCCCGGCAGCGCGACGACGTCGACTTCCCACGGCTCGCGCACGTCGAGCAGGGTGAAGTCGTCGGTGCGCGCGGCGAGCTGGCGGGGGCTGATCGAGTCGCCGAGGCCGCAGAACGCGGCGTAGTCGATGAGTCCGGTCACGGGTTCCGCACTCGGGTCGGCCGCGTACTCGAGCGTGCGGAACCCGCCGCTCAGCGCGTCATAGGTCGTGGCCCGGCCGATCGCGGGGGAGCCGATGCCGGTGAGCACCTTGATCGCCTCGGTCGCCATGATCGCGCCGATCACCGCGACTGTGGTGGGCAGCACCCCGCCGACCTCGCAGCTGGGCACGGTGCCGGGGGCGGGCGGCACCGGGAACAGGTCGCGATAGGTGGGGCCCTTCGCCGCCCAGCTGAGCCCCGCTTGCCCGCCGTACTGCGAGACGGCACCCCAGACGACCGGGATGCCGGTCAGTCGCGCCGCGTCATCCGCGAGGTAGCGGGTCGGGAAGTTGTCGCTGCCGTCCACGACGAGGTCGAACTCGGCGAACAGCTCGAGCGCGTTCGCGCTGCTGAGGCGTTCGTCGATCGCGCGCACCCGCACCACGGGATTGAGGGCCGCCACCTTCTGAGCCGCGGATTCGGCCTTGCTGTGGCCGACATCCGCCATAGCATGCACGGTCTGGCGGTGCAGGTTGCTGAGCTCGACACGGTCGTCGTCCACGATCGCCAGAGTGCCCACGCCGGCGCCCGCGAGGGCCGGGATGACGCTCGACCCGAGCCCGCCCGCCCCGATGACCAGCACGCGGGCGGCGGCGAGCCGCCGCTGGCCTTCGGCGCCGAAGCCCGGCAGGGCCTCCTGGCGCGAGTAGCGGGCATCCATGGTTCCATCTTCGCACCGCCGTGCGCCCTCTCCGCGGGCGCCGTCCGCTGCCGCCGTCAGCTGCCGCCGGTGTCGATAACTCCTGCAATCTTGGCCCGGCTGCTGCGGCGGAGCCCGGAGTTCCGCTGAGGAGTGGTCACCCCGACCCGAAATTGCAGGAGTTATGGACAGGGGGCGCAGTTTGCCGAACGACTGAAGTCGCAAGTGCGGCTAGAATTGCTGCAACTAACCGCAGCTGAGGATGCCCGTGACCGACTTCACCGTGAAACAGGCCGCCGCGCTGCTCGGCGTGAGCGACGACACACTCCGGCGCTGGGCAGACGCGGGGCGGCTGACCCTGTCGGGGAGCCCGGCGACGGTCGCGGGCTCCCAGCTCGCCGCCCTCGCGCAGGAACTCGCTGCCGAGTCCGCGCTCGATGACGCGTTCCCGCACAGCCGCGCGAGCGCGCGCAATCGAGTCACCGGCATCGTCACGAAGGTGACAAAGGACACGGTCATGGCGCAGGTGGAGCTTCAGGCGGGGCCGTTCCGCATCGTGTCGCTCATGAGTTCGGAGGCAGCGACGGAGCTCGGTCTCGAGCCGGGGAGTCTCGCGGTCGCGAGCATCAAGGCCACGAACGTCGTGGTGGAAGTGCCGTGAGGCGGCCGCTTGTTCTGGCCGCCCTGGCGACCCTCGCACTCGCTGGCTGCACCGCCGCCGCACCCGAGCCGAGGCCCACGACCGAGGGCACGCTCAGCGGCACCGTGACGGTGTTCGCCGCGGCATCCCTCACCGAATCGTTCCAGGCGATAGCCGACGCGTTCACGGCCGAGCACCCGGGGGTCGAGGTGACCTTCAACTTCGGCGGCAGCTCGGGGTTGGCCACCCAGATCGTCGAGGGTGCCCCGGTCGACGTCTTCGCCGCCGCCAGCCCCGCCACGATGACGACGGTGACGGATGCCGGCCTCGCCACCGACGCGCACGACTTCGCCACCAACACTCTCGAGATCGCGGTGCCGACCGACAACCCCGGCGGTGTGACCGGCCTCGCCGACTTCGCGAACCCCGACCTGGCGATCGCGCTGTGTGCCGCGGAGGTGCCGTGCGGAGCCGCTGCGGCCCGGGCGCTCGATGCTGCGGGCATCGTGGCATCCGTCGATACGTACGAGCAGGACGTCAAGGCCGTGCTCACCAAGGTCGAGCTGGGCGAGGTGGATGCCGGGCTCGTCTACCGCACCGACGTGCTGGCCGCGGGTGCGAAGGTGAAGGGCATCGAGTTCCCCGAGGCCGCGGGGGCGATCGCGAGGTATCCGATCGCGGCGCTGACCGCGTCGGCCAACCCCGATGCGGCCGCCGCATTCGTCGCCTTCGTGCTCTCGGATGCCGGCCAGCAGATCCTGCAGGAAGCCGGCTTCGGTGCGCCGTAGCTTCCTCACCCCCGCCCTGTGGATCCCCGCCGGGCTGGCCATCGCGCTACTGGGACTGCCGCTCGTCGCGCTCATCGTGCGCGCGCCGTGGGTTCAGCTGCCCGAGCTGCTCAGTCGCAGCGAGGTTCTGCAGGCGCTGGGTCTGTCGCTGGCGACGGCCAGCATCGCGACCGCCGTGAGCCTCGCGCTGGGCATCCCGCTGGCCCTCGTGCTGGCGCGCTCGGCCGAGTGGCCCGCCGTGCCCCGCCGCCTACTGCGCGCTCTCGTGACCGTGCCTCTCGTGCTGCCGCCGGTGGTCGGCGGAGTCGCCCTTCTGCTGCTGCTCGGGCGGCGCGGGCTGATCGGTCAGTTCCTGCCGTTCCAGATTCCGTTCTCCACGACGGCGGTCGTGATCGCGCAGGTGTTCGTGGCGATGCCGTTCCTCGTGCTGGCCGTCGAGGGTGCGGTGCGGGCATCCGATCGCCGGTTCGAGACGGCGGCCGCGACCCTCGGCGCGACCCGCTGGACGATCCTGCGCCGCGTCACCCTGCCGCTGGTCGCGCCCGGTGTGAGCGCGGGTGCACTGCTGTGCTTCACCCGCGCGCTCGGCGAGTTCGGCGCGACCATCACGTTCGCTGGCAGCTTCCCGGGCGTGACCCAGACCCTGCCGATCGCGACCTACCTCGAACTTCAGCGCGATCCCGATGCCGCGATCGCCCTCTCGCTCACCCTGATGGTGGTGAGCGTGGCCGTGCTGGTCACGCTGCGCGACCGCTGGGTGCCGGGAGTGACGTCGTGAGTCTCAGCGCGCAGCTGAGCGTCGAGCGCGGCGCCTTCCGCCTCGAGCTCGAGCTCTCCGTCGAGCTTGGCCGCACCCTCGCGCTCGTCGGGCCGAACGGCGCGGGCAAGTCGACCGCACTCGGCGCCATCGCGGGGCTCGTCCCCAACGCCGGAACGGTGCGGGTGGGCGACCGCGTGCTCGACGAGCTGGCGGTCGAGCAGCGCCGGGTCGGCTACGTGTTCCAGGACTACCTGCTGTTCCCACACCTGACCGTGCTCGAGAACGTGGCCTTCGGCCCGCGGGCGACCGGGATGCCGCGGGCGGACGCCCGGCAGGCGGCATCCGACTGGCTGGCCCGGCTCGACCTCACGGCTCTCGCCCAGCGCAGGCCAGCGCAGCTCTCCGGCGGGCAGGCGCAGCGCGTCGCCCTCGCTCGTGCGCTCGCCACTGACCCGGAGGTGCTGCTGCTCGACGAGCCGCTCGCGGCCCTCGACGTGGAGATCCGCGCCGACGTGCGCGCCGAACTCGCCACCCACCTCGCCGACTACGCGGGCCTCACGATCGTCGTCACCCACAGCCTCGCGGATGTCGCGGCGCTCGCCCACGACGTGATCGTGCTTGAGCGGGGCAAGGCCACCCAGCGCGGGTCACTCGCTGAACTCATCGCGGCGCCCGCCACCCCGTACGTGGAGCGGCTGACCCGGCCGGCCCCGGCCGGTTGAGTAGGCGCGGAAGCGCCGTATCGAAACCCCGCCTCAGTCGCTCGGCTTCTTCTCACCCTCCGGCAGCCGCTCCGCAATGAGCTTCTGCAGCGCGGTCACCTGCCGCGCCAGCGCGTCGATCTTGTCCTCGGACTCGTCGATCTCGGCCT
>Ga0208695_1003103_pt1 | contig 11504 bp, 7 predicted proteins | sample AD_UKC111_MetaG_FD_184449 | JGI IMG/M metagenome (GOLD analysis project Ga0208695, IMG submission 184449) | Active sludge microbial communities of municipal wastewater-treating anaerobic digesters from Hong Kong - AD_UKC111_MetaG (SPAdes)... | ecosystem: Engineered > Bioreactor > Anaerobic >... | reverse complement strand
GGCTTTATCACCAAGGCACGTCCCTCCACTTTATGGTTCAAAAAGGTGCCCGTAAAGTCATAGGCTACGCCTTCATAGCCTTCAACTGCGGAGGTGATGGGCTCTGATTTCTTGACTCGGCTTTGGTCAGCGCTAAACAGGGTATTTATGAGGATGTCCAATATCTCCTGAGCGCTACGGTTGATACTCATTTTATTCAGTCCGTCCAGCTTAAATAAAAGTGCATCCTCTTCTGCCGAAAGTGTGGTGCTCGGACCGATGATACTCACGTCACTGCCCAAAGGCGCTTCAAAGCGATAGCCGCCTTGATACACAATAAAAGGTGAGCCATCTGCCTCTAAGTCCAGCCCAGTGGACACTGCCGGCTCTGATTCCGTTGGTGATGGCACGGTTGTGGGCGTGGATACCGTACAGGCACTCAATAATCCAATAATCACTAGGCTGATAATCAGTAAGCGAACAGGTTGACTTATCTTCTTCATATTTTCAATTTATAGGACCGTGCGCATCTGGTCCTGCATTTCCTCCAAAGTTTGTTTTAGCTCAGCTAAAACTTGTGCATCACGGGCGATCTTTTCTTGATCGGCGCGGACGCCTTGCGTATAGGGTGCAATTTTAGCCTCAAGCCGGCTAAGTGCCAAATCGGCTTCGCGCCCAAAGGTTAGCTCTAAGGTGTGCATCAAGTTGCTGCGTAGTTCATTCATTTTCTCCTTGAAGCCCTCAATAGCTTGTTTACGCTTATAGGGGATAACGAAGAAGCCTAAGATAGCTAAAGCACTAGCTGCCACGATTCCCGTTACATCCATGGCTGCCGAAAACAAGGTGCTCGCCACGAGCGCCCCCAAACCTACAGCGCCCACCTCAAAGAGCGCCGTCTGTGCCACAGCCCCCTCCACTAAGACACTTAGTTCCTCAGCTTCTTTCTTGTGGTTATAGCTATTGACTATCGTCTTGATGGTCTCGCCCACACTTGCCATCAGGTCAGTGCGCCGGGCAGCTTGCGGGCTCACTGGTCCAACTTCAGCTTGCTTGCGCGCTACAAATTGGCGGCGCTCCAGCGCTCCCATAACTTGGTACCAAATCTGCAGGTCTTTATCCACCATCCAATCGATCATCGCATGCACTTTAGCGTCAATTTCTTGCGAGAGACCAGCTAATACTTCTTCTTCGAACTTGGCTTTAATTTTGTCGCTCTTGGCTAAATTGCCAATATTGGTAATGCGCAAATTGGTGTTGAAAAATTCTTCTCCGCGTTGTTCGAAGTTCTGCAAAACGTTATCAACCTCCGCCAAACGGGGTTTGATCTCGGCGGTGAGCTCCTTCCGGTAGGCAGAAAGCATTGCCTCCAATTCGCTTACTAACTTTAGGTCCGCCTGGAGCTCCTCAGCTTGAGCCTGGTTTAAACCTTCTGCCTGTTGGAGCAAATTTGATGCTACGCCAAGAGGATTAGAAAGCTTAAGCTCCAGCCGTGCCCGGTCGTCTAAAGTCTCGGTGATGTATCGCTCAAGGTCTGTAATCCCACTGGCTTTGCGCAATCGTTCCTTCTCTACTGGGTCGCTTATCTGGTTAGCTTTTTCAGCCAGCTTAGCAGAGAGCACAAATAATTCCGGTGCATAGCCTAAAATTCCCGCAGTATGCTGCGCCACAAAAGCGCGCACTTCTTCAATAGCTTCCTGTCCATCGAGAATGTCAGCTTTATTGATCACAAGCACAATCTTTTTGCCCCAGGCTAAGATTTTCTCCAGGAATTCTCGCTCGCTTTCCGTCAGGGGTCGGTCAGCAGAAGTGGTGAAGAGCACGAGGTCGCTGCGCGGAACGTATTCGGTGGTAAGCAGCTCATGCCTCCGGATGATGGCATTGGTGCCTGGTGAATCAATCAGGTTGAGTTCTTTGAGCAGTTCGAGGGGATAGGTGACAATGGCAAAGTCCTCATTGACGATCTGCTCACTTAGTGCTTCTCCCCAACGTACCAAGGTGACCCGAGCGGTGGTCGGGGTCACCCCTTCTTCAAGTACATATTCGCCAAGCAAGGCATTGATCAGCGCACTTTTGCCAGAGTTAAACTCACCGACCACTACAATTAAGAACAGCTCGTCCAGCTGTAAGATCGCTTCACTCAGAGCATTAAGCGCTTCTTCAGGCAGGTTGAAATCTGAAAGAATGCGCTTCGCTATGTTGAGCTGCTGTTTTTCTTGCTGTAAAAAGAGCAATTGTTCGTTACTGAGCATTGTCCCTTGCATCATGGGCTCCTTACTGCCGGCGGGTATTTTTCCGCAAGATACACAAAATTATACTCTCAGCAAGCTGAAGGCTAATTCACATCCCCTAAATATATGGCTCGTTGAGGATCATCCAAATGCAGCAGATAATGACGTAAAACGCGAGGGTAGAGGTTCACCGCTTCAAGCTGGTCAAGTGGAATCCAGTTCACCCCAATTTGCCCTGGGTCGGGGTCTTCACCAGCTTGGGGTTGGTAGCCCTCAGGTAAGCTGCAGGAAAAGAGAAGCTCCAGCTCGTGTACATGCCCATTGGCTTCGGCAAATTCGTGATGGTCGCTGATGTAATCGCGCACGCAAAGCAGGTCCCCCACTTCCACATCGGTGTTGATTTCCTCTAAGCATTCACGGCGCAGCGCTTCAGGCAAGGTCTCGCCTTTATGCTGCCCGCCGCCCGGCAGAACAGCATACTGGCTGAGGGCGTCACGCTTAATTTGCAGCAAAATCTGGTTGTTTTGGATAATGACCGCTTTGACTGACGTGCGCACGTAGTTTTTCATAAGGATTTGCTCCAGTTTCGAATGGCTAAGAGAGATTTTACCGCACTGAAAGATTCAGGCTATTGCAGATTTACTTCCCAGAGGTGCACATGCCCCGGCTCGGACTGATCGAGGTCGTATAACCGGAGATATAGGCTCTGCACCTGCAACGTTTTGCCAAACGACACTCCCAGCGTGCGGTAAGCTTGCTGCGGACCGATTTCGGCAGAAAATTCCAGTGGAGTTTGGGAATCCGGCTGGGTGACCTCCACTTCCAGCCGGCTGGCAGCATTGCCAATGAGCATGCTCACCCCGCGCAGCTCCACGGGCTGCGAAAAGCTCAGCGTTATCTCCAACGGGTTGGCTTCAAAAGTGCGAATAAACGTCTTCGGATCGCCATCAAAAACCTGTGCGATGCTGCCAATATCCAATGGTGAGTATTCCACGCTTACGCTCTGGCCCAACAGTTCCACTTCCGCTTGCTTGGGCTCGCGGCGCTCAGCCTGCTCCCGCGCAAAAATTTCAGCCACATTATCAACGTAACGCAAGGTGACAAAGTAAAAGCCGCACTCACCATTGGGATATAGTAGGCATTGCAGCACTTCCACATCGGTGAACTTATTTGTTGTAAGCATCCAGCTGTATTCCTCCGGCGTCATCACAAACACAATATCCTTATTCAACGGCATCTGGTAAAGGGTGTAGGGCTCGATGGTGCCCATCTGGATGGGCAGCGGATCCCCCAGAAAGAAGCGCGCAATCACATCAGTACCATTTGCCCATGAGGGGCTGAGGTGGATTTCTTTCTCTGGATGGTCTTGCATAAAGCACTTGATTTCATCAAAAAGCGTCTCGCCGCCCCACTGCATGCCATACAAGCCATAATCTTCATACCACGTGGGGCCATTTTTTAAGCCATCCACGGTCATCGTGCCTGCCAGTACCGCCCAAAGCAGCACTAAACCTACTCCCACCCAGCGGGCTACCAGCTGTGAGTGCTTTTGAATCAGCCAAGCTACCACTTGCTCCATACCCAACAAAGCCAGATAACTCAAAGGCAAAATCATGACCAACAGCCGTGTGATAGCCACATCCACTAGCGCTGCCCCAGCCGGCGCCGTGAGCAATGCGATGAGCACCACGCGCCAAGCCGGATCCTTCAACCGGCTTACAGCCGCACCCAAACCCAGCAGCACAAACGGCAAGCTGATCAGGCGCATGTGCCCCAAGCCTTTCATCTGATGGCGGATCAAATCGCTGCTATTTGGCAGGAACCAGTAAGTTGGGTCAAAGCCATGCACATAGCGGCGCAAAAAATCCCCAATCTTGGCGCCCAAGGTCTGGCTGCTCACCCAATAGGATTGTAACTGGGTGAGGTGCTGACCTAAGGCTTCAGGGTATTGCAAGCGGAAGCGCACATACGGCGCGGCTAAAAGTACCAGCACCGCTAAGCCTCGCAGCAAGCCTTTGCGGTCCGCCCAATGGTAGCGCCAGTCCACCCCAAGCAGCACCACGCCAGTGAGTACCACGACGAGCTGCATTGGGCTATAGGCATAAAAAGCTAAAGCCCCAAAGAGGAACGCCAAAGGGAGATAATGGCGGTTCTTAAGCCGATAACACAAGTAAAAATAAAGGAACAAGCTGAACATCGAGACGCCCAGGCTGGTCTCGAAAGCCGTCCTGGAATGTAAAAACCAGGTTGGCACAGCTGCCAGAAATACCGGTGCTGCCCACCACAGCCGCGCTTTAAAGAAGTCTCGCAGCGCTAAACCCATGGTTAAGGGCACCACGAGCGAAATCACCGCCGGCACCGCGCGCGTGAGGAAGACCGAGCGCGGCAGTAGCGCCGGCATTAGCTGCAGGTAGACCGAGAGGCTAAGGTTATATTGCCCGCCGTTTTCAAAATAGGTGGGCAGCAGCCTGCCGTTCACGTCGCGCAGCCCGCGCGCCAACAAATCTACGGCGGACATGGTTTGGATGGCTTCGTCGGTGAAGAAGTAAATCGGGAATTTATCTAATTGAATCAAGCGCGTCGCGAGGTAAAGCACCAAGCCTAAGGCAAAAGCCCATTCCTGCCAGCTGAGGTTGCAGAACCTCTGTGCCAAAGTTAGCTTTGGCTGGGCTTCAAGATTTGCTGCTTCAGAGCTGCCTTCCATGCTTCAGATTATACCTATTGGGGGAAATCCCTGCCGAGTCCGCAAGTGAACGGGTATAATTCCGTGGACTGTAAACGAAGAGGATGCCTTATGTTACCTGAAAAAATTACCCGGGAGATGTTTGATAAGCTTGTTTCTCTCGCCGCTCTGGAGCTGGACGAAGAGGAGAGCGAATATCTGCGCACCGAGCTCAACCACCAGTTAGCTGCCGTGAAAGAGCTGAGCGAAATCCCCATTGATGAAGATATCGCCCCCAGCTTGCATGGCATCGATTGTCAGGGCAATCCACCCCGCCCGGACGAATGGCAGCCCTTCCCCGATCCAGACGCAATTTTAGCGCTTGCACCCGAAACCCGTGGGCGCTACTTTGTGGTGCCAGAGATTGCCCAGCTTAGCCAGGAGGGCAAATGAACTCCACCGCGCTTTCCGCTCTCGAAATTGCCCGCCGTGTACGTGCGGGTGAGCTCTCCGCCTCGCAGGTGCTCGAGGAGCATTTAGCCCAAATTACGGCGGTGGATGGCATTTCTGGTCAATTGGATCCGCCCGCGCTCACCCCTCTCGAAGAACAAAAAGTGCACGCTTTTATCCAAGTGACAGCGGACTTAGCCCGCCTGCAGGCCGAGCAAGTTGAAGCTAAGCTTACGCACGGTGAAGACCCGGGACCCTTAGCCGGCGTGCCAGTGTCCATCAAAGATATTTTTTGCGTGCAAGGCACCACCACGACCGCCGGCTCGCGTATCCTCTATAATTTTCGCCCGCCCTACACCGCTACTACCGTGGCGCGCCTCGAGCAAGCTGGCGCGCTTATCCTCGGCAAGACCAACCTGGACGAATTTACCTATGGCTCCTCGAGCGAATCGAGTGCCTTCCAACCGCACCCCAATAACCCTTGGAACACCCAGCATGTGACCGGTGGGTCATCAGGCGGGTCGGCTGCCGCTGTGGCAGCGCACGAAACGCCGCTCTCACTGGGCACCGATACCGGCGGCTCTATCCGCCAACCCTCTGCTTTTTGCGGTGTGGTCGGGCTCAAGCCCACTTACGGCCGCACCTCGCGCTATGGGCTGATTGCCTTTGGAAGTTCGCTGGATTGCCCCGGACCTTTGGCGCGAACTGTGAGTGACGCCGCCTTGATGCTGCAGGTGCTAGCCGGCAATGACCCAAAGGACAGCACGAGCGCCATCCAGCCCGTGCCGGATTACCTGGCAGCCTTGGCAGAAGGCGTGCGCGGCTTGCGCATCGGTATCTCGCCCGATTACGACCACATCGCTTACCCCGATACCAAAACCGGCGAAATGGGCATTCAAGCCATCCAGCCGGAGATGAACCAAGCCGTGCGCGAGGTGGCCCAAGTGCTGGCTAGCTTAGGTGCCGAGATCGTAGAAAACGTGCCTATGCCCAATGCCCGCCACGGCATCCCGACTTACTTCGTGATTTCCCGCGTGGAAGCCGCCTCCAACCTGCACCGCTTCGACGGCGTCAAATATGGCTACCGTACGCAAAAGCCGGTGCAGGACCTCACCGAGCTCTACCGCGTCACGCGGGCGGAGGGTTTTGGCTTGCAGCCCAAGCTGCGTATCCTGATGGGCATGTACGTCAGCGCTGCAGCACACTCCGCGCACTATTACCAAAAAGCCCTGCGCGTGCGCTCGCTCATCCGTGCCGATTTCGAACGCGCCTTTGACTCGAGCGGTCCTTACCGCCTGGACGCGCTGCTCACCCCTACCACGCCTACCACAGCATTCCGCCGCAAAGAGGTGTTAGGCGACTCGGTGTTGATGCAATACTCCGACCAGATGACGGTCGGCGCCAACCACGCCGGCATCCCCGCCATCAGCATCCCCGCCGGTTTAGACCCGCAAGGCTTGCCGATTGGCGTGCAGTTCTTCGGCAATGACTTCCGCGAGGATCTCATCTTGCGCGTGGCATACGCCTACGAGCAAGCAACCCTGCAGGCTGAATGGCGCCAGGTAATTCCCCAGGCACTGCGCGCCGCGGAGGTGAAATGATGACGAAGTATGAAATCGTGGTTGGGCTGGAAACGCACATTCAGCTCAACACCGAAACGAAAATCTTTTGCTCTTGCAAAGCCGATTCTTGGGGCGCCGAGCCTAACACCAACATCTGCCCGGTGTGCAGCGGCCTGCCGGGTGTGCTGCCTGTGCTGAATGCCGAGGCGGTGCATAAAGGCGCGCTGCTGGCTTCCGCGATGCATGCAGAAATCAACCCCATCTCCTACTTTGACCGCAAAAACTACTTCTACCCAGACTTGCCCAAGGGCTATCAGATCACCCAATTTGACGAACCCATCGGTAAAGGCGGTTACCTGGACGTGCACATGCCAGATGGCAGTACGCGTCGGGTAAACATCCATAAGCTGCACTTAGAGGAAGATGCCGGCAAGACCATAATCGAAGCTGGTCAGCGCTTGGTGGACTTCAACCGCTGCGGCGTGCCGCTTGTGGAAATGGTTACCGAGCCCGACCTGCACTCCGGCGAGGAAGCTGCACAATATCTCACCGAGCTGCGCCAGCTGCTGCGCTGGATTGGGGTCTCCGAAGCCGACATGGAGCGCGGGCATTTGCGCTGCGACGCTAACGTCTCCATCCGCGAGGCTGGCAGCACGATGCTCAACACCAAAACTGAAATTAAGAACATGAACTCGATCGAGTCTATTCGCCAGGCAATCACGCTGGAAGCCCAGCGCCAAATTGAGGCAGTAGAAGCCGGCCAGCGGGTGGAATCCTACACGTTAGATTGGGACGCCGATACCGGCACCTTGCGCAAGATGCGCTCCAAAGAAACCGAAGCTGATTACCGCTATTTCCGTGAGCCAGACCTGCTGCCCGTGGTGCTGAGCGCCGAGGAAATCACGCGCATTCAAACCACCTTGCCGGAGCTGCCTTACGCGCGCAAAATGCGCTTCATTGAGGAGTATCAACTCTCAGCCTATGATGCCGATATCCTCACCAGCGAGCGCAGCCTCTCGGATTATTATGAAGAAACGGTGCGCTTGAGCGGTGCTGCGCCTAAGACTATCTCCAATTGGATGATGAACGACCTCACGCGCCTGATGAATGACTTAGACAAGAGCGCGGCCGAGCTGCGCCTGCGACCGGCGGACCTAGCCAAGATTATTGGTTTGGTCGAGAACAGCAAGATCAGCCCCGCTACCGGTAAAGCGCTGCTCAAAAAGGTGGAGGAAAGCGGGCGAAAGCCTTCTGAAATTGTCACTGCCGAAGGCTTAAGCTTGATCGGGGATGAGGACGCGCTGCGCAGCCAGATCGAAGCCGTGCTGAGCGAGTCGCCCAGCGAGGTGGCTAGCTACAAGTCTGGCAAGGAGAGCTTGTTGGGCTGGTTTGTGGGCCAGGTGATGCGCCGCACCGGCGGCAAAGCCGACCCCAAGCGCACGCGTGAGCTGCTGCTTGAGATGCTGAAACAATAACCAGAGCGAGGCAAGATCGGGAGCCTGAGATGCCAGCTATTGACCCCTCTGTGCGTTTCGCTTAAAATAAACATACTTGCGGGCGTCGCCAAGTGGTAAGGCATTAGCCTTCCAAGCTAACATTCGCGGGTTCGAATCCCGTCGCCCGCTTTTTCTTTTTAACCCAGCTTACAAAATTTCTAGGTTCGCCAGCGACGCCACCAGCGCTTTGAGCCCATAGCCCTCGAAATACACTTCCACAGTCTCATCGCCCAGCTCCAGCCGGCTGGCTTTGACCACACCACGCCCGTAGGTCTTATGCCGCACCTGCATGCCCGGTTTATAGCGCGTTTCTTGCGGCACGTCCGCCTTCACGGCGGGTCGGTTGGCTGGGGTCTCCCAGCGGCTATAGGTTGTCTGGTAAGACGTATTCAGACGGTTTGGCAAGCCGCGCGGGCTGCCCTGTAAAAGTCTCTCGGGCAGGTCATCTAAAAAGCGCGAAGGCTGAGTCTCTTCATAGCTGCCATACGGGCTTCGCCGCCGGCGAGCACGCGTAAGCGTCAGCGACTTCTTAGCGCGGGTGATGCCCACATAGAGCAGCCGGCGTTCCTCCTCTAGCGCTTCCGGGTCATCGCGGGAGCGGCTGTGTGGCAGCAGCATCTCGTCCAAACCGGTAATGAAGACGTGCTCGAACTCCAAACCTTTGGCAGCGTGCAGGGTAAGCAGGGTGGGCGTATCCACCGTCTCGGGTAAGGTGTCTTGGTCAGCAACCAGTGCCATTGCCTCTAAAAATTCGGGCAACGCGGCGTATTCCATCACCACCTGGCGCAGTTCCAGCACGTTTTCCCAGCGGTCTTGCCCCTCTTCGCTATTATCCTGAATATAAGTTTGGTATCCTGTATCTTCGATGACACGGTCAAAGAGGATGACCGGCGGGTTATTCTCGGCAACGTGGCGCCACTGTGCCAGCTTCTGGCCAAATTGTTCCAGTCGCGCGCCTTCCCTGCCTAGGGCAGTGAGCAGTTCAGCATTGTTGGGCTCACTCAGGCGCAGCACTGCCTCGCCCAACGTCAGTTCGCTTGTGCGTGCCAGCTCAGCCAGCTTTTCGAGCGTCTTCTCGCCAATCCCGCGCGGCGGCAGGTTGATCACCCGCCTCAGGCTGACTTCGTCCTTGGGGTTGTATATGAGGCGCAAGTAAGCAATCATATCTTTAACCTCGCGCCTGCCATAAAAGCGCTGAGCACCAACCAAACGGTAGTTGATGCCCTCCCGCCGGAAAGCCTCTTCCAGCAGGCGGGATTGCGCATTGGTGCGGTACATCACCGCAAAGTCGCTCGGCTTGCCCTTATTGCGGCGCATGCTTTGCTGAATGGCTTCCACAACGTAGGCAGCCTCTTCTCTGTCATCACCCGCCACAAACAGCGTGATTTTTTCACCCTGCTGCTTCTCGGTGAAGAGCTTTTTTTGCGTGCGATTAGGGTTGCGGTCGATCACCGCCATAGCGCCATCCAAAATGGTTTGGGTGGAGCGGTAGTTTTCCTCGAGCAAAAGCGTGCGCGCGTCTTTGAAGTCAGCCTGAAAGCGCTGAATGTTACGGTAATCGGCACCACGCCAGCGGTAAATTGACTGATCTTCATCCCCTACGGCATAGAGGTTGTGATGGCTTTGCGCTAAACTGCGCAAAATCGCGTACTCTGCATAGTTGGTATCCTGGAATTCATCTACCAGGAGGTGCTCGAATTTGTGCGCCCAGGTTTCGCGCACCTGAGGATAATTGGCAAAAAGCTGCTGAGTATAGACGAGCATATCGTCAAAATCTACGGCATTATTGCGCACCAGCATCTGTTGATAGCGGATGTAAAACTGCCGTACCTGTTCATCGCGGTAGGTCTGGATGGGGTAATTTTCGGGGGAAATTAGCTCGTTTTTAGCCCGCGAAATCGCATCCAAGATTGAAGCCGGTCTAAAAAGCTTTTCATCCCGCCCCGATTCACGCACGATCTCTTTCATCAGGGTATGCTGGTCGTCTTCGTCGAAAATCACAAAGTTTTGATCCACGGGCAGCAGGTCAGCTTCACGCCGCAGAATGCGTCCACAGACCGAGTGGAAAGTGCCCAGCCATATCCCCTGGCTGGCAGTACCAATGAGCTTCTCGACGCGTTCGCGCATCTCGCGTGCAGCTTTGTTGGTGAAGGTGACAGCTAAAATGTGGTAAGGCGGCACGCCTAGCACGCCGATCAGGTAAGCAATGCGATAGGTGAGCACACGCGTTTTGCCGGAGCCTGGGCCAGCCAAAACCAATGTAGGCCCTAAAGGCGCCGCCACTGCTTTTTGCTGCTGCGGGTTCAAGAGTTCGAGTAAATCTTCCATGGGTTATCCATTGTACTGCAAGCTGTGGATTAATAAAGCGAGCCGAAAAAGGTGCTAAGGAATCACAAATGTACTAAACGCCCTAATTTTACAGCTCTCGCTATGCCCCCCTCTGCCAGTGGTAGAACCTATAAGTTTGGTTCTTCTGGCTGGATATCCAAAATCTTGCCTGCTGCAGAGGGACCCCAGTGAGGTGAGGTTGCTTTCTAAAATCTTTACCTCGAGCAACCTAAAACTCATAGGCTGTGCCTCTCAGAGCAGTGCTGTTGCAATCCCAATAACTATTCCAGCCAATACCAGCCAATAAGGCTCCAGCTTGAGCAGGAACATGCCTGCCAAGCCTGCTGCAAGCAGCAATGCCGTCCAAACATCCACCAGAGCGTTCTTCCCCATAGTAATCACGATAGAAATAAGCATCGCCACCACGCCGGCATTGACCCCCTTGAGAATCGCCTTGGCGATAAGGGATTTGGACAAGTGTGCCAGCAATGGGCCAAGCGCCATAACAATGAGGAAAGAGGGCAGGAATAAGCCAACGGTTGCTGCAATGGCACCCGGCAAGCCAGCCACCATATAGCCAATAAACGTGACTGCCGAGGAAACCGGTCCGGGGGTCATCTGCCCCACAGCAATGGCATCCACCAGCTGTGGCAAGCTTAGCCAGCCAAAACTTGTAACGACGTCATCCTTAATCAATGGGAATAGCACTAACGCCGAGCCAAAGAGCACCGCCCCGGTGCGCAAAAAATACAAGAAAAGCTGGGCAACCTTCGATTGCAGCCAGTTTGCGCTCTGCTGC
>Ga0208695_1003099_pt1 | contig 11515 bp, 11 predicted proteins | sample AD_UKC111_MetaG_FD_184449 | JGI IMG/M metagenome (GOLD analysis project Ga0208695, IMG submission 184449) | Active sludge microbial communities of municipal wastewater-treating anaerobic digesters from Hong Kong - AD_UKC111_MetaG (SPAdes)... | ecosystem: Engineered > Bioreactor > Anaerobic >... | reverse complement strand
TAAGTGACCGTTACCAACCAGACCAGGGGGATTGACGTGATCCAAAGGAAACGCGCGCGATGCATTTTTACGAGGATGGTTGTGGCGACGCAGAGGGCCACCGTGGCAAGTAATTGGTTGGCGATGCCGAACAGGGGCCATAGGGAATTGATGCCGCCCAGGGGGTCCCGGACGCCTTGAATCAGGAAGTAGCCCCAAGCAAGCACGATGGCGGCGCTGGTGGCGATGACTCCGGGCATCCAACTGGTCCGGCCGAGCGGTTTCCAGACCTGCCCGAGCAGATCCTGCATCATGAAGCGGCCGACACGCGTGCCGGCGTCGATGATGGTCAGTATGAACAGCGCCTCGAACATGATGGCGAAGTGATACCAGAAGCCGAGGATCATCTCGCCGCCGCCGCCGCGGGCGAAGATGTGTGCCATGCCCAGAGCGAGCGAGGGCGCGCCGCCCGTCCGGTGAAACAGGGTGTGTTCGCCCACTTGGCGGGCGAGAGTCTCCATATCGGCCACAGTGACCGGGAATCCCCAGTTCGTGATGGTGGCCACTGCCGCCGCCGGCGTCGCGCCGACGACGCCTTCCGGCGAGTTCACCGCGAAGTAGACGCCGGGCTGCAGCACGCATGCCGCAATCATGGCCATCAAGCCAACGAAGCTTTCCAGCAGCATCGAGCCGTAGCCGATCATTGGCGCGTGCCTTTCCTTGGCGATCATCTTCGGCGTGGTGCCCGAAGAAATGAGGGCATGGAAGCCGGAGACGGCTCCGCAAGCGATCGTAATGAAGCAGAAGGGGAAGATTTTGCCGGCGAAGATGGGACCTGAGCCGTCAATGAAGCGGGTGAAAGCCGGCAGTTCCAGCTGAGGGCGCACGAACAGGATACCGACCGCGAGCAGCATTACAACGCCGAGCTTGACGAAAGTGCTCAGGTAGTCGCGCGGCGCCAGCAGTAGCCACACGGGCAACGCGCTTGCTAGGAAGCCATAGACGATCACACAGACGGCGAGCGTCATCGCGGAGAGTGTGAACCAGGGGGCGACTGTGGAGGACTGCGAAACCCATTGTCCGCTGAAGATGGCAACCACCACGAGCAGGAAGCCGATAATAGAGCACTCGAGCACCTTGCCAGGCCTCCAGTAGCGCAGATACAGGCCCATGAATACGGCGATGGGCATAGTGGCCGCGATGGTAAAGGTGCCCCATGGACTGCCCTTCAACGCGTTCACGACAACCAGCGCAATCACGGCCAGCAAGATGATCATGATCAGCAGCACGGTAATGAGCGCAGTTACGCCCCCAACTTTTCCGATCTCCTCCCGCGCCATTTGGCCGAGCGATTTGCCATCGCGGCGCATCGAGCAGCACAGAACAATAAAGTCCTGCACACAGCCCCCCAGCACCGCGCCGATGATGATCCACAACGTGCCTGGCAGGTAACCGAACTGCGCCGCGAGCGTCGGCCCGACCAGCGGCCCCGGTCCGGCGATGGCAGCGAAGTGATGCCCGAACAGGATCCACCGGTTGGTCGGCTCGAAGTCGTGGCCGTTCCGCAGCCGCTCGGCCGGGGTGGCACGATCGTTGTCGAGCAGCATTACTTTTGTGGCGATGAACTTGGCGTAAAACCGGTACCCGACGAGATAAGTGCAGGCCGCGGCCACCACCAGCCAGAGGCTGTTGATGGGTTCGCCACGGTTGAGAGCGATCGCCCCCAGACAGTACGCCGCCACGACACAGATGGCGGCCCATAGTATATGACCGGCGTATTTCTTCATAAGGAAAAGATGGTATCGAATCCGTCAGAACTTTTTCAGGGCGCGCAGCATGCTGGCCGTGCTTGAACCACCGGATTGCGTTACGCTATCAATGGGCTTCCAATCCTTGTCAAGCGCGCCGATGTAGCGCATGTGGTCGCGGTCAGGACCCATGAGAATGACGAAGAGAGACCGCTGCGGGTAGGCGAGGAGCCGGTATTGCAGCTCTCCCGTGTCCGGGCGCCAACGTTCTTCCGCGGGCGCGCCGAGCTTGCGCACCACAGCCCAGTAATCGTCCTGGCCAGAAAGACCCAGTTCCGATTGCAGGACGGGCTTGTAAGTGATGTTCGCGCCGGAGCCGCTGCCGCGGGACATACTGACGACCAGGAACGTGAGGGCGATGCCCACCAGCAATGCGCCCAGGATGAGCCAGCCTATGCGGGACTCGGCGCGCGACTCCAGGTGCATGCCAGTGTGCGGGGCGTGCTGAGTGGGCGCGCCCGGCGCTGTCCGCGGCGCGAAGAGGGGAGCAGGCATATCGATCACGCGGCGGATGTGCGGCGCCAGCGTGCCGGCCTTGTACTCGAGTTCCTTGTTGAGGCCGACGATCATCACCGGCTCGTCCACCTCGGAGATCTCGCCGACCAGGCGCCGCGGAATCCACAGTTCCATGCCGGTTTTCGAATTTACTACCAGCAGTTCCGCCCAGTTAGACCGCACGAAACGCCATTCGTTGTGCTCGATGTTGAGGATCGGCGGGAAGAAGGAGAAGGGACGATCGGGGAAATTTTCAAGAGGCGGTGCTGTTGACTCTCCGGCCATATCGTCAATGTCATTCTAGCAGGCGGGCGCGATCGTGGAACGGCGAAACGGGTGCTGGCGGGCCCTGGCATAAAGCGGAAATCTGCGGTAAAACAATCTCAGAGGGATTTGTTTGCGGCCGCTTGTGGAAAACCTGTGCGCCGGCTACCAGTAACTCCAGCGTTGACAGCGGCATGAAAATCACAGGCCGATATCCACAAGTTTTCTCGCGCGGGTCTTTACCAGGGCCGCGCGGGTCGCTACATTGGTAAACCGTTCATGGGCGTAACCGACGTAGCTTTCGAGAAGGGACTCCCCGCCAATCTGGACGCGGAGCGGTTTGTGCTGGGCTCCATTCTGATGGATGATGCCAGCTTCGTCCAGGTGGCCGGAATACTGGAGGCCGGGGACTTCAGCTTGGAGAAGCACCGGCGCATTTTCCAGCGCATGAGCGGGTTGTACGAGCGCGGCGAGAAGATCGACCGTGTCACGCTGGCCAACGAACTGCTCAAGCGTGGTGAGTTGGAGTCCTGCGACGGGTTAAGCTACCTGGTTTCGCTCGACGACGGCTTGCCGCAACTGGCGAACTTCGACAGCTACGCGCGCATCGTCAAAAACAAGTCGCTGCTCCGCCGGATTATACTCAACTCGCAGCAAGTGATCGACCGCTGCCTGGCGGGCAAGGACGAACCCGACGAGATTCTCGCCGGTGCCGAGGACGCCTTCCTCAAGCTGGGCGAATCGTCCGCCGGTAACGACCTTGCCACGCCGGCACAGATCATCGACGAGTTCAAGGATGGTATCAACGCCTTCCTCGATCCGAGCAAGCGCGTCAAGGGATTGAGCACCGGTTTTCTCAAGCTGGACGAGATGACCGGCGGCCTGTATCCAGGTGAATTGTTCATCCTGGCCGCGCGGCCTTCCATGGGCAAGACGGCGTTGGCATTGAACATAGCACAGCACGTCGCCACGCATCCCAGCCTGCGCAAGGCGGTGGCCATCTTCTCGCTTGAAATGTCCAAGGAGTCGCTGCTCACCCGCATGCTTTGCGCCGCGGCCCGCGTGGACAATTCGAAATTCCGCCAGGGCTACCTTAACGCGGACGAACGCCGGCAGTTGAGCGCCGCCGCGGCCCAGTTGATGGATGCGCCGATTTATATTGACGACACATCGGGCGCCAACCTCATGGATATTCATGCGAAACTGCGGCGTTTGAAGCGGGACCAGGACCTGGCGCTGGTGGTCATCGACTATCTGCAGTTGATGGGCGGGCACGGCAAGTACGAAAGCCGCGTGCAGGAAGTGAGTGCTCTTTCGCGCGGGCTTAAGCTGATGGCGAAAGACCTGAACCTGCCCATGCTGGTGCTGTCGCAGTTGAGCCGCGCCCCGGAGACGCGCATCGGAGAGCACAAGCCGCAACTGAGCGACTTGCGCGAATCTGGTAGCATCGAGCAGGACGCCGACCTGGTGGCTTTCATTTACCGCGAGGAAGTCTACAAGCCGGACCGCGCCGACCTGAAGGGGCTTGCGGACCTGATTCTCGCCAAGCAGCGCAACGGGCCCACGGGTACGGTGAAGATGGTGTTTTTCAAGCAGTTCACCAAGTTCGAGAACCGCAAGGAAGACTTCGGCGAGTCCTCCGCGCCTGAAGAGTAGCCGCCCGCTGCGGCATCGGCCTGGAAGGCGGTTTTCACGCCGGGTTCCTGACGACGAACTTCGCAAGCGCAAATTGAGCGCATAACCGGCGGCCTCCGCTACAATGAAAAAGATGGCGCGCAAAGTCATAACCGAAGGAGATATTCCAGCCGAAGGCGAATTGCGCGTCGCGGAAGGTACGCTTTTCACACCCTCGGCACGCGATATGGCGGCTGCCCGGGGCGTGCGCATCGTGGAGGTCCCCGCCAGCGAGGTTCCGGGGCTGGCGCCGCCCGAGAAAACGGTAGCCGTGGGGGCCGATCACGGCGGTTTCGCCCTCAAGGAATTCTTGAAATCGGTCATTGAGGAGCTGGGACTGGCGGTTCGCGACGTGGGCGTCGCGGAGGAAAAGCCGGTCGATTACCCGGATATTGCTGAGAAAGTGGCGCTGCTGGTTGTGGAGGGAAAGGCGGCCCGCGGCGTGATCATCGACGGCGCGGGAATCGGCTCGGCGATGGCCGCGAACAAGCTTCCGGGCATTCGCGCGGCCCTGTGCTATGATAGGGCGTCCGCGCGCAACAGCCGCGAGCACAACAACGCGAACGTGCTCACTTTGGGCGGGCGTTTGCTGACGCCGACTCAAGCGGAATCGGTATTGCGGACGTGGCTGGAGACACCTTTCGGGGGCGGGCGCCACGCGGCGCGCGTCGATAAGATCTCCGAACTGGAGCGGCGTTACAGAACGTGGTCACAAGCGAACTCGAACAAATCGTAGCCGGCGTCGGAGAGGCGTTACTGGCACGCTTGGGATCCGGGGCGGGATCCGGTGGCTGCGGTGGAGACGCCGGAAAGACATGCAGATCCTGCTGCGGCTCGAACGTTTCTTCCTGTGTTCACAGCACGCGTGAGGTTGTGGCGGCGGGCGCGGACCGTGTGTCATCGTGCCATGGCGTGAGCAAGCTCGATCCGAGCATCGCAAAGTTGATCGATCACACGCTGCTCAAGCCGGACGCGACGCGCGACGACATCCGTCGTGTCTGTGCCGAAGCGCGCAAGTATGGCTTCGCCAGCGTTTGCCTGAACTCCTATTGGGTGCCGCTCGCGGCTAGGGAACTCGCCGGGACCGGTGTGAAGGTATGCACAGTGGCCGGGTTCCCGCTGGGAGCCTGCGCTACCAGCGTGAAGGTGGCTGAAGCCGAACAAGCCGTGCGGGACGGCGCGCAGGAGGTCGACATGGTGATCAACGTCGGTGCACTGCGCTCTGGCGACCTCAACGCCGTGAAAGACGATATCCAGGCAGTTGCCGGGGCTTGCCACGGTCATGGAGCCATCCTGAAGGTCATTCTCGAAACGGCGCTGCTCGACGACATGCAGAAAGCCGTGGCCTGCACGCTGGCCAAGATGGCGAATGCCGATTTCGTCAAAACGTCCACGGGCTTCGGACCGGCGGGGGCGACCGCGGAAGACGTGGCTCTCATGCGCAAGGTGGTAGGGCCGGAGATGGGCGTGAAAGCAGCGGGCGGTATCCGCACGCTGGAGGACTTGAAGAAGATGACGGCGGCGGGTGCTACGCGCATTGGCGCCAGCGCCAGCGTCAAGATCGTCGAGGCCGCCGCAGCCTAGCCGCTCGTTCCGATGCCGGGACATCGAAAATCATCCGTACGCTTCCGGGAACGCGCCGAACTGTTGGATTTCCTGTTGGAAGTCGCCGTAGCCACTTCGGAGACTCTCGAACTGGACCGGCTGCTTGCCAACGTCGCCAACATCGTTGCGCAGGTAATTCCTTACGAGCTTTTCGCCATCCTGCTTTACAGCGAGAAGCGCGGAGGGTTGCGCATCCGCCACGCCATCGGACATCGTGAGGAGGTGGTCCGCAACCTGGTGATTCCGCTCGGTGAGGGGATCACGGGCGCCGTGGCCCGCGACCGGAAGCCCATTCTGGTCCCCGACGTGCGAACGGACCCGCGGTATCTGAACACCGTCGACGCGGTGCGCACGGAGTTGGCTGTGCCCATGGAAGCGCGCGGCAGGCTGGTGGGCGTAATCGATATTCAATCGACGCGGGTCAACGCCTACGACGAGTACGAGCGGTCGCTGTTGCGCCTGATCGCTTCACGTGTGGCGGTAGCCATCGACAACGCGCGTCTGTACCGGCGCGTCGAACGGCAGAACCGGACGTTGCGGGCGCTGGCGCACCTGTCGCAGGAATTCGCGTCGATCCTGGACCTCGACGTCCTGCTCAAGCGCATCGCCGAGAGCGTGCGCCAGATCATCGACTACCACGGTTTTAGCATTCTGCTGCTCGACGAGGAACGGAAGTTTCTGCACAACCGATTCAGTCTGCGCTACGACAAGCGCGTGGATCTGGACAACATTCCTTTCGGCAAAGGCATCACGGGCACAGCGGCAGAATCAGGCGAAGCCGTGCGGGTGGACAACACGCTGGCCGACCCGCGCTACATCCCCTCGCATCCGGACATCCGTTCGGAAGTGGCCATCCCCCTGGTGGTGAAGGACCGGGTGGTCGGCGTGATGGACCTGGAAAGCGAGCGGCTGGGACATTTTATCGAGGACCACGTACGGACGCTGTCCCTGCTTGCGCCGCAGATTGCCAGCAGCGTCGAGAATGCGCGCCTCTATGAGGAAGTGGCCCAACGCGAACGGCGGCTGAACAAGGATCTGGAAGCCGCCCGTGAACTGCAGGAGGTTCTTCTTCCGCAACAGCCGCCCGATATTGCCGGGCTGGAGATCGCCATCGGGTTCCGCCCGTCGGCCGAAATCAGCGGCGACCTGTTCGACTTCTTCGACCGCCCGAACGATCAGGCCCTGGTGGCGTTCGGCGACTCGAGCGGGCACGGCGCGGCGGCGGCGTTGTTCGGAGCGATGGTGGGCGGGTTGCTGCGCAGCCTGGGGCGGCGCGGACGCAGCCCGGCGCAACTCATGCGGGCGATGAACGCAGCCCTGCTCGAACGGCGTGTGGATGCGCAGTACGTGTCCCTTCTGATGCTGGAGTGGAGCGCGCAATCGCGGACGCTGAACATGGCCAATGCCGGCGCGGTGCCGCCCCTCATCGTGCGCGGGGGCCAGGTCATCCGGCCCCGCGTGGAAGGCGTACCGCTGGGTTTGCTGGACGACAGGGAGTACGAAGAAGTCCGCTTCCAGACCGAGCCGGGCGACCTGATTCTTCTTTACTCCGACGGCGTGCAGGACCAGCAAAACGCCGGGAACGAGGAGTATGGCCGGGGACCACTGGTCCGGCTCCTCACCGGCATCCATACACAAGCTCCCGCCGGGATCCTGGACGCGATCTGGAAAGATCTCGATGTGTTTCGCGGTGAACTGCCGCTGGGGGACGACCAGACGATGATCGTGATGAAGGTCCTGTGATGGATTCTGCCTACCGTTACGAACAAGACACGCTCTATTGCGAGCAAGTCGCGCTGGCGGACGTGGCCTCGCGCGAGGGAACGCCTTGTTACGTTTACTCGACGAGCGCCATTCTGCGACGTCTGCGTGCTTACCAGGAGGCCTTCGGCAATACCCCGCACGCGATCTGTTACGCAGTGAAAGCAAACGGCAACCTGAGTTTGTTGAGACTGCTTGCGAAAGAGGGCGCCGGGTTCGACATCGTTTCCGGCGGAGAGTTGTTCCGCGTGCTGAAGGCCGGCGGAAAAGCGTCGAGCGTTGTGTTCTCCGGGGTCGGAAAGACCGCCGATGAGATCGCCTACGCGCTCGACCAGGGGATCTATGGATTCAACTGCGAATCCGAAGGCGAGCTGGCGCTGATCGACACGCTGGCCGAGCGCCGAGGCGTGACGGCGCGCGTGGCGGTGCGCGTAAACCCGGACGTAGACGCCGCGACGCATCCCTACATTTCGACGGGCCTGCGCGAGCACAAGTTCGGCATCGACATCGCTGAGGTGGAGGCGGTCTATGAGCGCGCCCGGGCACTCAAGCACCTGGCTCTGGAAGGGGTAAGCTGCCACATCGGGTCGCAGATCCTGGATCCGTCGCCGATGCTCGAAGCCGCCGGCCGTCTGGTGGCGCTGGCTCAACGTCTGCGGGAGAAGGGCTTCGACATCCGGCATCTGGATCTCGGCGGTGGCGTGGGAGTGCCGTACCGGCCGGGCGAGTCCTCGCCTTCGATCACGGAGTTCGTGACGGCGCTTTGTGCACTCGCGGAAGGCAGCGGTTTACGCGTTCTGCTGGAGCCCGGCCGCTCGCTGGTGGCGGAGGCAGGCTTGCTGCTCACGAGGGTGCTCTACCGCAAGCGCAACGGCAAGAAGGAATTCGTCATTGTCGACGCGTCCATGACGGAGCTGATCCGCCCCGCGCTTTACGGCGCATATCACGGAATTCTGCCCCTCAGGCGCGCTCACCGGGGCGTCATCCGCGCCGATGTGGTGGGGCCGGTGTGCGAGACGGGCGATTTTCTCGCGCGCGGCCGCGAGATCGACAATGTTTTGCCCGGCGATCTGCTGGCCGTTTGCACGGCGGGAGCTTACGGATTCGCGCAGGCTTCAAACTACAACGCGCGCCCGCGCCCGGCCGAAGTGCTGATCGATGGCGATAAGTACAACGTCATTCGCGCGCGAGAGAGTTACGACGACCTGATCCGCGGCGAGTAGCTAAAGCAGCTTGCGGATGGCAGCTTCAATAGTTGCCAAGGCGGTTTCGCCGACGAACATCTGGCGCTTGCGCCCCGTGCGGTCGTATAAATACGACGCTGGCAGCGCGCCGCTCCAGCGGCGGTCGACGGCTTCGATGAAAGCGTTGTCGCTCTTGGGTCTCTTCACATACCACGGCCCCGGGACCTTCGTCTGGGTAAGAAACTTGCGGGCAAAGGCTTCCTGCTCCGGTTCGTCGGCGGAGACGGTGACGAGCTTGAATCCTCGCGCCCGCAGCGATGCCTCCATCTTCACGAGTTGCGGCATCTCGGCCCGGCAGGGCTGGCACCATGTGGCCCAGAAGTTCACGAGCACAACCTTCCCTTTGTTCGCCGCCAGCAATTCCTGGTAGCCCGTCTCATTCACCGGTTGGAGCGCCGGTTGAGCGCACAACGGCGCGGCCAGTAGGGCCGCCGCAAAAAGAAGCCGCACATTCCAGATCATCGTTTTATCCGTTTAATGGAACATCCAAACGCCTTGGTCTCCGCCGGATTCACGCTTCCACCTCCCAGCAAAGCGTCCAAGGCCAGTCGCAGCCCCTGCTTCGTGACGCGCCCTGGGTTCTGCGAGTCGTCGATATAGCCGTGATAGCGCACCGTGCCGCTCGAGTCGAGCACGAAGGCTTCAGGCGTGGCGTTTGCGTGGAACAGGTCCGCCACAACGTGGCCGGCATCCTTGTAGACGGCGAACGGGAACGCATTGCTTTTCCTGTGTTCGTCGACTTCGGCCGCCGGTTCGTTGTAATTGGAATTCACGAAGATGAACTTCACGCCCTTGGGCTCGTAATCGCGATAGAGTGCGCTCATGCGCTCGTTGTAAGCGTTCGACACCGGGCATTTGGTGGCGATGAAGATGAGCGCCGTGACATTGCCGCTCAACGCTGAAGCGGAAACGCTGGAGCCCTTCAGATCCTGCAGGGTGAACTCACCAGGCTTGGCGCCAACGATGCCGCTCTGGGCCCATGCCGCAGCCGCCCAACTCAAACAAACCGCCAGATTCAATATTCGTCTCATGTCCCCTCCCAATAGAGCGGGCCAAAGACGGCGCTACTTCTTCTTGGGCTCGAGCTTCAGGTTTATGACCGGCTTGGGCCGGGTATCGAATACGCTGAGGCGCCGGACCGCGCTGGCCAGGTCGCCCCGCTCTGCCCGCAATTCGTAATCGGTGTTGGTACTTAAACCGTGAAACTGGTAGCGCCCATCCTCTTGCGTGATATAAGAGCGAACCTGGAGGGTCTTAGTGTTCTTCAGTTGCACAACGGCGGTCTTGGCCGGCCTCTCTTGCTCGTCCAGGACGAATCCCTGCAGGGAGCGGGTATTGGGATCCTCCTTGTCTTTGTCCCTCTTCCATTGAGAGGACGCCGGCAGCGCAGTCAGAGCCACCAGCATGAGTGAGAAGGCTATGAACTGAACGGTTTTCATCCTACTATTTCGATTCCGCTTCCAGCCGGAAAAATACGTCCACGCGCTCATCCCCCGTTATGGAAACGGGCTTTGTTTGCTCGCGGAAGCCCTTGGCTTTGACACTCACAGTATATCGCATGGGCGCGGCGGGGACTCGAAACACAAACTCGCCGCGGGGGGTAGACACCATCTTTGCGCTCTTGACCTTGACGGCGGATGGCCCCTCGGGCGTGGGCTTGAGCGACACCTCGGCGCCCGGCAGTGCAAAGCCCGTATCGCGGAACACCGTTCCGGCGATCAATGCGAATGGTTCCTGTTTGTCCCGTTTCCCGGCGGCGGCTGGAAACGTTGCTATCGCCGCCACACCCAGCAGAACGCAGACCCGGATAAGAACACGGGCAAGCCCGACGCTAACGCCACTCCTCCTCGTCTTCGTTCTCATCCTCCTCTTCGAGGTCGCCTTCCTCATCTTCCAGATCCTCTTCATCGGCAGCTTCGAGTTCGAGGGGATTCACCCCAGCCACCTGTATCTCTGCTCCGCACTCCTCGCAGGTGAGGATGTCGCCTTCGTCGAGTTCGTCTTCTTCGACATCGATGGGGCCATCGCACATCGGGCACTTAACCATCTGCTCTCCTCCTTGCCACACCGCAGATATATATATACGAAACTTTCACGCGGAATGAAAGGGCCTCTTCAGAGGATTCTATCTTGGCGGCCGAAAATCCAGCGCGCACCATGCTGGAGAATCGAAGGCAGCCGGCGCGAACGCCAATTCCTGTGCCCGGAAATCCGGCGCTTCGGCCACCTTGAGGGTGGAAACGGGGACATCCTTGCGATCCACCTTTACCGTCCGCCAAGGCGCCGCATACACCAATCGTGTGCCATCCGGCGACCAGCGCGCGCCACGCCCACGGTCCAGATAAGTCCACATGCGGGTTTCCATGTTCAGCAGCCAGTACTCCTCCGCGCCTTCAGCAAGGGAAGACGCCAGAATCCACTTCCCGTCCGGCGACCAGGCCAGGGCGCCGGGCGACGTCCACCGGTCCGACTTAGCAGGCAGTGCGACCGTTCGTTCGATCGCGCGTGAGCGAACCTCGACGATCTGCAGGTCCGTTCCGTTCGCTACTAGCGCAACCAACTTCTCGGAATCCGGCGACCAGGCCGGTCTCGCGCCCCGGCCCAGGTGCGCAACCGGTTTGCCCTCCAGATCCACCACCAGCAGTTGCGATTGCGCCAGGCTTCCACCGCCCAGATACGACGTGT
>Ga0208695_1003095_pt1 | contig 11521 bp, 11 predicted proteins | sample AD_UKC111_MetaG_FD_184449 | JGI IMG/M metagenome (GOLD analysis project Ga0208695, IMG submission 184449) | Active sludge microbial communities of municipal wastewater-treating anaerobic digesters from Hong Kong - AD_UKC111_MetaG (SPAdes)... | ecosystem: Engineered > Bioreactor > Anaerobic >... | reverse complement strand
CTGGTCGCATGTATGCGCAAATTGTTAACAATCCTGAATGCAATGGCACATTCTGGCACTCATTGGCAACCACAGCTGGCGATGACTAAAACTGTAATCGGTGCTTGACTTTTATCACAGTTGCTACTGGGAAGTGGCCCCCGAGCATCTGCGCCTCACGCTGGAAGGCTACCCGGTCAGCAACCATCTCATGAAGGTGCAGATTTTCATCTACCCGGTCGAAAAACTCTCCGAGTTCAACCAGGCTGCCGGGCAGATCGCCGGCGACCTGCCAGCCCTGCTCCGCTCGCGCCAAGCGGTGGATGTGATGCCCTTCCTGCCGGTCTTCAACGCTGCTCAAATGATGCACGCGCAGGTGCAGTACCTCGACTTCAAGAACGGCAGCGGCGTGCGTTATCTCACCCAGTTCGCCCAGGGCATCGTGCCGATCAGCAGCTACGAGCTGATCTACACCTTCCAGGGCCTGACGGCGGACGGCAAATTTTACGTCGCCGCCGTGCTGCCGGTGACTCACCCCGAGCTGCCCGCCGATGACCAGATCAGCGCGGACGACCCCCGCCTGGCAGATTTCCCGGCCTACGTGTCCGAAACCGCCGCCTGGCTGCAGGCGCAGCCCGCCGCCTCCTTTACTCCTGACCTGGCCGCGCTGGATGCGCTGATTGCTTCGATTGAAGTGAAGTGAGAATACGTGCCTGACCGCCAAACCCCCTTCCCATTTCGGAAGGGGGGTTTTGAAATCCGGTTATATTGTAAAGGCTTGGACCGGCGTTTACCAAACCCTCCCGGTTCGCTTTTCAAGGCCCGGGTTTCACGCTTCACGATTCATGCAGCAACGGTTCCCCGCTACACATTCAAATTCTCGCGTTCCTTCACCCCGAAGAGGGAAGGCGGCACCAGCACGAATAGCAGGTTGATCAAAATGCCGACAATGGCCGAGAAAACAATGGCGGGAATGCCGTTGGGGAAGATGCCCGGGATGACGAACGGAAACAGGCCGTTGGGCAGCGCAATCGAACCGCCGATGCCGGTCACCAGGATGATGGCGCCCACCGCAAGCTGCCGCGGCTCAAACAGGTTGACCTTCTCCGACTGGATCAGCGCCACGCCCTGCATGCCGATCACGCCAAACAGGTAGATTGACAGGCCGCCGGTGACCGCCGTGGGGATGGTGGTGACCACCGCGGCCAGCTTGCCCACAAAGCCCAACAGGATGGCGATCACGCCGGCCGTCATCAGCACCGGCACCGAGTAGTTGCGCGTGATGGCCATTAGCGAATTGTTTTCGCCGTAGTTGGTGCCGGCGCAACCGCCCAGCATGCCCACCACAATGTCGTCCGCGCCGTCGGCCACCAGGTTGAGGCCGATCAATTCCTTGATCTTGAGCGCAGGGCGTTTCAATTCCTTGGCCAGCGCGTCAATGTACAGGCTCATCTGGTAGAGGTGCGCCGTGCTCTCGGGAATGGTGGCGATGGCGATCAGCGCTATGCTGATCACCGAGCCCCATGCGCGCGGATCCTCAAAGGCCGGCAGCGTAACGCGCGGCGCCTGAATCCAGTGGGCTGCGCCGATGGCGGAATAGTCGATGATGCCGAAGGCCGCCGCCGCGCCGTAGCCGACGACCGCGCCGAACAGAATCGGCAGCATGCCCAGCAGCCCCTTGCCGTTGAGATAGACCGAGAACGCCACTGTGAATATCAGCGTGATAAAAGCCACCGGCCAGTGCGTGCTGGAGCTGTTGAGCGCGGTTCCGGCCAGCGCAATGCCGATGACGATCGCCAGGCTGCCCGTGATGATCGGCGGCAAAACCTTGTCCAGCGCGGCTTTGCCCACCCGCATGATCAGCAGGCCGATCAGGATTTCCAGCAAACCGGTGCCCAAAATGCCCACCTGCACGATGCGCACGCCCTCGGCGCAGTAGGTGGTGGCCGGGTCGGCAAAGCAGTCGTTGGCATACAGGCTCATCACCGTGATGACCACCGCAATGTAGCTGAAGCTGGATCCGTAGTACATCGGGATCTTGCGGCGCGAGACCAGCAGCGCGATGATGGTGCCGATGCCCGAAGCCAGCAGCGTGACCCCTACATCGAACTTGGTCAGCAGCGCCACCAGGATGGTCGCCGGGAACATGGTCAGGACTTGTTGAAAGCCCAGGCTCAGCATGGCGCCCAGCGGCGGCGTGTCGGACGGCATATAGCCGATTACAGCCGCTGGTTGTTGCTCGACAGGTTTGCTCATCGTTTGACCCTCCCTTGGGAACTCGCAGGCACAATTCTACCGGACAGGTCCAACCCGCCCGAATGAGACACATGGATTGAGATGATGACGGGGATTGATTGCAAAAAGCGGGCACAGCCCAAATTCACAACGTTAGATCATTATAGGGAATTTTGCCGCGGTTCGACAGATTAGAAACCTTAAAATATGATGAGAATGATCGCGAAATGGAAAAAGGGCTGTTGACATTCTTGTGATTGGTGCTATTCTAAATCTAAATATATTTAGGATAAATATATGCCATCTTCCAGCCTTTCTCCTGCAGCAATCTCCATTCTGCTCGCCCTCAAAGACGGCGACAAGCACGGTTACGCCATCCTGCAGGCGGTCAGCGAGCAGCCCGGCGGGCCGCGCCTGCTGCCCGGCACGCTCTACAACCTGCTCAAGCGCATGCTGGAGGAAGGCTGGATTGCCGAGCTGGACGAGCGCCCCGACCCCGCCCTCGATGATGAGCGCCGCCGCTACTACCGCCTGACCGGGCTGGGCGAGCGCGTGCTGCGGCAGGAGCTGGCCCGCATGGGCAGTCTGCTGCGTGCCGCGCGCCGGGCTGGCTTGCTGGCCGATGGAGATTTGCCGTGACCGCGCCGCGCTGGCTGGCCTGGCTGGAAGCGCTGTACCGCGGCCTGCTGCGCCTCTACCCATCCGCCTTTCAGCAGCGTTTTGCCGGCGAGATGGACCAGGTCTTCACCGCGCTGGGCCGGCAGACCTATGCCCGCGCCGGAGCAGGTCCGGCCTTGAAGCTGGGCATGCTAAGTCTGGCCGACGGGCTGCTCGCTGCCGCCCGCCAGTGGTGCACAAGGCTGTTCAACCGGAGGATCGCGATGGATACGAACCGCACCGATCTTCACGGCGGGCCGGCGCCGCTTTCGAGCGGCCGCGCCGCCCTGGCCGTGTTACCGTTTATCCTCTACGGGTTGGCTGTCATGCTGGCGAATATCTGGCATCCCACCCCCAGCACATTGCCGCCGCCCGTCTGGGAACTGTTCCTCAAAATTCCCTACCTGTGGTTCGCCGTTTTCTGCCTGGCAGGGCTGACGGTTGGGCTGGCGAAGGGCTTTCCACGCTGGGCGCAGCCTTACCTGGGCTGGACGCTGTACTTCTGCTGGTGGTGGTCCAACATGACCACCTATTCCTACCGCTGGGATGCAAAGGTCTGGCTGGCGCCGCTGGGCGCGTTGCTGCTTGCGATGATCCTCCGCCGCTCGCTGCGCCCGGTGGTCGAAATTCTGCGCGCCCTGTGGCAGGATTGGACGCTGCCTTCCTTCGCGCTGTTCATCTTCTATTGCGGCTTTTCCATCTTATTTGACGAAAATCACCACCCCATGCTGCTGCTGTTCATGGCCGCCGCCGCGCTGGCCGCCGCGGCCGGTGCCTGGGCTTACTACCGGCTTGCGCATGCCGTTCCGCGCGTGCTGGCATTGGGCGGCATGTTGGTGGTGCTTGCCCTCCTGCAGATCTGGAGTTACGGCACCTGGGACTACCGCGCCTATTACAACCTGCCGCCCGGCCCGCAATTCTTTGACTGGCACACGCTGTCGATCACGCTGATCATTGCGGCGGTGATGTTGGTGCCTGCCCTGGCCGCCTGGCTGCGTAAACGGCGCGGGGTGCGGCGGGCGTGATGCCGCTTTTATTTACGGATTGCATTGATCTCCGCTCTATGCACCTGGTGTGCTCTCCGGCATTCTTGCTCCTCATAGGGGACGGTCTCAGACTGTCCCTTACTTGATTGGGCCTAATTTTGATAATTGGCTGTCAGTTGCGTGTCATAAATAATCACTATAATCATGGGTAATGCTTCACGAAATGTGAATCGGGGGGTACGGAAGAATTTTTCCTTTTGCCAAATAGGCGTTCATCGCCTGGATTGTGACTTAACCAAGCTGTCCGCTTCCGGTCGGGACGGCCATTGCGGCTTCAACAGCAGCAATACCACCCTCCTGTTTTCCTAAAGGATCATCCCATGTGCAATATCACCTGCAAAATCATCCTGTCCGCCTTCCTGCTGGCGCTGCTGCTGGGCGCCGTGCCTGCGCCCGCCGCGCAGGCGCAGGATAACTCCATCTGCGGTCTGCTGCTGACCTCGAATGGGTTTTTCTTCCTGAGTTTTTCCCCGACCAAAGCAGTTGCATTGAATCCTACGGACCCGGCAGACGATCTCGCCTTGAACAACCTCTGGGTGGAGCGCTACGCGCGCGTCTACGATCCCATTTACACATCAACCTCGGTCGTCGGCGATTTTTCGCGCATCGAGCAGGTGACAAGCTGCTTCGAGCCCCTGCTCACCCCCACCGCCACCCCGATCGCCACCAGCTACGGGTGTGACTCTCTTGCCGAAGATTCGCCGGTGTGCGGCTGCGGCGTCTACGTCCCGCTGCAGACCTTCGGCGGAACCATTACTGGCCGCCTGGGGATCGGTTATCCCAACGCTGCCGCGGAAGCCGTGCAAGTCTTCTGGAACGAGGGTTATCTGCAATTCCCCGGGAACGGCACCTGGCGTTACAAGGTGGATTTTCCCAGCGTGAATGACGCGCTCATTTTTAAGCCAAAGGCGGAGTATTACTTCTTCTTAGCCAACGGCCAGCTCGGCGCTAAGCGTACGGCAATTGATATATATGGACACACCGGCATCGTACGCAGCGCCAGCCAGGTCAGCAAGCTCATCAACCAGGTTTATGTGCCTGGCTGGGAGATCGTCCTGCGTAGCGCCAACTGGGGCTGTAACAACGGTTACAAAACCTTTGTGGATGGCGCGTGTCACAACGTCAGCGATCAAAAAATATTTGTCCCGGAAAGCGACCTGGTCAGCTTCTGGCGCAGGGTCGAAAAACCGCTCTTTGCGACGCTGTATTCCAGCGCCGGGATGGGCGTGCTCAAGCCAAATCAAATTGGCGCAGGTAGTCAGGTCTCGACCGGCCCGGAAGTGCCTGTGACGCTTACGACGCAGTATAGCAAGGCAGAGTATGATTTGCAAACACCTCAACTCTGGTCATTTGTCAAACTGCCCCAGATGGATCCCTACACCCAGAGCAATTATTACCAGATCGTGAACATGAATACCGGCCTGTGCCTGGATATCAACGCTGGCGGCACGGCCGACGGCACGGCCGTCATCCAATGGTATTGTCACAACGGCGACAATCAGAAATGGCTGCTCATCCCCACCTACGACACCTACCAGATCAAATCCTTGTCCAGCGGCAAGTACCTGACCTATCGGAACCAGCAAAGCCCTTCGCTGGTGGTCTGGCAGTTGCTCAATAACAATACACAGACCTGGCAACTACACCGCTACACGCAAGGCTGTGCCTTGCGCTCTCACGGTGACGCCAACTGTGACGAGAAAACCAACCTGACGGACCTGGGCATCTGGGGGCGAGCGTTTTGCACCCCGGCAGCGGGCACAACCTGCAGTGACCTTTCCGCCGATTTTGATTTTGACGGTGACGTGGACAACACCGACCACGCCATATTGATGAAATATTATCAGTGAGCTGTTTCCCTCTCGGAGGCGTATATGATCCGTAAACAATCCTTCATGCTTCGCATTCGCCTTCTCCTGGCTGCCGCGACGTTGATACTCTCGGCTTGTTCTTCACCATCGGCACAACCCGCCGGAGGCAATCCACCGCCAGCCCAGGCAGTCGCCGAGCCGACTCTTACCAGCGGTGCTGCCCCGCCCGCTGCCGGGCCGACCGCTGCGCCAGAACCCACCGCAGCCGCCCCGCTGCCTGACCCCGTGCCGCTGGAGGTGGTTGCCCAGGGCATTGGCCCTTCCGGTCATTACGGATTTCTGGTGCGCAACCCGAACCCTGCACACGCGATCCAAAATTCCACCTTTACTGCCACAGCGTATGATGCCAGCGGCAATGTGATCGGCACCGGCCGAATGGCCAACCTCGAGATGGTGCTGCCGGGTCAAACCCTGGGCGTGGGAGACTCCATCTGGGTGGAAGATGTCGAACCCGCTTCGGTCAGCGTTGCGCTTACTTCCGGTGAGCCGGTGGTGGCGACCGAAGCGCTGCCGCCCTACAGCATCACCAACAGCTCGATCTGCACCGCCATGGGCTTCACCGGCGTGCGCGCTGAAATTAACAGCCCCTTTGCAACGGATGTTCTCTTGCCGCGCATCTCTGTGCTCTACTACGATGCCGCCGGCAAGATTATCGGATCCGCATCCGGATACCGCAGCGGCTTTGCCGCAGGGAGCACAAACGGCGTGGTGGTTTGGGGGGGCAACCCGGTGGGCATGGATCACTATGAGGTCTATCCCGGTTACCGCGGGATTCCCTCCACCACCTCACCCATTCCCGCCGATGCGCAGCCGCTCAAAGTGACGGCCAGCGGGTACGCGGTGGACGGCGACAGGCTCACCTACGGTGTAATCGTTGAGAACCCCAATGCCGGTTATGTGGTTGACGAAGCAGTTCTGGCGGTCAACGTTTACGCGGCCGACGGCAAATTCCTGAGAGGTAGTTCGTGGATGCTGGTCAGCCTGCAGCCCGGGCAAAGGATCGGCATTTCAGAGCAACTTGTCCTGTGTGACGGCGATGTGGCCGATCATATCGAGGTGGCGATCGGCGCCGGCACATTCACCGCTGGCCAGCCGATCACCTACTTTACCAGCGAAAACGTGGCGCTGCAGGACGGCGCAGTCAGCGGCGAGCTGGTCAACCAGTCTGGCATGGATTTCAAGGTCATCTACGCCATGGCGATTGTCTATGACGCCGCCGGCAACATCATCGGCGCCGGCAGTCAGACGCTGGAAGCCGTTGCGGCAGGTGCGCGCACCAGCGTGCAGGTCCCGGTGGCAGTCAACGGCACGCCGGCGCGCGCTGAATTGTTCGGCGTGCTGATATCGCCGCCCCAGCGGTGACGAGGATATCGTTTTCAGAGAAAAACAAAACCGGGGCGGTCTCAAACCGCCCCGGATTTTTACGCTTTTGCCTTCGCCGCCTCAATGTACTGATCCAGCAGCGCTTCGCGCCCGTACTGCTGCAGGCTGGCACGCGGCAGGATGATAAAATCATGCCGATCGCTGCCGAAGACCAGCACCAGCGCGCGTTCGCTGCGCAGCACGCGGCGCACCTTCTCCCAGGGCACGTCGAAGCTCGCACCGTCCGGCCCGATCAGGCGCAGCGCGTCCGGCAGCAGCGCCAGGCGGTATTCGCGCTGCCACCAGCGGTTGACCAGCGGGTCAACCAGCGGCACCAGCACAAACATCACCGCCAGCACCAGTCCAGCCAGGCCCAGCCCCCACAGCGTGGCAATCAGCTCGGGCGGCACGGGTGCTTCGCCGCGCAGCCAGGGCAGCAGCTGCTCCCAGATGGCTGCAATGGAAAATAATGCAACGAATCCAATGATAAACAGCGGCCGGCGCGAGCCGAGCATGCGCAGGCGCTGCCCGGAACTGACCGCAGCGCGGTCAAAAACGAGCGGGAAGGGGTCGGATGAGGACATGGCAGTTTTGGGATGTTGAACCATTTGCTGGGGGCAGACGCCCTTTGCGAGGGCAGGTGCTTAAATTTATGAATCGCTGATTTCGTGCCGCAGAATCTATCCAGAACAGGATCGAGCAGGTGTTCTTTTGATTGCTGCGCACACCTCTCTATTCTATCGAAATAATTCCTCTGCGGTCTCTGTGTCTCTGGGGTTATCTTCTTATGGCTCTCCCCCTCATTTTACCTGAATCTTCAACCGCACGCCGCCGAAAAACCGCTTCCGAACCGGAAAAATCACCCCCTCCGAAAGGTTGACACTTCAACCAATGCGAGTAAAATTCGTTGCTTGTTGATATTTTTCAGGAGGGATGCCGGTGAACGTCTCTAAAAAATTGGGCGACCACTTTGTCTGCGATCTTTCGCACTGCGATACGGCGCTGCTCTATGACAGCGACCGCGCGTACGAACTGTTTGCCTCTGCCGTGCGTGAAAGCGGCCTGACCATCGTCAGCGAAGGCTTTTACCGTTTTGCGCCGCACGGCTTCACCTGTTTCCTGCTGCTGGCTGAATCGCATGCCAGCCTGCACGCCTGGCCCGAACACGGCTACTGCGCCATCGACCTGTTCACCTGCACTTTGGATATGGATATCCGCCCGCTGGTGGCCCGCCTGCGCGAGACCTTCGGGGCGCAGTCGGCGGTGGTGCGCACGGTTGACCGCTTTGCCATCATTGACGTGCCGCAGCCCGTTGCGGCCTGAGAAACGAGGACCCAATGACCGATTCATGGCTGCACGAAGAGCTGCACCCCTACTATCGTAAGTCGCTGCGTGTGTTGAAAAAGCTGGTGGATGAACAGACCCCCTACCAGCACATCGAGCTGTATGAGACCGAATTTTTCGGCAAAACGCTGGTGCTTGATGGCATCATCCAACTGACCGAGCGCGACAACATGGGCTACCATGAGATGATTGTGCACGTGCCTATGTTGGCCTGTCCCAATCCGCGCCGCGTGTTGATTGTGGGCGGCGGCGACGGCGGCAGCCTGCAGCAGGTGCTGCGCTACCCCTCGGTGGAAGAGGCGGTGGTGTGTGAACTGGACCAGCGCGTGGTGGAGGTTTCGCGCCAGCACTTCACAGCTTTTGGCGACCCGTGGGCCGATCCGCGCGCCAGGCTGGTCATCCAGGATGCCTTCACCTTCCTGGCCGAAACGCCGCACAAGTTCGATGCCATCATCTCCGATACCACCGACCCGATCGGCATGGCCGAGCGGTTGTTCAGCGAGGAATTCTACCGCCTGATGGTCGGCGCGCTGGCCCCCGGCGGCGCGATTGCCACCCAGTGCGAGCAGATGTTCTTCGATTCGGGCCTGATCTCTGAGATCATGGGCTTTGCGCGCAGGCTGGTGAAGCACCCGGCCTACTACCACGCGCTCATCCCCACCTACCCCGGCGGCGGCATCGGCTTCTTGTATGCCTCGGATGAGCCCTGGCAGCGCGGCCTCGACCGTCCCTACCCGCCCGGCGTCAACAACTACATCAATCCCGACGTGCACCGCGCCGCCTTTGCCCTGCCGGAATTTTTCCGCAAGCAGTTGGTGCTTGGTGAGTGATCTATTGTGTTGATTGGTAGTCGGTAATAATTGGCTATGCGCATTAATTGCGCGGAAAACAGGCGCGAAAACCAGTTTCGCGCCTGTTTTTTATGCCTTTTCTTCCGATCGATGCTACGCCACCGGCGAGATGGTGCTCTGGCTTTCCTGCGCTTTCAACGCCTTGATCGCACCCACGCCCTGCACCATCGGGATGAGCAGCAGGACGCGCACCAGCAGCCCGCCCACGCCCGGCGTGCCGCCGCCGGCGATGGCCATGTAAATGCCCAGCAGCCCATCCAGCGCGAAGATGACGATCGCCAGAATCAATGCAACCGAGCTGCGCCGCTGGGTCAGATAGCCCAGCACCAGGAAGGTCAGCCCAAAAGCGATGGACACCGGCCAGTAGGACAACCTTTGCAGAAACTCACTTTGGATGAGCAGTGACAACACACCCAGCAGCAGGTTCAACCCGGCGATGAAGTAGGTGATCTGATAAGCCGCCTTCAGCCGTGACTGCGGGTCCGAGGCCGAACCCGGCATTGGCTGGCCGTTGCGCCTCACCACCAATTCTGCGCCGGAGAGTCGGCTCACCAACCGCACATTGATCTGCGAGCCGTCCGGCAGCGCAAAGGTCTGCCCCTGCATGAGCGCCTTTTGGTTCGGAATCACACCGATGGACTGCCCGTCCAGGCTGACAGTGGTATCGCGCCAGCCAAACTTCCAGGAAACGGTCAGGCGCTTGGGGCCATCTTGTTCAAGCGCATAAGATTTTGCGGGCATAGGCATCTCTCCCCCAGAAATTGAATATGTCCCAGGTATTATCGCATAATCCTCGGCGGACAATTCGCCCGTTGTGCCCACCTTTCAATTTTGTCGGTTTTTCAGACAAATCAAATTCAACTCAGGTTGACACCCCGATCAGCGCCCAAAGCGACAGCCCCTGGATGCCGCGCAGGCTGTACTCCCCACCGGTCAGGATGGCATTCGCGGCGCGCAGACCGCTCTGCACCGCCGGGTGGATACCCTCGCCCATATCGCGCGTGGCCAGCCCGGCCGCGTCGCCAGCCAGGAAGGCATTGCCGCGGCGAATCTCACCGCGATCCCGGCGCAGGTAATAGCTGTGCCCGCTGGGGTGGTACTCATAACCGCGCACCAGCCCATCCTGCTCCAACTGCTTCACCAGCAGGTTCCAGTGCCGCTTGAGCGTATCTCCTTTGGCCTTGAGCTGCGCTTCCATGCCCCCCACGCCCACATTCAACCAGCCGTTGGCCTTGGGCACGTACCAGGCGTAGCCCGGCAGGCCGTTTTGCAAGAACCACAGCCGGCAGCGCTCGTCACGCGCCGGGTAATAAAACTCGTCCTCCTGCGCCACCACCAGCGCGTCCGCCGATCGCGGCCATTCCGCGTCATATAGCTGCCGACGCACCGGGCAATGCGTGCCGCCCGCCCCCACCAGCCAGCGCGCCTGATATTCACCGTCGACCTCGTAACCCCCGTCGAGTTGCCGGATCACCTTCACCGCGTGCTGCACCACCGCCGCGCCGCTGCGCCGCAGCAAAAAGTCGTCAAATTCAATCCGCCGAATGGCGTGCTGGTGCGTGCGCAGCTGAAAGCGCAATCCGCGCAGAGCAATGTCAAATTCGCGAAAGGTGACCAGGCCGTGCGGGTAGCTCTCGGGAGTCAGCGCCAGATCGCGCAGGCAGCCCGGCGTCACCCAGCCGGCGCACGGTTTAAAGCGAGGGAACGTTTGCGCATCCAGCACCAGGCAATCGGCGCCGTTTTGCTTCAGCCGCCAGGCGCAGGCGCTGCCGGCCGGCCCGCCGCCGATGATGAGCACATCCTTTTTAATCATGGGTCACCTGTAAGAGGATCCACCACGGAGGCACGGAGGTCACGGAGAGGATAAAATTGAAAGAGGAGAATAGTACAGAGGGAGTATTGTTTTTTCAATGAAATCCAACTTTCAATGTGGGTGTCGGATCTGTGGAGCGAGCGCAGGGCAGATTTCGGTTGGTACTGGTGCGCTCTTCCAACCCTTCCAGGGTAATCCGACCTACGGAGACCTTTCTTTCCTCTCTTCTCTCTCATTATCTGTTTCTTCTCTGTGTCCTCCGTGTCTCTGTGGTTTTCCTCTCTTCTCTCTCATTATCTGTTTCTTCTCTGTGTCCTCCGTGTCTCTGTGGTTTTCCTCTCTTCTCTCTCATTATCTGTTTCT
>Ga0208695_1003093_pt1 | contig 11524 bp, 12 predicted proteins | sample AD_UKC111_MetaG_FD_184449 | JGI IMG/M metagenome (GOLD analysis project Ga0208695, IMG submission 184449) | Active sludge microbial communities of municipal wastewater-treating anaerobic digesters from Hong Kong - AD_UKC111_MetaG (SPAdes)... | ecosystem: Engineered > Bioreactor > Anaerobic >... | reverse complement strand
CAGCCCTGATTGTTTAATAGAAGGCTCAATAAGAGGAATAGATATGTTTGACTGCGTGCTGCCTACAAGAATTGCAAGAAACGGTACTGTGATGACCTCAAAAGGAAAGCTGGTTGTCAGAAATGCAGAATACAGTGAGGATTTCAGGCCCTTGGACGAGGAATGTGACTGCTATGCCTGCAGGAACTTCTCAAGAGCTTATATAAGACATCTTATTAAGACAGGAGAAATACTGGGAGGCAGGCTTACCACCATTCACAATCTCAGGTTCCTTCAGAACCTGATGTCTGAGATAAGAAAAGCCATAATAGAGGATAGGCTTACTGAGCTTAGGAATGACTTCTTTGAAAAATACGGATATGAAAAGTGATTGATCATAAAGTAAAATAATATTGGATAAATGTGTATGCCAGGAAGGATTTTTGACATAAATATTGAATAATATAGTTTGGGAAATAATATCAGCCACTGGTGTTTGAACATGGATTCATATATTGAGTTCTATATTTGCAGTACTTATATGCAGGTATTATGAGAGTTTTGACTGGTGGAACGAAAGATGCGAAAGGAGGAATGTGTGAAGCATGGAACAGTATGGATGGATATTACCCTATGCGGTTGTTATCGCTGCTTTTTACTTTTTTCTGATAAGGCCTCAGAAGAAGAAGGAGAAAGCGACCCAGGAAATGAGAAGCAGCGTTAAAGAAGGCAATGAGATTGTAACCATAGGCGGATTATACGGAAAAGTTGTTAATGCTAAGGAAGATATACTTACCATAGAGGTTGGAGCCGATAAAGTAAAGCTCAGGGTTGCAAGATGGGCAGTCGGAAAAGTATTAGATAACAGTGAAGAAAAGTAACTTGAACTCAAGTTACTTTTCTTCATTTCCCTGAATTTTTATCATATGAGAATAAATGTCCCTTATAGCGAATAGATTTATAGAAAACGAACCTTGTAAAAATACTATAGGGGGTTATTTTTTATGAGAAAGTTTAAGAGCTATACTAAGATGCCGCCTGCAGAAGAAAAAGGAATTAATATATATGGGATATTCTTAAAATCACTTGGGATATGTTTTGGTGTGTCTTTCATACTGATAATGCTGTATGCGCTGGTACTATCATTTACAAGTATGAGTGATTCATCAATGAACATGACAATACAGATTATAATGATTGTAAGCATAACGATTTCAAGTATTTACGGAGGCAAGAAAATTCTGAAGAAGGGTTGGCTTTTTGGAATAGTATTGGGACTGGTATTTACGCTGCTGCTGGTACCCTTGGGTATGTGCTTCGGGCAGAGCCTGAGCCTTGACAAGTATTTTGCAGCAAAGATGCTTATGGGGAGCTCTGTGGGGCTGATAGGAGGAATAATAGGGATAAACCTGAATTGAGCCGGTTTTTTTGTTGATATGAAGGCAGATTTTTCTTTCCCATAAAAAGCTAATATGCTATAATCATAACAGTGACAAAACATTGAGGAGGAAACAAAATGAAGCATATAAAAACGATAAACAACAGATCATTATGTGACAGCGTGCAAAAGGGCGGCTGCGGTGAATGTCAGAACTCATGCCAGTCAGCTTGCAAGACTTCCTGTACAGTAGCGAATCAGAAATGTGAAAATGTTCAGAACAGCAGGGTTAGACAGGGAACTTCGCATAAGAATACGATTTAAAGGAATATCATATATAGTTATGGTACATAGGCAGTAATATAAGGGGATGCTTTGAAGCAGATCCTTATGTTACTGCTTAAAACATGTGTGATGGAGGGCATATGATAATATCGTACAAGCATTATAAGCCAAGTATAGGAAAAAACACGTTTATAACAGAAAACAGCACAATTATAGGCAGATGCTTCATCGGTGAAAACTGCAGCATTTGGTATAATACAGTGGTTAGGGCGGACGTCAATGAAATAACTGTTGGAAGAGGTACTAATATTCAAGATGGGTGCGTTGTCCACTGTGCAAATGATTATAAGACCATTATCGGTGAAAATGTCACTATAGGACACAATGCAATCATACATGGATGCACGGTAGGCAACAATTGCCTGATAGGAATGGGATCCGTCATACTTGATGGTGCAGTTATCGGAGACAATGTAATAGTAGGAGCTAATTCATTGATTACTTCAGGCAAGAAAATTCCATCAGGGGTACTTGTTATGGGGAGTCCTGCAAAGGTTGTAAGGGAACTGGTTCCTGCAGAAATTGAGGAGATAAGCCGCCATGCAGAAGAATATATAATTCTTTCAAAAGAACATTCAAAGCTGTCAATAGAATAAGTAAAGCTTAAAGTAGTGATCTGTTGATTGGATAAAAAAAGAAAAGAAGTAAATAATACATATGCAAGCTTAATATTCGCAATGGTAAAGCAATGGAAAGTGAAGCAGTGCAATATTTCTCTTCATTGACTAAAAATTGTAAAAGTAATATAATAACCATTGTGAAATCAAATAAGGGGGAATAAGCAAATGAAGTCAAAGAGCCTAATATTGTTTCTTGCAATAGTTTTGATAATTTCATTTTTTGCATATATAGCGTTTTTCGGGCTTAATATAGGAAAATATGAAATTGTACCTGCTAAGGACCTTATCAAATTGGGTCTTGATTTAAGAGGCGGTGTGACTGTTCTGCTGGAAGCAAAGGATAAACCCGATGATCCGGTAAATGATGAGAAGATGGCAAGAGCAGTTGCAACTATAAGAGAACGTATTGATACTCTTGGAGTAACAGAACCTGTCATTACAAGAGTAGGAGCAGACAGGATAGAGGTGCAGCTTCCTGAAATACAGGATCCGCAGAGAGCTTTGGATTTGATCGGACAGACTGCTCAGCTGGAATTTATCGAAGAGGAAACAGGAACGGTAATACTGACCGGCAATGATGTAAAGAAAGCTCAGGCAGAGTTCGCACCAAGCAAAGACGGATTAGGCCAGGCTCCTGTAGTAGCCTTTGAACTGTCACCGGAAGGAGCAAAGAAGTTTAAGGAGGCTACTGAAAGAAACATCGATAAAATAATTGGGATATATCTCGATAAGAATCCGATATCACTTCCTAAAGTAGAAAGTGTAATACCTGACGGAAAAGGGATAATTATAGGCTCAGCCTCCATGGAAGAGGCAGGAGACCTTGCAACGCTTATTAGGGCAGGCGCACTTCCCGTACCGCTGGAGACCCTGTCAGTAACAGCAGTGGGGCCTCAGTTGGGGGCGAATTCTTTTGAACAGAGTGTTAACGCAGGGCAGATAGGAATATTACTGGTTTTCATTTTTATGATATTCTATTATAGGATACCCGGTCTCGTTGCAGATATAACTTTAGTGCTTTATTTGACTCTTACATTATTTGCACTGGCGGCAATGAAAGCGACACTTACTTTGCCGGGTATAGCAGGTTTGGTACTTTCAGTGGGTATGGCAGTTGATGCAAATGTAGTAATATATGAAAGAATAAAGGACGAGCTGCACCTGGGAAAAACTTTGAGGGCAGCCATAGAAAGCGGTTTCAGGAGAGCATTCCTTACAATATTTGACTCCAACCTGACAACAATAATTGCCTGTGTTATACTGTTCTACTTCGGATCCGGACCCATAAGAGGCTTTGCAGTTACTCTTATTGTCGGTGTAATCATCAGCATGTTCACTGCAATAACTATTACGAAAATCATGTTGAAGCTGCTTACCAGCGGCGGCATATTAAAGAGCATGAGATATTTTGGTGAAAGGGGAGTGAAGTAATATGAAGACCATTAACTTTATGGGACCCAGAAAAATATGGTTTGGAATATCACTTGCCCTGCTGGCTGTAGGATTGATATTTTTGATAATTAACGGCGGTTTGAATCTGGGTATGGATTTTGTAGGGGGAAGCTCAATTCATGCAACCATCGGGAAAGCCTTTGAGGTATCTGAAATAAGAGAAATCATGGACAAATACGATCCGGAAGCAACAATTACTCATGCAGGACAAAACAAGGATCAGGTCATAGTAAGAACCAAGTTAAGCTTTGACAATGAAAAAAGGGCAGAGATAATAAAAACCTTTTCAGACAAGTATTCAATAGAATCAAAGAATATTTCCTTTGAAACTATAGGGCCTGCCGTTGGAAAAGAGCTGGCTATGCAGTCACTTATTGCAGTATTGCTTGCATTCGCAGGAATAATGATTTATGTATCCTTCAGATTTGAATGGAGGTTTGGCCTGGCTTCCTTGACGGCACTAATACACGATACTGCAATGATGGTTGCAGCATATGCCGTTTTCCAGATACCGGTCAACGCTACATTTATCGCTGCGCTATTGACAATAATAGGCTACTCAATAAATGACACGATAGTAATTTTTGATAAAATCAGAGAGAATCTGAAGAGTGAACACAACAAGAAAATTGATTACGATAATCTGGTGAATGTATCGGTCACTCAGACCCTTGCCCGTTCAATCAATACTTCACTGACTACTTTGATTACAATATTTGCCTTGTATTTCCTGGGTGTACCTGCAATAAGGGATTTCGCATTTCCGATGATTATAGGAATAGTAAGCGGATGTTATTCCACCATATTCATTGCAAGCCCGTTATGGGTGATACTGAGAAAGAGATTCAAAGTAAGCTGAGACTGATGAGATAAGTTATTAAGGGGATGTCGCAGGACTACTGAATAAGTAGATAGCGATATCCCTTTTCACATTAGAAAACAGTTGAAGTATAGGCTGAAAAGCTATATATTAGATTTAAAGTATCAAGTTTTTACAGCAGTGAAGGTATACTTTATGCATGGAAGCTTGGTGACTTACATATATTTAATCAATAATGGCGGGAGGGTTTCATATGCAGCTTACTATTGTAATTTCATTGGTTTTTGCTGTTTTTATTGCGTTTTTTGCAGTACAAAACGCAGGAGTAGTTGTCATAAATTTTCTCTGGTATAAGGTAAGCCTGTCACAAGCTGTGGTAATTCTTTGTTCTGCATTGATTGGGGTATTGATTATGCTTCCTTTCGATGTAATAAGAAGAATAAAATACAAATTCAAGCTTAGGGAGCTGTCAGGAGAAAACAAAAAGCTTAAGGAAGAGCTTAAAAGGCTTGAATCGGAAAAGCTTCCGGCAAGGGAACCGGTTGTGCAGGAAAAGCCTCAGACAATCGAAGATATAGATAAAATGAATATCTAGTACTTTTAACCAGTAATTTAATAAGGCATGTGATGAATATTGAACAAAAGATGGACAGCTTACAGTAAAAGCATGGATAACCTTAATCTGATGATCAAGGAGTTTCAAATACCGGAGATAATTATCAGAGCAATGATAAACAGAGGTATCGATACTGTTCCAAAGGCAAGGAACTTTTTAAACACTGGTCTTAGTTCACTTCATGATCCGTATCTTTTGAAGGGAATGGAACAGGCAGTAGACAGGATATTTAAGGCAGTCCGAAGTAATGAGAAAATATGCGTTTATGGTGACTACGATGTAGACGGAATAACTTCAACCGCTGTAATGATAAAGACATTGAGGAAGCTTGGCGCCAATGGGGTATACTACATACCGAACAGATTGGAAGAAGGCTACGGAATGAACCTCAACTCCATGAACAGAATTAAGGAGATGGGGGTAAGTCTTATAGTTACTGTAGACTGCGGTATAAAATCCAATGAGGAAGTTGATTATGCAAAGGAACTGGGAATGGATGTCATTATAACGGATCACCACGAGTGTGGGGAGGAACTGCCGGATGCCTTAAGCATCATCAATCCGCATCAGCCGGGCTGTGGGTATCCGTTTAAGGATCTGGCCGGAGTCGGTGTCACTTTCAAGCTTGTCAGCGCACTGCTTAACAGAGCAGGCAGTCCTGGTTTTGCAGAAGGGATTCTGGATATTGTTGCAATAGGAACAATAGCAGACGTAGTTCCATTGTTGGGAGAAAACCGAACAATTGTGAAGAACGGCCTTGCAGGTATCCAAAATACTGACAGTCAAGGCATAAAAGCGCTGCTTGCAGTATGTGGATTAAGGGGCAAAGAGCTGAATTCATATAATGTGGCCTTTATGCTTGCCCCAAGAATAAATGCAGCGGGCAGAATCGACGATGCCGGCGAATGTGTTGAGCTATTGCTGACCGATGATGCGGAAAAGGCAATGGAAACAGCCGCCAAGTTGGATTCTGACAATAGGATGCGCCAATCGATAGAAAATGGAATACTGAACTGTGCAGAAGCGATGATAGGTGAAAGCGTGGATTTTGATAGGGATAAGGCATTGGTACTGTGCAGCGAGGATTGGCATATAGGTGTTATTGGAATTGTGGCATCGAGGCTGGCGGAAAAATTTTATCTCCCTGCGTTTATTATGGTTTGTGACGGGGAGTTCTGCAAAGGGTCAGCAAGAAGCATACCCGGTTTCAATATTTTTGAGGCAATGTCCAAACACGGATATCTTTTTGAAAGGTATGGCGGGCATGAAATGGCTGCAGGCTTTACTATAAGAACTGAAAGAATAGATGAGCTCAGGGAGAGGATGAATTTTGAAGTTGAAAATGCTTTAGGAAAAGATAGGCTCATTCCGGAAATATTTGTTGATTATAAGCTTGCGCCGAAAGACGTATCACTTGATACCGTAAAACTGTTGAAGCTAATGGAACCCTTTGGCACGGGCAATACAGTCCCTCTTTTTGTGTTCAGGGAGCTTTTAATCAGATCTTTCAAAGGGGTTGGCAATGACAGTAAGCACCTTTCTCTAAAGGTTTTTGACGGCGAAAAAGAAATCAGCTGCATAGGTTATAATCTGGGAAATATGCAAAAAATATTACAAATCGGAAGAAAAATTGATATAATATGTAGTATTGAGAATAACATATGGAACGGAACAGAAAGTGTCCAGCTGAACATAAAGGATATAAGGCTGATAAATTAATAAATGGGGGTAGCATTTATGGATTTAGAAAAGTATATAAGAACTATTGAAGATTTCCCGAAGGAAGGTATAAGCTTCAAGGACGTGACAACCCTTCTGAAAGAGGGAGATGCTTTCAAATATGCTGTGAAATCCATTACAGATAACTTAAGGAATTATGATTTAGATATTATCGTAGGACCGGAAGCCAGGGGATTTATTTTCGGAGCACCTGCAGCATATGAGCTTGGGGTTGGTTTTGTTCCCATAAGGAAACCGGGCAAGCTTCCTGCCGAGACAGCCTGTTATAAGTATGAGCTGGAATATGGCATGGATGCCCTGGAGATTCACAGGGATGCAATAAAAAAAGGTACGAGAGTGGCTGTTGTGGATGACCTGCTTGCAACTGGAGGTACTGTAATGTCTGCGGTTAAATTGGTGGAACAGCTTGGAGGAGAAGTAGTGCACATTGCATTTCTTATAGAATTGGAATTCTTGAAGGGAAGAGAGAATTTAAAGGGGTATGATGTAAGTTCAATTATTAAGTATTAGTATTGGAGATTTTATTTATGTTTGATAATTGAAGGAATATATACTAAAATAAATGTAAATACATGAAAGCTGGCGAAACCAGCTTTTTTAGTAGTACTTGATTACGCAGTCCATTTAACATAAAAAGTTGGTGTTGTTATGTTAGAAGATTTATTGAAGATAATTAAAAAGTATAACCCGGCCGGTGACACAGAAATTCTCGAAAGGGCTTATAATTATGCTGCCCGGGCCCATGACGGACAGAAGAGAGTATCCGGGGAGGACTATATTTTTCACCCCCTGGAAGTGGCGAAAATACTGGCCGAGCTTAACATGGACAACATCACTATTGCTGCAAGCCTTCTTCATGATGTTATTGAAGACACAAAATGCACCTATGAGGATTGCAAGAACCTTTTTGGCGAAGAGATTGCAATGCTTGTAGATGGGGTCACCAAATTGGGAAAGCTTGAATACAAGACAAAAGAGGAACAACAGGCGGAAAGCCTCAGAAAGATGTTCATAGCTATGGCTAAGGATATAAGAGTGATAATGATAAAGCTTGCCGACAGGCTGCACAACATGCGTACTCTTAGATTCCTGCCTCCTGAAAAGCAGAAGGAAAAGGCCAGGGAGACAATGGAGATATATGCTCCTATTGCTCATAGGCTAGGAATATCAAAGGTAAAGTGGGAGATGGAAGACCTGGCGTTGAGATACCTTGAACCAAAAGGGTATTACGAATTGGTGCACAAGGTTGCCAAGAAGAGGAAGGAACGCGAGGATGAAATCAATCAAGTTATGGAAGTCCTTAAGGGAAAGCTGGAGGAAGTAGGAATAGATGCTCATATTGAGGGAAGGCCTAAGAGCTTTTACAGCATATACAGGAAAATGTACTATCAGAACAAGAGCTTTGAGCAGATATTCGACCTTACGGCAGTAAGAATAATCGTGGACACGGTAAAAGATTGTTATGGAGTGCTGGGCATAGTGCATACCTTATGGAAGCCCATACCGGGAAGGTTCAAGGATTATATTGCAATGCCCAAGCCAAACATGTACCAGTCCCTTCATACGACTTTACTGGGTTCCGGGGGACAGCCCTTTGAAGTACAAATAAGGACATGGGAGATGCACAGGACATCTGAAATAGGCATTGCGGCTCATTGGAAATATAAAGAAGGCAAGACCTCCCAGTCCGAGTTTGACGAGAAGCTGAAATGGCTGAGACAGATGCTTGAATGGCAGAACGAGATCAAGGATACGAGAGAGTTCATGGAGACCCTTAAGGTAGACTTGTTTACCGATGAAGTATATGTATTCACACCAAAGGGTGATGTTGTAGATCTGCCTGTGGAATCGACCCCGATAGATTTTGCATATAAAATACACAGCCAAATAGGCAATAGGTGCATAGGAGCAAAAATAAACGGAAGAATAGTTCCATTGGATTATAAGCTCCAGAACGGGGATATTGTAGAAGTCATTACTTCTGCTGTTGCCAACGGGCCGGGCAGGGACTGGCTGAAAATAGTCAAGAGCTCCCAAGCAAAGAACAAAATCAGACAGTGGTTCAAAAAGGAAAAAAGAGAAGAAAATATTCAAAAAGGAAAAGAATTGCTTGAAAAGGAGATAAGGAGAAACGGATATACCACCGTTCAACTGATGAGGCCCGAATGGGTGGAGGCCATATATAAGAAATTCAGCCTCCACAGCTTGGAGGATATGTATGCTTCCCTTGGTTATGGAGGCTTGACACCTAATCAGGTAATAACAAAGCTGAAGGAAGAATTCAGAAAAACCCAGAAGCTGGAAGAGGTTACTGAGGATAGTATTGAGCGCCAGGCTGAGAAGGCTCAGGAAAGGAAGAAAAGGCATAACAGCACAGGAGTCAAGGTAAAGGGCGTGGAGAATCTGCTGATTAGGTTTTCAAAGTGTTGTAACCCTGTGCCAGGTGACGAAATTGTCGGGTATATTACCAAGGGCAGAGGAGTATCGGTGCATCAGAAGGATTGTCCCAATGTAGCCAGCCTTTTGAATGAGGAAGAAAGATTCATAGAGGTGGAATGGAGCAGCCAGACAAAGGAATCATACAATGCCGATGTGGAAATAAGGGCAATCGACAGGAAGGGTTTGCTTGCCGAGATAACTGCGATTATTAATGAAAGCAAGATAAATATCAACTCCTTTCATTGCAGAATAACAAAAGATAAAATGGCAATAATAAATTTCATTTTGGAGATTACTGATATTGAGCAGCTTAATAAGCTTATAAGAAAGTTTAGGAGAATCGAAGGGGTAGTTGATGTCTTCAGGGCAAAACAATGATGCAAAACTTACAGGAGGGTAAATAATGCGGGCGGTTATACAAAGGGTTAACAGCGGAAGTGTTGCTGTTGATGACAAAATAGTAGGAAGAATAAGCAAGGGCTTTGTCGTTTTGTTAGGTGTAAACGAAAAGGATACCGAGGCGGATGTGCTGTATATGGTCGACAAGATAGTGAATCTTAGGATATTTGAGGATGATAATGAGAAGATGAATCTGTCTCTGCTGGATATCAAGGGTGAATTGCTTGTGGTTTCACAATTTACATTATATGGGGACTGCAGGAAGGGAAGAAGGCCGAATTTTATGAACGCAGCAAGGCCCGAAAAGGCAGAAGAGCTTTACAATGAGTTTGTCAAAAAGTGCAGGGAGTTGGGCGTGAAAACTGAAACAGGAACCTTTCAGGCATATATGAAGGTTAATATTGAAAATGACGGACCTGTCACAGTAATTGTAGACAGTGAAAAGATAATATAGATAGTATATATATTAAAGGTTAGGAAAGAAGGAGATGAGTTAGTATATGATGAAATTTGAAAGAATGCCTTTAGGAATATTTCAAACCAACTGCTATATTGTATATGACGAGAAAACATTGGAAACGGCAGTAATTGATCCCGGAGGGGATTTTCCCGCAATAAAAAGCTATATTGAAGCCAACGGATTAAATATAAAATACATAATAATCACTCATGCCCACGGAGACCATATTGGTGCCCTGAAGGAACTGAAGGAATACTCCCGAGCTTTAGTTTGCATACATAGAGAAGATAATGAAATGCTGAAGAGCAAAGGCAAGAATTTTTCGGGCATGATGGGCGGGACAGCGATTGAAATGGCAGCGGATAAGTACCTTGAAGATGGGGAAGTACTTGAGCTTGGCGATACAAAGCTCAATATAATACATACGCCGGGACACTCCCGGGGAGGTATAAGTATTTATTGTGACAGGGTATTGTTTTCAGGAGATACGTTGTTCCAAAACTCAGTTGGGAGGACGGATTTGTACGGAGGATCCATGACTGAGCTGGTAAAATCAATAAGAGAAAAGCTTTTTACCCTGCCTGACGACACAATGGTTTATCCCGGCCACGGGCCTTCAACAACAATATTGCATGAAAAGCAGGAAAACAGATTTGTTTGATTGATTATTAAGTGAATATGCTTGGGTCAAAAGGAAAGACTATGATAATAAATACCTGTTTCACGGGAGGTTTTTATATGAATAAGTCTTCTAAGAAAATCTTGGCCAATAAGCATAAGAATAGGATGTACCAGGAATATAATGAGCTTATTGATATGATAGAATCCGGAATGGAAGATTACGAAATAGCCACGGAATTGGGAATAGCTCCAGGTGTTGTTTCGGAGGTTAAGAATCAAATATACAATGATGATATTTAGAGGAAGCTATGATTGAAATCAGACTGATTAACCATAATTATTACAATGAGGCTGCCGATATAGTAAGAATGTATTTCGGCAAGTGCGAAATAGTAAGGTCTGAGAGAGCTTTGGCTGACAGCCAAAGCTTTTTGCAGGATAAAGATATTTATATCACGAGCAGGCTGGATATAACCGGTGAATTTGCTGTATGCATATCTACATACCTGGAAGGGCAAAAGTATGAAGAAGCTGTTGAAAAAAGCGGTATAAGGGCTGCAGATGGCAATGAAGCGAAGCGTCTGGTCAAAAAATCCATGTACAAGCTTCTGGCGGCAGTATTTAAAAGGGAATACCCATGGGGGATACTTACCGG
>Ga0208695_1003091_pt1 | contig 11528 bp, 12 predicted proteins | sample AD_UKC111_MetaG_FD_184449 | JGI IMG/M metagenome (GOLD analysis project Ga0208695, IMG submission 184449) | Active sludge microbial communities of municipal wastewater-treating anaerobic digesters from Hong Kong - AD_UKC111_MetaG (SPAdes)... | ecosystem: Engineered > Bioreactor > Anaerobic >... | reverse complement strand
AGTACTCCGACTGTAGGGGAAGTATGTTCTCCTTACCTTCCAAAGCCAGCAAAATCACTGGCGGGGGTCCCATCTCTGCGGGCCCGTCTGGTTATTTTGCCAGGGGTATTCCCGTTCCGAGGTCAGGTGGAAGGTTTCGTCGAATATAGCTTCCCCACGTCGGTATTTGCAACTCTCATTGCGTCGCATTATTCTTATACTGTCTCTTGCGGAGGGTTATGCAAACTTCAGATATTGCGCATCATTCTTCTGGTGTGTACTTTTGGAGGATATAATTCAGATTAATAAGTAGAAAATATAAAAAGCAAATGATATAATTAGTATGAAATGCAGGCAGCAAGGGGTATTAAAAAAACATGTTGAAGGTGATGCTATATGATTACTGTAAATGGCAAAGAATTCCCATGGGAAGAGGGAATGACAGTAGCAAAGCTCTTGGAAGCGAAAAAATATGCTTACCCCAGGATAACTGTAAAGATAAACGGACAATTTATTGGGGATGAGGAATTTAATAACACCATAATTCAAGATGGTGACGATGTGAAATGTATCCACCTTATGGCAGGAGGATGAATAAAAGCGGCTTTGCGGCCGCTTTTATTCAACAATACTCTTGAAAAGCGCCGCAATCCTTTCTACATAGCTCGAAGCGGCCTTTATGGCTACGCTGAAAGTTGTATGGCTTTTACCCAACGTGATAAACTCATGAATAAGATCGTTTGTCAGAATGTATTCAGACTTTTTTATCTCCCTTAATGCCCTCTCATAGCCATCTCTGCAGAGCTCCGGGTCAACAGGCTCACGGGTACTTAGTTTCCATGCGGTACTGTTCTCAAATACACCATCTCTTGACATCACAAATATTTTCTCATCGTCTATGAAGGAACCCTTAATCATACCGGTTTGAGATGCCACAAATCCTTCTTTAGCATTTAGCAGATCCTGTCCGAAAAGCTTTGGACGGATTTCTTTTATTCCCAGCAGATTCAGCATAGTGGGCAGAAAGTCCATTTGCCCTCCGACTATAGTATTGGTTTCTACTATATTGGTTCCCGGAATATGTATTATAAGCGGCACATTGAGAGACTCATCAAAGGTGTATTCATGGCCCAGCAGCTCAGACATCAGTTTGTCGTTTTCAGGGACGCCGTTGGGAATGCTCCGATGGTCTCCATATAATGCTATTATTGAGTTGTCATATAAGCCGTATTCTTTCAGTTTCCCGAGAAAAAGCCCTAAAGCATCGTCAGTATAGTTAATCACCTGAATATAGCGCCCGAACAGAGTATCCTTATGTGCCGGCTGCAGCTGTATCTTCTTGTATTTTTGCGGGAGCCCGAAAGGGTGATGGCTGGATAAAGTAACAAGGAAAGAGTAAAAAGGCTGATTGGCAGTACTGAGATATGCGGCCGATTGTTCAAAAAACTCCTTGTCGCTTAAGCCCATACCAAATGTCTCGTTAAGGTTAAAGTCGTTCATATTTATAAAACGGTCAAAACCAAGCATGGGATACATATTCTGCCTGTTCCAGAAGTCCGGCTTATACGCATGAAAAGCGTAGGTGCCGTAGCCTGTTTCTCTCATAATCATTGGGAGCCCCATAAATCTGTTATTCTCATATTTTCTGTATGCAGGTATATCCATTGAAGGATAAAGGGAATTCTGGGTGACAAATTCAGCATCCGAAGTATTTCCTTTCCCTAGTTGCTGATAGAAGCGGTTAAAGTATATTGTATCTTTCAGAAGCAGCTTGTTCAGATTCGGCGTAAGCTCCTGACCTTCATAATGCATATTTATGACAAAATCCTGAAGGGATTCCACCTGTATTACAATAACATTTCTGCCTTTCGCAATCCCAAAACACCTGGGCTCTTTAGCAGTTTCCTCAACCTCTGCCGAAATCTGAGCCTTGCCGATACTTCGGCTGCCGCTGTTGCTGTCGGACTGCAATACGCCCGGAATTTGTGAAATATGATAATGCAGCAGGCCGAATTCTTCATAGGCCTGGCCGCTGCTTTTTATATCGCTTAAAGAGAAGTCTGTTAGTATAATTGCAAACAAAAGCGCAGCTGCGATAACAGATGGCAGTATCCCTGGGCATAAAGCCTTTTCCTGTTTGTTTAGGGCATATTGATGGATAATCAATATCGGGGTATCAGCGAAAAGCAGAAGGTGTATCCCTGAAAAAAGAAAGCCTACACTGTCCCATATTGTCGGCAGGACTTTCAGAAACTGCAGATCCGCAACTTCCGGCAGTATATTGAATTGTTTGTAATACAGCATATCTGCCAATACAATGAGAGCCAGAAATTCATGAAAGGCTATTCTGATTAAGAAGCTTTTTCTACCTATGACCAGGTTGGCCAATACATATATGGCAATCAGGAGCGCAGATGTCCTTAAAGCTGCAAGAAGCATATCCTGAGGCTTTCCGGCAAAGTGGTACAAGGCAGTGAACTTCAATAATGTGAAAGCAGCCATGAGTACGGCTTGCTGTAAAAGGTGCGGGATTTTTCCATTTATGAACACGTCAAACATCCTCCTATAATACCTTCATTGTTTTAAACATTTTGCTTTAACATTAAATTTATATTCAAGGATGATTGTACAGTATATCTTGAATTCAGATGCAATATGTTAGAATCTTAAGTACTGCCAGGTCTTTTTCCTTGCATTCCATCATTATATCAAATTCATCTTTAACGAGTTCTGCTGCCTGCCTGTAATCTTCAAAATCTATATAATCTGCGTGATGCCTGTCGGTAGGGCAGGTTTTTCCGCTGCTTAGGTGTACTTTTGGCCTTTTTCCCTTCCAGGTGCTTTTTATGCGATCCATCAGCTGGGGCAGATTATCTTTTTCATGGTTGCATTTATGATGGTGGATATCCAGCACCATCGGTACTCCCAGATGCTCACACAGGTACAGAACATCTTCTGCATTGAAAACCTTATCATCGTTTTCAATTACTATTTTTTTCTTAATATCTTCATCCAGCATGTTAAAATTCTTAATGAACCTTTCAATTGCTTTACTCTTGCCTCCGGCGCCGCTGCCTGCGTGAATTACAAGAATCCTGTTCCCTACCATATTTGACAGCCTGTTATGGTGTTCAAGAATTGAAATGCTTCCCTTTACTACCTCAGCCCTGTCTGAGTTAAGCACGCAGAATTGATCGGGATGCATGCTGATTCTTATTTTGCCTTCATCGGCAATATTCTTTATCTTATCACACATGTTCCTTATGTCCCGGTCTTCCCACCATTCCCATTCAGGTACGCAGCCTGCCAGGGGTATAAGGTCCGAGCTTAACCGGTACAGGCTTATACTGTTTTCAATGCACCAAAGTATAATTCTGTAGGTGTTGTATAGGTTATCTACGGCTATGGATCTAAGTCTCCTCATCCTTTCATCGGGTTTCAGGTTATTATAGGTTTTTACGCTCATTGTCCTGAAGCTGCCGTTTTCCTTCAAGCTCTTTGAGATGCACGCGAAGCCCAATCCCGGCATAGTATCAACCCTCATTTACATGATTAATAACGAATAGTATCTGAAATAATTCAAATCTGATACGTATATCATATCCAATGACAACATGACAAGCCTGAAAATGATATAGCTTAATAGGCAGGTAAAAGAAGAATATTGTATATATAGGTATAAAAATATATATTTTGGAAATAATACCCTCCAGAACAATATGGAGGGATTATTATGTTTGAAGATAGAAGTATCAGGCGCAAAAGAAGGTATCTGCTGGCTGCGGTCTTTCTAATGCTGATTTCCGCCGCATTTGCAGTTGGATATTTTTTCAATAAGGATACCCCTGAAGCTTTAGATAATCCTGATAATCAGCCATCAGCCAATCTTCAGATACCTGACAGCCTGATTAATCCGACAACAGTCAAAAAGCCCTATGAAGAGGTTAATGCCGAAAGCAATACAGAGGAGACAGCAAATATTTCAGAGATAGATTTTCCCACACCGAATACTCAGCTGATTTTCAAGACATACTACAGTTCTTGCAGGCATACTGTAGAAAAAGCTGTTCAGGCAGGAAGCGACGAGATGAATATGAACGAGCAGCAGTTGAAAGAAAAATACAGCCATTGGCACCTTTCCGGCTATTCACCTCCTGTAATTGAGTTCAGCAGGAATATTGACACTTACTGCCCCAGCCATTATATAATAGGAGTGGATGGCGGGTACATCGCGATATATGTATATGATGAGAACGGGCAGAAGACCCTGCAGGAAAAAACAGATATTTCCGCAGCACCGCTCACTCCTGAGGATCAGCAGGCCCTTGAGGGGGGAATAGTGGTAGATACAGAGGAGCAGAAGGAGCAGACCCTGGAGGGCTTCAGTAATTAAATAACGCAACCCATTCTTCTTATGTCCATTAATTCAAGGGCAGCAATTCTGCTGCCCTGTTGCATTTCTTCCCAAAAAAAGTTATAGTATAATATAGCGAATATATGTTTGGTGGTGTATATCTATTGTTGATACTAGGCGTAGACCCGGGTATTGCAATAATGGGTTATGGACTTGTAAAATATGAAGCAAACAGATTCACTGTTATTGACTATGGAGCGATTACCACAGATGCAGGCATAAACATGTCCCCAAGGCTCACTATAATATACGACAGGCTTGTTGATATTATTGAAAGGTATAACCCGGATGCCTTTGCTATTGAAGAGCTGTTTTTCAACAAAAATATTAAGACGGCTCTTACAGTTGGACATGCAAGGGGAGTAGCAGTCCTGGCCGGCTCAAAATCCGGGGTACAGGTATATGAGTATACCCCTCTTCAGGTCAAACAGGCTGTAGTAGGTTATGGAAGGGCTGACAAGAACCAAATGCAGCAGATGGTGAAGGTAATACTGAATCTTGGGGAGATACCGAAGCCTGATGATGTCGCAGATGCTTTGGCTGTTGCAATTTGCCACGGTAATTCGTCAAAATTCTCGGAACAATTCAGAGTGTAGGGGTGAAGTATAATGTATGAGTATTTAAGCGGAAGAGTGGACTATATCGGAGAGGATTATGCCGTAATTGACATTTCAGGCTTGGGCTACAGGGTGTTTACTTCGCAGAATTCAATGAAAAGCCTCAAGCCGGGTGAAATTTCAAAGATTTTCACGCACTTGATAGTCAAGGAGGATGACCTGGTACTATATGGGTTTGCTACAAGGGAAGAGCTTGGAATGTTCAAACTGCTTATATCGGTATCCGGAGTAGGGCCGAAGGCCGCGGCTTCCCTTTTGAATCAATATAAGGCATCGGAGCTGGCAGCAGCCATATTGAGCAGGGACACAGCAAAGCTTTCAAAAGCACAGGGCATCGGAAAGAAGATTTCAGAAAGGATAATACTTGAACTGAAAGACAAAATAGATACAGAAAGTGCAGTGGGAGGAATCGAGGTTTTCAATGGGAGCGATGAGATATCCCAAGTAATTGAAGCTTTGACCGCTTTAGGATATAATTATTCTGTAGCGGCAAATGCGGTGATGAAGCTAAAGGATAAAAACAAACCTATCGATATCTTGATTAAGGAAGCATTAAGGCAGCTTGGGACCATGAAGTGATATTGAATTGATAAAAGTGAGGAAATACAATGGAAGACAGATTGATTACCCCAAAGATAATAGAAGATGATATAGAGATTGATACAAGCCTGAGACCCAAATCCCTTGAGGAATATATAGGACAGTCCGTTGCCAAGGAGAAAATCAGCATTTTCATACAAGCAGCGAATAAGAGGAAGGAAACCTTGGATCATGTCCTGCTTTACGGACCTCCGGGACTTGGGAAAACAACTCTTGCCAATATTATTTCCAATGAGCTGGGCGTAAGTATAAGAATCACCTCCGGGCCTGCCATAGAGAAGCCCGGAGACCTGGCAGCAATCCTTACGAATCTTGATAATAATGATGTACTTTTTATCGATGAAATACACAGGCTGAACAGAAGTGTTGAAGAAATACTGTACCCTGCCATGGAAGATTATGCTCTGGATATAATAATAGGGAAGGGGCCCAGTGCCCGCTCAATCAGGCTTGACCTGCCGAGATTTACTATGATCGGTGCCACCACCAGAGCCGGTATGGTTACTGCACCTCTGAGAGACAGGTTTGGAGTAATCTGCAGGCTGGAATATTATACTGATGAAGAGCTTTACAAGATAATCAAACGGTCTGCAAGGATACTGAAGATAGATACAGATGAAGCCGGAGCCTTTGAGATAGCAAGAAGGTCCAGAGGTACTCCAAGAGTTGCCAACAGATTGTTGAAGAGGGTAAGGGATTTTGCCCAGGTCAAAGCTTCCGGAGTCATTGACAAGGAAACGGCAGACAAGGCATTGAAGCTTCTTGAAATAGACGACATGGGGCTTGACGACATTGATAAAAAGATGATGCTTACCATTATCAACAAATTTGACGGCGGACCGGTCGGTTTGGATACTCTTGCAGCATCCATAGGCGAAGACAGCGGTACTATCGAAGATGTTTACGAGCCATATCTTCTTCAAATCGGCTTTATTAACAGGACACCAAGGGGAAGGGTTGCAACAAATTCCGCATACAGGCATTTCGGAATAAAAAAAGATTAATCAGGAGTGAGAGTATTGAAGCTGCTGCTGCATATGTGCTGCGGCCCATGTGCCGTTTATCCCCATCAGGTTCTGAGCCGGGAGCATGAAATAACAGGGTTATTCTATAACCCCAATATTCATCCTTATACGGAGTATAAGAAAAGGCTGGACACAGCCCGGGATTTTGCGGACAAATCAGGTTACAAGCTGATTACCATCGATGAATATAATTTGGATGAGTTTCTCAGGAATGCAGCTTTCCGTGAAGGGCAGAGATGCATTATGTGCTATGCCGAAAGGCTGGAGAGAGCCGCTTCTGTTGCAAAATCAGGCCGTTTTGATGCTTTTACCACTACACTTTTGGTAAGCCCCTTCCAGAAGCATGACCTAATCAGAAAGATAGGAGAGGAAGCAGGGAAGAAATACGGGGTGGAATTCCTGTATAAGGATTTCAGGGAAGGCTTCAAAGAGGGTGTTGAAAAATCCAAGGAGCTGGGCTTGTACAGGCAGCCTTACTGCGGCTGTATTTACAGTGAAAGGGACAGATACATGTCCGGGAGAAAGGTTGGTCGAAAATGAACCTGCAATATTTTGCCAAAATAATAATAGTACTTGGAATTGGAATGGTTATCTTAGGGACACTGCTGTACTTTGGCGGAAGACTAGGCCTTGGGAGGCTTCCGGGAGATATTTATATGAAAAAAGGGAATTTCACATTTTATTTTCCTATAGTTACCTGTATACTTGCAAGTATTATAATGACGATAGTATTCAGTTTTTTTCGCAGATAGTACAAGGAATGCATGATAAAAGGAGTTAGTGCTTATGAAGTCAAAAAAATTTGCAGTACTCTACTTGATAATTGCCGCAGTTATGTTTACGATTTTGCATGCTGATGTTGCAGTTCCTGAGACAATCAAAATCGGCTTGAGCTTTGGACAATCCCAGGCAAATATTTTTACTCTTGGTAGTGAGACAGGGATGAATATTCTTGTTCTCGAGAACGGCTCATACAAGAATTTGCTTGAAGTGAAAAACCCTAACGGCGTAAAGGTCCGCAGGGATGAATACTATAATATAATCAACGGCAAGGAATGTGAAATAAAATATGTTCGGGCAGCCAAATACGAGGGTGAAGTAATCGGCCCCTATCATATACAAATAGGGGGGGTGTATGCTGATGCAGAAGCCGCCCTGCAAGTCTTAAAACAGGTGTCATCCATTACACATTCCGTATTTCTTGCATATGAAGAGGGATGGATGGTGTGGTCACAGCTGTATCTTGATGAAAGTGAATGCCTTGAACAGATAAAAATCATGAAGAGGGAAGCAAGTGATTTAAACTATTCTGTTGTATATCCCGACAAGAAGAGAATACAGATTATTGACAATACTACCGGAAAACTTATGCTGTTATTGAACAGTGAGGAAAAAGTAAAGGCCATGCCCAAGGAGGTCAAGGGAAAAGTTAGTTCACTGCAGTACAAAGGGAAGAAATACAGGGGAGACATAATAATGCAAAGCCTTGAAGAAAGTGATGTAACAGTGATAAATGAACTTCCCTTTGATCATTATTTATATAGTGTTGTTCCTTCTGAAATGCCGTCCTCCTGGCATATAGAAGCCTTGAAGGCTCAGGCAGTGGCAGCAAGGAACTTTGCGCTGGTGACTATGGGAAGGCATAGTGCTCATGGCTTCGACCTGTGCAGTACCGAGCACTGCCAGGCATATAACGGATTGGCTCAGGAAAACAGCAATGCCACAGAAGCTGTTAATTCCACCAAGGGTAAAGTAATTACATATAATGGTGCACTTATAACCGCTTTTTACCACTCAAGCAGCGGAGGGCACACAGAAGATAGTGAGAATGTTTGGGGTGCAAAAACTGATTATATCAGAGGGGTGGAAGATAAATTCAGCCTTGGAAGCCCCCACGACAATTGGACGGTTGAGCTGAACAGGGCTGAATTAAAAGAAAAGCTTGCTCAATCCGGTATAGATTTGGGTGAGATAAGAGATGTCAGAATATTGGAGTGCAGTAAATTCGGGAGAGTGACCAAGCTGGAGGTAAAGGGCTCCAAGGATACAAAAGTTTTCGAGAAGGAAAAGATAAGGAGCATATTGGGTACTAGGCTTCTTAAGAGCATATGGTACGATTTGAAAACTGATGCGGATATTTTTGTAAGAGGTTCCCTTTTCAATTCTTCCGAAAAGGGAAGAACTTCAAATATGTATGTTGTTTCTGCATCGGGAAAAACAGTTGTAAAAGGCACCGGGAACAAAGTAAGCGTTAAAGGGATGAACGGTACTAAAGCCTATAATGTGATTCCTGATAAATATACCTTTGACGGAAAGGGTTTCGGGCATGGTTTGGGAATGAGCCAATATGGTGCAAAAGGTATGGCTGAAGCAGGTTATAACTATCAGAAAATATTGGAACACTACTATCAGAACGCAAAAGTACAATAGAAAGAGAGCACGGTATGGAACTTAAGGATTTTCACTATGACCTTCCTGAAGAGTTGATCGCACAGGAGCCAATTGCCAACCGGGATATGTCCAGGCTTCTGGTTCTTGATAAAAATAACGGAGAAATAAAGCATCGCAGTTTCAGAGATATTTTGGAGTACCTGAATGAGGGAGACTGCCTGGTGATGAACAATACAAGGGTAATACCCGCAAGGCTTATTGGTGTTAAGAAGGAGAGCATGGGCAGCATTGAGTTTCTTTTATTGAACAGGAAGGACAAGGACATATGGGAGGTAATGGTGAGACCGGGGAAAAGGGCGAAGAAAGGCGCAGTATTCCTGTTCGGAGAAGGAGAGCTTGAAGGAGAGGTAGTTGAAATACTTGAGGGAGGGAACCGCCTGGTTAGATTCAATTACCGGGGGATTTTCGAGGAAGTGCTGGACAGCTTGGGAATTATTCCGCTTCCTCCTTATATAAAAAAAGAACTAACAGAAAGAGAACGATATCAGACTGTGTATTCAAAGCATGATGGCTCGGCGGCAGCACCTACTGCAGGCCTGCACTTTACAAATGAGCTGCTGCAGCAGTTGGCAGAGACGGGTGTGAAGATAGCTTATCTGACGCTTCACGTGGGCATTGGCACCTTCAGGCCGGTAAAGGTCAGCAATATCGAGGAGCACAAGATGCATTCGGAATACTATGAGCTTACTGCTGAGAATGCCGAGATAATAAACAACGCCAGGAAAAACGGCGGCAGAATAATATGTACAGGTACTACCTCTACCAGGACACTGGAATCGATAATGCAGAAAAAAGGAAGCCTGAAGGAAGACAAAGGCTGGACGGATATTTTCATATATCCCGGATATGAATTTAAGATAATAGATGGGCTTATTACAAACTTTCATCTGCCTGAATCTACTTTGCTTATGCTTGTTTGTGCTTTGGCAGGAAGGGATAACATAATGAGGGCTTATAAGGAAGCGGTAAAGGAGCGATATAGGTTTTTCAGCTTCGGTGATGCAATGTTAATTATTTGATTTTCTGGGGGTGTTTCAATGAAAATGAGTCAATTCAAGTCCAAAATCATCAAGGCATCTCTATATTTGGAGAATGTGCTGGCACTGTTTATTATTGCAGCAATTATAATCGGCATGACGGATTTGATGAAATATATAGTAATGATATTCCAGACCAATGCAATTGATACATATGATATATTTCAAAAGTTTTTGGGCCATGTGCTTCTTATGGTTGTAGGCGTTGAGCTGGTAGTAATGCTTGTAAGGCATACACCCGGCAGTGTTATAGAGGTTTTGCTTTATACTATAGCCAGAAAGATGCTGATCAGTAACGAAGGTATACTGGATTTTGTTTTTGGAATAATTTCAATAGCCGGAATTTTTGCTATCAAAAAATTTCTGTTTGTCAGCAATATCAAGGATAGTGAGGCTATCAATATTTTTCACGCCAGTGCAACTATACATGATATAAACAACTCTATCGGTGTAAATATGCCTGAAGGAATTGCAGACACTATAGGCGGTTTAATAAGCCATTTGTCCATACAATCCTGCAGAGACATTCATGAAGGTTCCTATTACCGAATTGCAGATGCTGAGATCAAGGTTCTGAATATCAGTGACGGGGTTCTCAGCAGAGTTTGGATAGCGAAATATAATGAATCATGAAATGCATAGTCTTTATTTAACGGAGGAATATGAAGTTGACTATAAGGTACGAGCTCATAAAGGAAGATAAAAGAACGGGAGCCAGGCTGGGGAAGCTGCATACTCCCCATGGAATCATTGATACTCCGGTATTCATGCCGGTAGGCACCCAAGCTACGGTAAAGGCTATGTCCCCTCTTGAATTGAAGGAAACCGGAGCGCAGATAATACTCAGCAATACATACCATTTGTACATAAGGCCGGGACATAAGCTGGTAGAGAAGGCGGGGGGACTCCATGGGTTCATGAATTGGGATAGGGCTGTTCTTACCGACAGCGGCGGATTTCAGGTATTCAGCCTCAATGAACTGAGGAAGATATCGGAAGAAGGTGTGGAATTCAAATCACACCTGGATGGGTCCAGGCATTTTTTTACTCCCGAATATGTGATGGAAATCGAGAATTCGCTTGGGGCTGATATTATAATGGCTTTTGACGAGTGTGCACCATATCCCTGTGAGCATGATTATGCGAAAAAGTCCATGGAAAGAACTGCAAGATGGTTGAAAAGATGCAAGGAAGCACATAATAACACCGAGAAGCAATCTCTTTTCGGAATAGTGCAAGGAAGCGTCTATAAAGATTTAAGGATTGAAAGTGCCAGAAGGACTGTAGAAGCGGATTTGCCGGGCTATGCAATAGGAGGCTTGAGTGTCGGAGAGCCAAAGGAATTAATGAATGAGGTGCTGGAATATACCGTGCCGGAGCTTCCCTCAGATAAACCCAGATATCT
>Ga0208695_1003088_pt1 | contig 11540 bp, 11 predicted proteins | sample AD_UKC111_MetaG_FD_184449 | JGI IMG/M metagenome (GOLD analysis project Ga0208695, IMG submission 184449) | Active sludge microbial communities of municipal wastewater-treating anaerobic digesters from Hong Kong - AD_UKC111_MetaG (SPAdes)... | ecosystem: Engineered > Bioreactor > Anaerobic >... | reverse complement strand
GAGCATAAGCAAACCAAAATAAATTGGGTCATTCTAAATTAAAAACTACCTGAAAAATCGTCAGGGCGAAACCCTGAAACGCAGTTGCAGCTAACGTTCCCACGCCTTGCGCTGTTGCCGTTTGCGGAGCAGAAACTGTCATCCAAGATAAAAATTAATGCGTAATAAAAAGCTTAAATTTAGCACTTTAACGGCAATAGCGCGAGACGTGTGTTATGCCCAGTTTTTCTTGTCATTCGTCTTCAAGCAATACTTTACAATCCACTTTTTCACCATAGCGGTAGCATCCGTTTTTGTCTTTTCCGTCTTGAGAGCCTTCAATGTGTTTAAATGTCTTTGCATCTGCTCCTTTAATTATTAGGTCGTCATAATAAACATTGTTTTTGTCGACTGCATAATTATAGTCAAGATACCGAAAAGAACCATAGTCTACATAAGAAACAATTTTACCTTTATAAAAATATGATTTCTTGTCCTTTGCCCACATTGAACCAGTAATGAATTCAAAGGTTGCTGGGTCAGCACCTTCAACAATACTGTCATTGTCGTAAACGTGAAATTTGTCCTTTGTGAAACCAAACTGGAGAACCTCAAAAGAATTTGGGTCTTTTATATTTAGTTTATAGTGTCCCTTGAACTTAGCATTTTTGTCTTGCCCGTAAGCATATTCTATCGCTTTGAATGTTTTTGGGTCTGCACCAACCACAACACTATCCTCGAAATAAACTTTCAATTTGTCTTTAGCATATCCATTCCCAATTTTATCAAATGTTTCATAGTCAGCCAATGGATATTTTTTGCCTGATAAGTAATAGTAATTTTTGTCTTTAGCCCAATAACCAAAGTCAGAATTTTGATTTAAAATTTTAAATGTCTTTAGGTCTGAAACCTTCATTGAAATTGTGTCAAAATAGTAGTCTTTGTTGTCTTTGGAATAAGGTCCGCCTTCAATTACTTCAAATGTATTTCCATCTGCACCGTCAATTTTGTCGCCACCTTTATATGCATGTCTGTTGTCCTTGCCGTAATAGTCCAAAATAGAAGTAAAAGTTTTTGGATCAGCATCTTTTAGTTTGCCTGCTTCATAGTAAACATTGTTTTTGTCAACAGCATATTTTGAATGTTCAAGTTCCTTGAAAGTTTCTGCGTCTGCTCCTTGAATTAAGGTTTTGTTCTTTCCATTGCCCTCGTTCCAATGAACATAATAAACTTTGTCACCAACAATGTCATGACTGTTACAACCTGTCAAAATAGTAACTACTGATACAGCTAAAAAGTTTAATATTTTTCTTGTCTTAATAGTCATTTTGATGTTAGTGTATTTCGTCCTAAAATTGGGCATAACGTTTTCGGGCTTTGCGTTCGGGCGGGATTTCGAAGCACAAAAGTTGATATTATTACTAATGTTTAATTGAAAAACTACTGTCCAAATTTTGCACTTCAGCCCGCCTGACGCAAAACCCGTGTTAGCAGCCGTTATTTATTTCAGTCCTAATTTTTCAATTTTGTTTCCTATTGTCATTTGTTTCATTTCCGTTTCCAACGCTGAAAAGTCTGCTTTTTGAACAGATTTGATAAAACTTCCGTTGCTTAGTAAATGTATTTCATCGCAAGTGTCGCTCAATGTTGAGAAAATGTGTGATGAAATAATAATTGTCTTGTCAAGTTCTCTTAGTTTATGAATAATTTCCGTGATGATGATGTTGCTTTGTATGTCCACTCCGTTAAATGGCTCGTCAAGTATAAAATAGTTGTTGTCTTGCAGAAGAATTGCTGTCAATGCCAATTTCTTTTTCATTCCTGTTGAATAAGTAGAAGCATATTGATTTAAAGGTAAGTCAAAAATGTTTCTATCGTCTATGTCGGAAATTTTGATGTCCCTTGCGTTGCATAGTAACTGAATATATTCTTTTCCTGTAATTTTTTGAAAAAAGAAAGGTTCTGTCAGCAACAAACCAAGATGATTTTTAATTGGGTTCGGATTTGAACTAATTTCGCCTTCGTAATCTTCTAAGTCTGCGATGCACCTGAACAAAGTGGTTTTTCCTGCACCATTTTCGCCAACAATACCATATACGTTTCCTTTGTCAAATTGTATATTGATGTTTTTCAGAACTTCATTTGCCCCATATTTTTTTGATAAATTTCTGACTGCAATCATTTTAACAAATTACTAAGACGGTTTTCGGATTTTTTGAAAAGATAAGGAATTAGCACAACAAGTATAGGCGGAAGCCAAATACAAAGAGCTAAAAGAATACCTTGTGTAATGTTCATTTCGTCAGGATACGCAGAGTATTTACTAACGATTACGCTGATTAGAAACGCCCAGCCAACTAAAAAGAAAAGTGAAAGTATGATGATATTTTGAGGATAGAAAATTGCAATAACTATTGCGATTGGCAATACAAGCGAAGTTGAAAAAAATATTGCCGTTTTAATTTTGCTAAACAAAAAGACTTTGGCATTCACGCTGAAACTCCAAACGTAATATTCATTTTCTGGTTTTGAGTAATAACTTAATGTGGTCGCAAACACAAGCAACATTGCAAATACTCCAAGATTGAAGTTGTTTACAGAAATGGCAATAGCTGTCAATGCGTATGCCGCAAAAAACAAGTAAAACGTGTTTCTAAATCCTGTGGTAAATTCAAAAGGTCTTTTTGAAAATGGTGTCCAAATAGTAAAGTTTAAGGTCGTGCGAAAATTCAGAAGGGCTAAAATTGTCGCCAAAACAAACAATAGAAGTGCAGAAAGAAAGAGTTGTTTGTAAAGCAGAAAAATTAGAAATGGCAATGAGCAAATAAGGTTTTCTGTTACTCTTATTTTTTTCAGTTTTGTGTAGCTAAAACAAATTTTTAAAAATTCTGTTCTTCGAGTTTCTGAAAGTTTTCCGATGAGTGTCAGAGCCGAAAGCATAAAAATATATTCGCCAAATTCTGTTTTGCTAAATAAGTAAATTGAAAGTCCAACAAAGCCAACTGTCAAAACGAGATACGCAAGTAATGGTTCAAATCCTGTGTCTTTAAACCTGCGGTTTGTCATTCTGTATTGAAGTTCAAAATATTCTTTCATTTTACTTTTTACGGTGTCGTCCTAAAATGGCTGCTAACGGTTCGGGGCTTTGCGAGGGAGCGGATTTTTAGCACTACCTTTGATACGAAGCACGAATGTTCAAATTTACGAAAAAGTTTGATACGAAGCACTTAACCCGCTCTCTTGCAAAACCCTTGTTAGTGGCTGTGGCTATTGGTTGTCCGTTGTTTACTGGGTTGCGTGTCGGCTAAAAAAAATAAAAAAAAGTGGGAGAAGGGGAATTTTTATTGGTTGAAAAGGTAAGCTCTTTACGCATTTTTTGTTGGCTTTGTGCGGTTGCCAAAATGCGTAATGTGCTTACCTTTGTGTTAGCCTAATTAGTACTGATACTCATTTCCGTTCAATAGTACCCTTGTGTATTTGCAAAAAACAGAAAAGGATAGAAAGGAGATGATTCTGATGTTTTAAAAATCAATCTCTATTTCATTGGTTACAATTTTAATAGTTAGTGTCATAATTGTTTATCGTCGTACTTCACAAAGAAGTATAAATAAATAACCCTTGCATAACGCATCATTACCGGTTGGCACAAAATCAATATGAAAATATTAACTCCCAAATACCAAAAAAGGCTGTTGTCAGAAAAGTGAATTCCAAATATCAAAGCGTACCAAATAAGGTTAAATACCGTTAGTACGATTGATAATCCGTAGCTTACATACCCCGTTCCATAATAAAAGCCGGGTTCGGGTTCCATTCTTTGTCCGCAATGCGAACACCGCTCGGGCATTTTCATCATAGTCCTCAACGGGAAAATTGTTTTTTGGCTGTACATATTGCCCTTTCTGCATTTGGGACATTTTTCAGCTAAAATGTTCTTTAAGAGAGTTGGTTTGTTTTTCATTATTCTGATGTTTAAAAAATTGAATTTTGATTGTTTATTGTAATGCTCTCAACTTTCCGTAACTCTCCTTATTCTCAATAATTTGTTCTAATTATCCATGCCAATCTTCTGTGTCCTCCGTATTGATTGGGATTTGGTCAAGAATAGCCGTAGCTTCTTCGTCCGTGTAAATTCCGTAGCCGTTTACAAATACGCCTTTTGAACCGTCTTTTCGGTTACTTATTGCGTATAATATGGCTTCGTCCGATACGTCGTTCTGACTTGCAAAACGATAAACCCTGTCAACAATCAAGTCCTCTATTTTTACTTTGCCGCCGTCTTTGTCGTGCATATCCTTTACTTCAAGTAAATTAAAGTCCTCTGTGTAACCTCTGCCTTTCAGCACTTCCAATACTTCGGTTAATGTTTTTTCTGTGTGTATCATCGCCTAATTTTTAGTGCTACAAAAATTATTGTTCTCCGCTTAATCTCTATTTCACTGCTTTGAAATTTTGATAATTAGTTTCATTCTCAAAGTAAGCTACCTCGCCGTTATCTCCGATAAGAACGATATAAGCGGTCGCCTTATCCACTTTATCCAATGTATGAGGGTCTATTGCATAGCGTACAGTACCGTCTGTTGGTATTCTTTCCTGACACATTTTACAACAACCGTAATACATTTTCCCCTCAAACGGTACTTCCAACTGCTGTTTGCCCATATAAGCATCATTAACCATACAAACCAAATTACTCGGTACGTGGTCGCCCTTTGTAGGCGTGTTGTTTTTTACCACTGACGAAGTTTGGTTATCAGAATTTGTTTCGTTATTTTTTTGATTACAACCAATGAAAAGTACCGTGGCAAGTGCCACGATACTTAAGAACTTTAACTGTACTTTCATTTTGATTATTTTTAATTTTGATTATTTGCTTTGTTCGGAACTTCAGTACCTTCCTGAATTTCTTCCGATCCCATTTTTAATATTTTGTCTCCCTGATTAAGTTCTCCAAAAACTTCTACCTGCTCCGGCATTACACGTCCTTTGCTTACTGGAACATTTTTGGTCTTTCCGTTCTCTACACGTATCACATACACGCCCATTCCGCTTTCAACAACGGCTGTTTTGGGAACAAAAAATGTAGGTTCCGTATTTTGTAAAGGAATGCTCGTTTCAGCAACCATATACGGTTTCAGGATATTATTCTTATTGATAAAATCCGCTTCTATTTTTTCAGAACGGAGTTTTAGGTCAAGGCTTCCCGATTTTCTGCTGACCAGTGCAAAATACTTTTCCTGCGGTCTTGAACGAACGTGAAAACGTACCGTATCGCCTAATTTGATATATGGCGTATTGGCTTCGGGAACGGACAGGTTTAATCTCAACTTGCTGTTGTTCTCCACCACCAACAAAGGTTCTTTGTTCATTGGCGTAACAAATGCTCCCAAATCAACATTTCTGCTTGTTATTGTCCCGCTAAACGGTGCTTTGATGACCAAGTAATTATTAATGTCCCTGATTTCGTTGTACGCAGATTTAGCGGCATTCAACTGTGCCTCGTCTGCCAGCATTCGGGCTTTGATTTGGTCTAAAGCGTCTTTGGAGATAGCTCCCTGAGTTTCGTTCGCTTTCATTGTTCTGTCATAGGTCGCTTTTGTCGAAAGGTAAATCGCTTCCTGTGCTTCCAACTTTGCTTTGGCATTAGCTACCTGCGATTGGATTTCGGGTGCTTCAAGCACCACCAATACTTGTCCTGCCGACACCCTGTCGCCTATATCCACACGGATACTTTTTACATAACTATTTACTTTTGCAAACAAGGCCGTTTGTTGGTCGGGTTTTAATTCACCCGCTAATTTCAACATCACTTTTGGGTTGGATTTGGATAATTCCACCGTTTCCCAAGGATTCATCATCATTCCCATACCACCCATGCCGGGCATACCAGCTTCTTTTTTGGATTCTTCTTTGGAAGATTCCTTCTGATCGTTGTTGCAGGCAGCTAATATGGTTGCCGCTGCAAATAATATTATGATTGACTTAATGTTCATTGTTTTTAATTATTTGAGTTAATATAAAGTGTACTATTCTCGTCTTCTGGATCTAACGATGGCGATTGGATACTTGCTTTGTTTTGTATCCATGCAAATACCATTGGTAATAGCACCAATACAGAAAATGTAGAAGCAATCAATCCACCAATAACGGCTCTTCCCAATGGCGAAACCTGGTCGCCACCTTCGCCAAATCCAATAGCCATCGGAAGCATACCTGCGGTCATGGCAAGGGTAGTCATAATGATAGGACGAATACGAAGATTGGCTGCTTCGATAGCGGCATGCGTAGCATTTCCACTTTTGAGACGAAGCGTTTCTGCATTGCTGATGAGCAATACTGCATTGGCAATAGATACACCTACTGCCATGATAATACCCATATAAGATTGAAGATTGAGCGTAGAACCTGTAAGTTTGAGCAGTACCAATGAACCCAAGATTACAAAAGGAACTGTCGTTAGAATAACAAATGAAACTCTAAAGGATTGGAAGTTTGCCGCCAACATCAAAAAGATAACCACAATAGCTATGAGTAATCCATTGGCAAGATTATTCATCGTGTCATCCAATACGGGTGTCATACCAGCTACCTGAATATTCACACCCTTGGGCAATTCTCCTATGGATACAATGGCAGCCGCTATATCTTTTTGAGCTTTACCCAAATCAGATTTATGCACATTGGCAGTTACAGTAGTATAACCCATTGTACCAAGGTTGTAGCTTTCTCCCAAAGTCTTTGTAGGCATTATGGTGGCTACATCGCCCAATACGGGTCTGTCTGAATTTTTAGACAATGGAATATTTGCCAATTCATCTTTGCTATTCAACACATTTTGTGGCATCTGCACCTGCACATCATAAGCAATACCCATCATCCCTCCAACCCACATATTCTTATTGGTATATCTTGAAGAAGCGGTACTTGCTACCAATGATTTGGCAATGTCTTGTGCATCTAAACCCAATTGTGCGGCACGAACTCTGTCAATATTAATCTCCAATGCAGGATAATTCATGGACTGCGGAATTTGCTGGTCACGCATATAATCTAACTCTTTTAGTTTAGCTAAAAGTTTGTTGGCAGTCATCATGTTCATTTTTTTCATCATCCCCGAAATGCGAATTTCTACAGGTGTATTGGCTCCTTGACTAAGAATTTTTTCTGTTAATTCGATAGGTTCAAAAGACAATTTCAATTCCGGCATTTTCTCTTTGATATGCTGACGAATTTTGTCTTTCATTTCATCGGAATTTCCGCTAAATTTTTTCAAGGCAACCTGCATCAACGCTTCGTGTGGTCCGGCATTGTACAAGTAGATAGGACTTACCGCAAAGGTGGACGGATGCTGACCAATGTACACCGATGAAATAGCAATATTGTCTGCTCCGAGTAAACCGTCTAACTCTTTCAAAAATCCTTTTACCTTTTCTTCTGTCTTCTCAATTCGTGTACCCTCTGGAGCTGTTATTCTTACTTGAAATTGACTTGAATTGACAGATGGCAAAACATCTTTTCCTGTAAACTGATACAATGCTGCAACAGCCAACAACACAGCGATAAAACTTGTAGTAAGAATTATCTTTTTGCGTGGCATCCAATTTTGCAACCTTGCGATGACTTTGTTTTTGAATCGGTCAAAACCTGTTTCTTTTTCTACTTTTTGATGGTCATTTTTCATAATCCAATTTGCCATCACAGGTACAAAAGTTTGCGACATGATGAAGGAAACAATCATAGAAAATCCAATCGCCAATGCCAAAGGCATAAACAACGAACCCGGAATACCCGTCATCATAAATGCAGGTGCAAATACTGCCAATACACAAAGTAGAATCAATAGTTTAGGAAAAGCTATTTCCCGACAAGCATCAATAATGGCTTGTGCTTTGGACTTTTTCATTGCAAAATGCTGATGGATATTTTCAATGGTTACGGTACTTTCATCTACAAGAATACCGATAGCCAACGCCAATCCTGACAAAGTCATAATGTTGATGGTTTGTCCGAATAATTTCAAAAACAAAACACCCGAAATAATGGATATAGGAATGGTCAAAATAACAATCAAAGCTGCTCTTCTGTCACGCAAGAAAAGCACCACCATCAAACCTGTAAGCAATGCTCCTAACACGCCTTCGATAATCAAACTTTTCACCGCATTGATTACATACACCGATTGGTCAAATTCATAAGAAACCGTTACATCATCTGGTAGATTTCGTTGAATATTAGGAATCGTTTTCTTCAAATCCTGCACTACATTGTAGGTAGATGCTTTACCTGACTTTGCCACATTCATATAAACAGAACGTTTTCCATCTATCAAGGCATAACCAGTTGTGATATCTGCTCCATCCTTTACTGTAGCTACATCACGGATATACACATTATCCACCTGACCTTTAAAAATTGGAATATCTCCAAATTCTTCAACTGTTTTTAATGTGTTATTAGTCGGTGTTAGATAATTGATGTCATCAATGTAGACATTTCCTGCTGGAGAAGTTACGTTCTGACGACTGATGGCTTCAACGATTTGCTCGGGCGATAATTGATGCGTTCGCAATTTATTAGGGTCAACATTGATTTCAATAGTTCTCGGACTTCCTCCGAATGGCGGAGCTGTCGTCAATCCGGGAATGGCAATCAAGAATGGACGAGCCGTGAAATTGGCAATATCTTGTAGCTGATTGTTGGTTTTGGTAGGGCTGCGAAACACCAATTGCCCCACAGGTTGCGAAGACGCATCAAAGCGAATGATGAACGGTGGCGGTGCTCCTGGCGGCAGAAACACCTGCGAACGATTAGACAAAGCATTCAACTGGGCAATGGCTTCGCCCATTTCTGTACCTTCATAAAAATTAATTTTCATCAAGGTAAGACCTTGTGTATTCTTACTTTCTATGCTTTTGATACCGTTGGTAAACAGCATCATATTTACATACATTTTGGTAAAATATCCTTCCATCTGTTGTGGTGTGTAGCCATTAAAAGAGTGGGCTATATATACCACAGGAAGGTTCATTTCAGGTAAAATATCTACCTGAATATCCTTTGCTGAGCGAACTCCAAAGAACAACAATCCCAATACCATTACCATAATTGATATGGGTTTGCGAAGTGCAAATCTTATTAAATTCATCTTGTCAATTATTTGATGTTATTGGATTAAAATATTGATATCTCCTTGTGCTGATGCCAATAGCAATAAGGCTTGCCATACATTGTTTTGAGCAATTTCATAATCAATTTCGGCTCGATTGAGTGAGTACAAGGCTTGTGTGTAATCGACCAAAGTGGTCAGCCCGTTTTCGTACAATGCCGTATGCTGTTTGTAGGCCAATTGTGCAGCGGATAACTGTACTTTGGTTTCCTCAAAGTTTTCGTAGGCATTGGTCAGCTGTGACTGGGCAAGCTTTGATTGGGCGTTGAGCTCCTTGTGCAGGAGATCATAATCCTGCTTCAATGACTGGGTAAAATACTGCTGTTCCTTTACCTTGCTGTTGAAACGGGACAGGTTGGTAATGTTCCAGCTCAACGTAAAGCCGAGCAGGTAATTTCCCCTGTCAATCCCGACACCTTTCAGGTACGAGCCGGAAAAGGCACTGTTATCCTGCATATAATTGGATTCAAAACCCGAACCACGTCCCTGGAGTACGCCAAAGGCAGACAAATTGGGAAGCCTTTGGGTCTTTACCAAAGATTCGGATTGAAGGCTCTGGTCTACCTTGCTTTGCTGTAACTGGAGCAGGGGATGTTTGCTGACATCGCTATTTTCAGGGCTGAGTATATTTTTGGGTATGCTTGTGCTGTAGAGGCTATCCAGTTGATAGGTCTTAAAATCCTCACCCAGAAATACGGCAAGCTGTTTTGAGTATTCCAATACCTTATCATAAGATTTAATCTGCAAAGATTTCGCGTTGGAAACCTCCGCCTTAGCCAATGAAGCATCTACTTCCGGGATCAGACCACTTTTTGCACGGGAGTCGGTCATTTCAAAAAATACCTGTGCCCGTTCCAGGTTTTTTTCCTGTACATACTGTATGCGCTGGCTGGCTAATAAATTCAGATAGGCAGCACTCGTTTTCACCTGAAGCTGGAAAATCTCCTGTTCAAAATCTGCAATGGCAGTCTTTTCTTTGGACTGTCCCAGTTTTACCTCATTCTTTATCCTGCCGAAAGTGAACAGGTTCCAGTTGACATTGGCAAAATAGAGTGAGCCAAATGCGGCATTCCAATTTTGCTCTGCCAACGGCATAGAGGTCGAAGCCGAAGCCATTCCGCCATAAGCATACATCGGACCGTGTAGCATATTTACCGTTCCGTAACTCTGCTGTGCGGCAAGGGTTACATCCGGGAGATAGTGTTGTTTTTGGAACGTGGTATTTAGTTTCGTTGCCGAAACAATGGATTGTTTCGACTTTATTTTATCGTATTGTTCTACCGAACGAGATAACGCATCTTCTAATTTTAGCGTTTGGGCAAAGCTATTAAAACTCATTGCCCATACTAAACTTATAGATGCAATGAATTTTAATTTCATTGTATATAAAATTTAGAAATTAGACATAAAGAATTTGAGTAGTACCAAAAGAACATTGGACTACTTCGGTCAATTCAATACGCTAAAATCAAATTCTATAAACGCAGTTGAGAATATAAAGGGGATTGCCCCGAATGGGGACTTTTGAAGTAAGATAAGAGGTAGATTGTTTGGTGTCGTCAGCAAAGATTGAAATCTCGAATAAAGCACTTAATGTTTCATTAGGAATAGCATCGCACCAAAACTTTACGGAAAAATCCAATTGGGATTTGGTTATTACAGCGTCATCAACCTTTACAATTTTTGCTTCGTGGTCGCAACAACCTTTCTTTTTCTTGGTAAGGTCTTTTTCTTTGCTCGAACAAATCGGACAAGGTTCGTCAGAGTTTTGATTTTCGCTATTCGTCAAGCTGTAAAGTTTTACAGCCATAGCCTTACAGGTATGCTGATATTGGGTAAATCCCGAAGACAATACCAAATAGAACAGTGAAAAGAATATGACGAACAGTTTTCTCATATAGATAAAAGCAAAGTTAATAAATGTTTTTCATACAGACTTATAAAATTTTGGTAAAAAGTTGTAAAATTTTGAAATATATTGGGTGTATTAATGCTGTCTAAAAAACCTTAAATGAATAAAGATGGCAACCATTGATTGCTGTCTATGTTCTTTAAATGCTACTCTTTCTGATTTAGAAATGGATAATTTGGGATAGTGGTTGAGTTTTGGTTGGTTTGGCTCTTTTGGTTTTGCGAAGCGTTGGCTTTGTGTCTCGGGGCAAAACCAAATGTGCCAAATGTGGGTTGGGAATTTTTTTTTCTGTGTCCGGGCTGTTGTTGTTTGGTCAGGTGTCGAAGACTCGGTTCGAGCGTTCTGCCATTGCCACTAACGTTTTGCGGCCTGCCGTAGTTGCCGAGTTTTGAAAACGGATTTGCATACCTAAATTAAAAGATTTATTGGAAGTAGTAATATAAATGAACCAATAAGACGGCAATTACGGCAGACCGCTGTTAG
>Ga0208695_1003084_pt1 | contig 11564 bp, 10 predicted proteins | sample AD_UKC111_MetaG_FD_184449 | JGI IMG/M metagenome (GOLD analysis project Ga0208695, IMG submission 184449) | Active sludge microbial communities of municipal wastewater-treating anaerobic digesters from Hong Kong - AD_UKC111_MetaG (SPAdes)... | ecosystem: Engineered > Bioreactor > Anaerobic >... | reverse complement strand
AACGGCATCTGCGCCACCCCACCACTTCAATTCCCAGGCAGCCCAAAAACCGATAATCGCTACAGAAGATGAATGTTTCGGACATCCGGCATCTACTCAACGCACGAGTAGCTTATTATTCTATGACATGGCCAGCATGCGCTTGCTGGTCCTCCACAATATAATTCAAGAAATGAGCCTTTGTTACTTTCGGACTATTTCCCCGATATACTAATACGATGATGCAAACATTGCCCGATGATGATGCTCTTGTAGAAAATGCCCGGCACGATCCAGATGCTTTTGCCGCTCTTTACCGGCGTTATTTAACACCGGTCTATCGCTATTTGCTCATACGCCTGGGGAATTCTCAAGATGCTGAGGATATCACCTCCAGAGTGTTCACTGAAGCTCTGGAAGGACTTATCCATCAGCGATACCGTGAAGGTGGAAATTTCGCGGCCTGGTTATTTACCATTGCAAGGCGCAGGCTGATCGATTTGTATCGTCAGCGCCCCGCTGTCTCACTTGAAGAAGCTGCTCTCCTTGACCCGGATCCATTCGATCAGATTCAATTTTCTGATAACAAAACTCGTCTTAAAGAATTACTTTCAGAGTTGGATGAAGATAAACAAGAGCTGATGCGCCTGCGCTTTGCCGGTGGACTAAGTTTCGCGGAAATAGCTGCACTAGATGGTAAGAGCGAAGCTGCGGTCAAAATGATGGTCCACCGCACGATCCACTGGCTGCGTGAGAATTGGGAGGCGAAAAATGTCTGACTTAGATTGGGCACTTCCGCCGGAACTGGACGCTGCAATTACCGAGTATTATGCCACTCTCGAACCATCGTCCTCTTTTGCAGCCCGCCTGGAACAAGAATTGCGCCAGCGCCAGGGTGAATTGCTTCAACACAAAACCAAACCCCGATTCCATTTTTTGTGGAGTGATAGGAGAGAAATCATGCAAACTTTACGAGCTCGCCCCATCTTTGCGTTGATCGTGGTACTTATTGCCTTATCCTTGCTAACTGGAGTGGTGTATGCGCTTGGCAGGTTAACCGGATTTATCCCCGGCTTTGGTTTTACTTCAGATATCCGGTCGGTCTATCTACTGTCAGAACCGGTTGATGCTATTAGCGGGGGTGTAACACTGAGCGTAGATCAGGCGGTAAGTGACGAGAGTAAGTTGTGGGTAAATCTGACCGTAACGGGGTTACCTGAAGAACAGGATTTTTCTCAGGCTTTTGTTTTCTTGCCAAACGGTGAAAAAATATCCTTCCAAATGAGCAGCGGCATGGCAGTTGATTCAAATGGTGCACACTTGACTTACGTCTTTCCACCATTGCCTACTGCTACAAGTGATCTGGTTTTGTTTGTTGAAAACCTGGGTGGCCAGAATTTTAGCGTGCCTATGCAATTGCGCCTGGCAAAACCAGGTGAAATCCTTCCATCTGAGCCGGAACAGTCAGAGCAATTGAGAAGCGAAACCCATGATGGGGTTACCCTGGTTCTGGACCATATCGCCCCGGCCAGCAACAAAACTGTATTTCAAGTTTCTCTACACTTCGATCAACCCGGCATGTCACTCAACAACGATTGGAATGTTGTCCTGACAGATCAAAATGGCGCAATATATCCGGCCATCGATATCACTCCCGATACGATGGATGGAAATGCCAAGATATTCCAAACCTCACCCTTCTCCGGTAATGAGCAGTTAACGGTTTCATTGAATGTTTTTCCCACCGCGAAGGAATTGCCTGTGTCAATTGACTTCTCGATGGATGACGCCAATGGTTTTCTGTTCGACCCCGGGCCAGATCCGGCGGTCGGACAAATCTGGACACTAGACGATGTGATCCAAATTGGTGGTTTCACGCTGCGGGCTACCAGGGCGAGTCTCGTATCAACCACGGAGTTGCTGTTTGAATTTGAGACAGCCGAAAACCTGACGGGTGTCATGTTGTACACTCCAGATCCCTTGGTGCGCGGCGCTGGTGGTGGTATCCCACTGGCAAACGGGGGAATTTCGGCTGGAATGAGATTTGAGAAAATCCCATCACAACCGTTTGAAGTGCGGGTGACGCGTGCCTACTATACGGCTCACGGTTCTTGGGAGATCCAATGGCAGCCCTCAGCTGCGCCTCAGGGGGCAGCAGTGCAGCCTACTGTAACATCTACCCCAACCCAACCACCCTATGCCACCCCAACCTTTGCTTCAACGAATCCGGTTTTGCTCGAAGTCCAGAGGCTGGCTCAGCAGTTCGATGCACCTTTCCAGGAAGGCCCGGCATGGATTCATGTGGTGACGGAGAGAATATCGAATCCTCGTTCTGGTCAAACTTATCCCCTGCCTTATTTAATCAGTGAACAGTGGATCGAAACGGATGCCAACGGTTACGTTATTCGCAGCGTTTGGATGGATAAGGATGCAAATGGAAATACGATCCAGCTGTCAGCAACGGTCGGCGATTATTCGGTCAACTTCACGACCGGTGATGCGGGTTACAATAATGGCCAGCCTTACCGTTTTTCTGCAGACATACTTACACGTGACCTGGAGCGTGCAGAACAATATGGTGGCTCCGTTACACGCGAGGAAATAACCTGTGACGATGGCCAAGCCTGCATCGTCATTACATCGGTAGAATCCTTCTCACAGCCCACCCTGCTTGCAGGCGAAGCGCAAGCTTTTGTCGGATCTGGCAATAAGGTATGGATCGACCTGGCTACAGGCCAACAAATCCAATTCCAGGCATTCTGGCGGTTGGAGGATGGAACGAACAGAGTAGAATCCACCGAACGTTATTTGCTAATAGAAAAAGTTTCTTTCCCACCACAGGAAATCTTAGATGTCGTAGCTAAAGTGATAGTACCTTGAAACCTTGTTGTCCTCAAGCAAGTTTCACCTTCAAGAGCTGAAAGACCCTTTGTTCTTCGCTCACAGCCAATTTTATAAAAGCTCAAGGCGGTTGATGGTCTTTTTGAAGGTGATAAGGTTGTCCGTATTAATCTACTAACAGGCTGAACGAAGGCTGCGCCAGGTACTTAAGGTAAACAATTCAACCTTTCCTGATCTAAAGCGGAATCCTCTCAAGCACCAATCATTTGGTGTGTCTTTCTGTCATATGTAGATTGGACCTCCTGTTGTTACATCAAAATGGGCGATTAAACCAGAGTCACCTCCTCAACTTCCGTTCTGGCCAACAACAAGTAACCCGGCTGAGGGTCGAGATGTCCAATTTCGTTATCTTTTCAGGTTTTAAGGCGCTGGAGGTAAGGTCATCTAAAACCTATCTTTACACTCGCGGCATGAATTGTCACATTCCTCTCCCTTCCAGCGACTTACTTAATGTAGCTACAATACAATCAAATGGATCGATCCTGAAAAGGAACATCAATGAATGAAACCAAAACCCTTAAAAAGGAATCCCTTGCCTTGATGATGAACGAAGCCAAAGGAACCCACCAGACGATAACAGCGGACTTTACTGAGCTTTATCATCGGAATGCAACCAATGTCTTCTATTATCTCTACAGTCGCGTGCGCAACGTAGCAGATGCCGAAGACCTGACCTCACAGACGTTTGTGACCGCGCTTGAAAACCTGTCCGGGCTGCGCGACCCGCGGAAATTCACGCCCTGGGTTTTTACCATCGCCCGCAATAAGGCCTTCGACTATTTTCGCCAATCTCAGCGCCGCCCTATGGCGGACTTTGACGAAGAACTGGAATCAGCAAGAGCTGTGGAAGTGACACTGTCCCAAACAGACCAGGACCGTCTGTGCGACCTGGAAAGCCTGATATCCCGGCTCAGCCCGCTCGAGCAGGAGTACCTGCGCCTGCGCATTGTAGCAGACCTGCCCTTCGCCGAGATTGCCTCAATTCTGAGCGAGCCTGAGACCCGCATCAAAAAGAAGTGTTACCGGCTCCTGGAGCGCCTGCAAGCCCAGGTGGAGAATTAACATGAACAACCTCAATTCTTTTGAGAAAGAAATCAAGCAAACCTACCGCCTGCCGGAGGCCAACCCGGCCTACTTCAAGCAACTCGAAGCCAAACTACAGGCTAAGCAGCCCCATCCTGAAGTGAGCGCCAGGCCCGCCTTTCACCTTGCGCGTGGTTGGGCTTACGCGGTGGCTACCCTGTTGTTAATCGGAGTCATGGTGATCGCTATCGGCCCCTCGAAGGTATTGGCGCAAATCCAGGCTGTTTTCGGATTTGTGCCAAATGTCGGGCTTGTGGACACCAGCTCACCCTTCAGGCAACTGGCTCAACCGGCGAGCGATACGAGAGATGGAGTTACCCTTGACATCCAATCCGCTTTCCTGAGCGCTGACGGAACGATCATCACTTACACAATGTCCGATCTGCCCACTGAAATTAAACATACCAGATTTGGCGAACCAGAGTGCAACCTACCGGCTTACCTGACCCTCCCGGATGGCAGCAGAATTGAAGCAGCCGGAAGCAGCAGCGGCCTCACGCCGGACGGGTCATACGCCAATAATATTCGCTTCAGCGACACGGTCCCGACGAACTTCAACCAGGCTACTCTGGTCTTTCCCTGTCTGGAAGGAACAGCTCGGGGCAAGGGACCTGAAGACTGGCAGTTCGCTCTTACCTTCAAGCCAGCACCTGAGAACCTCGCGGTTTACCCGGCCACGCTCATGCCGTCTCAGGCTCAGGTCGAAAACCCTGCGTCGACCAAGGTGGAACCTGCCGCGCAACCTCAGGTCGAATCCAGAACACCTGCCATGCCGGCGATGATGGTCGATGGAGACCGCCAAGAGGAGATGGTCGTCCTTGCCATGGTCGAACAACCAGATGCCTACTGGGTGACCTGGGCTTACCCCGGTAAACGCGATAACGATATTCAGATCAATGGCGAACTCTATGCCGTACCCTTCAATCCTGTCCTTTACGATGCGAACGGCGCGGAACTGCAAGAGCCAGACCATGAAACCCAACTTGAACTTTGGAAATATGAAGAGAGCCTGCGCAGCCAGCTTTCAGGTCAAGACCAACTGAAATACCTGGGCTCGATGTACACGTTTGCCGTACCGAAATCGGGTGTTGCTTTCCCTGTTTATGCCAAGCAAAACGTTTATGAACGTTCCTTCCCCGAAAAAGAGGCTTATGCTGAGATTGAATTTGATGGAAGCAAGGTACAAACCTCAGACAATCCAGTTGAGATCAACCAGGAAATCCAGCTCGGTTCAGTCAAATTCACATTGAGTGCCGTCGAGAAGAACCCGTATGGCGGTTACTCCTTCCTCTTCGATGGCGCCGAAGGGAAAGTCGTCCAATGCCAGGCCGGCCTGGTTGGGTACAAAACCAACATGGGCGGTGGCAGCAGTTTCAACCCGGGTGACCCTTTCCACTTCTACCAGGCAGAAATGTACTCGCAAATTCCGACCGGCATGCTAACCGTGCGCGTTTCTCAGCCGGCAGTCCTTGGCGACCTGATCAGTTTCATCGGCTCCTGGTCGCCTGGAAAGTAACTGCTTTACGAGAAACCAGGTAATTATGAAAAAGCGTTGGATATGATCCAACGCTTTTTTCCATCGCTCTATCCCAAACGCGCATGCGCGTGGCAATTTTTCCCGCAATGAGGAACTGGAACCACTTCGTCAAAATTATGCATCCCATCGTGCCCAAGATAAGTGACATCATAGAGAGAACATTTCATATTGTAGGTTTATTTTTCATGAAGGTCGTTTAAACCTTCCCTTGCGGTATTTCGTCTTGTTAATGTACAGTAAAGGATCATGGAGAAAAGCGTGAAAATTTCTATTCATCAACTGACGAAGAACTATCGCAAGTTTCGGGCGCTCGACAGCATTTCACTGCACATCCCTGGAGGTATGTTCGGTCTCCTAGGACCAAACGGCGCCGGGAAGACGACCTTGCTGCGCATCCTGACCACCCTACTCGCGCCTACCAGTGGCCAAGTAAGGATTGGGGAGTTCGACGTGGTGCAAAATCCGGGAGCAGTGCGGCAGCGCTTAGGTTACCTCCCCCAGGATTTTGGCTTCTATCGCAGCCTTACTGCATTCGAGATGCTGGACTACATCGGCGCGATGAAAAACGTCCCCGCCAGCCTGCGGAAGGAACAGGTCATGAAAACGCTCACGGAAGTCAACCTGCTCGAAGAAGCGCGGCGAAAAGTCGGGACCTTTTCTGGCGGGATGCGCCAGCGGTTAGGGATCGCCCAGGCCTTGTTGGGAAATCCCGAACTCATCGTGGTCGACGAGCCGACCGCCGGGCTAGACCCGGAGGAACGCATTCGATTCCGCAATCTGCTCTCCCGCCTGGCGCAGGATCGCACCGTATTGCTATCGACCCACATCGTCGCCGACATCGAAGCCAGCTGCACCGGGCTGGCGGTGTTGTATCAGGGCAAACTGGTCTTCAACGGCACGCCCGAAGCATTGATAGACCAGGCCAAAGGAGCCGTATGGCAGGTGGATGTTCCATTAGATGCGTGGCCAAAATTGGAAGTAAAATATCCTGTTTTATCCTCCCGAATGCTGAACAGACACATGCAGGCCCGGCTATTGGCAATCCACTCCCCGTTCAATGGCGCACAACCCATCGAACCTGGCCTGGAAGACGGTTATATGGCTGTCATCAAGTCGACCCTGGTCCAGAAAGAGGTCCACTATGGGTAGCTTGACTCTCAACCGTTTATGGACTGCCTTCCGGACAGAATTTCGTCTGCTGGCTGGGAATTGGATGTATCTCTCGCTGCATGTTTTATGGGCTGCACTTGTCTTGATGTTCCTTGGCCATGACAATCGCTCCGCGCAGGGGCTGCTTGAAACGACTTTGGGACGAACTGCCATCGGGCTGATATCACTAGTGAGCCTTTTTCTGGCAGCGATCAGCTCCTCACGCTCGAATCGGATGAAATTCCACGAACTTGAGGATTCATTTCCCACCGGGTTTGAGGTGATTTTCGGTCGTTGGTTGGCAGGTCTGCTTGCGTTGGTGGTCTTCCTGGTAGAGCCAATCGCATTCGCCGCAACCCAGGGTCCGCTCACGTCGCTGCTGGCAGAACTGCCTACTTATTTAGGGGAGGCTGGGCTGACCTTCGCGGTTGCCAGTGCATTTGCCTGGGCGCTGATGTCCTGGTCCAGACCCGGCCGCTGGGCTTACCCGCTCCTGGCAGCCGGGTGGCTTGGCTTTCTGCTTGGCCCAACCATCCTGGCAGACCGTTTCCCTTTCGCCAGCCTGCTCAACTTCATGCGCCAGGGAGTGAGCTTTTATTCAGAATTATGGGGGCGGTTATTGTACGGTGATCAACCTTTCTGGTTTAACCTGTTTTACATCGGGCTGCTGCTGTTGTTCCTGGCAATTTTGATGATAAGCCTATCGTCTCGCCGTTTTTACCGATCTTCTTTGGTGGGCAGCGTCCTGCTGATTATTGCGCTTACTTTGGCAGGATGGAGCGGTATGCGGTATGGTTCCGGCGTTCAAGCCGCCCAGATCTCGAATACATTCGAGACCCTATCAATTGAGACCAACTCTTTCACTGTCACCGATTACCAACTGATCCTCGATCTGAAAGATGCCCAACCGGCACACTTCACCGCGGAATTAACGGCGGTTAATCAAAGCTCGGATCCACTCGATACATTACCCTTCCGCCTCAATCCTGTTCTGACTGTCACGGATGCCAGTTTACCGGTTGAACGCAGGAACGAATTGGTAATTGTTCACCTGTCCCAGCCGGTTGGTCCTGGCGAAACCCTTTCTTTTTCCATTAATTATCAGGGCATGCTGCGCGTCGAGAGTATTTCTGATGGGGTAGTGGAAGCCAGCGATTTTATCGACCCACGCGGTGTGCGCCTGACCCCCACAGCGAACTGGTATCCGGTTCCGATTCTTTCGGGCCCGAACATGAAATACACCCAACATGATCCGGCGCACATCCGTTTGACGGTAATCAACAGCGGCAGCCTTCCCTTTGCTGCCAACCTGCCTGCTGTGGGAGAGAATACCTTCGAAGCAAATTCTGCCAGCTGGGTCTTCCTGATTGGCTCCCCCCGCCTGGTCGTTGAGCAGGTGGGCGATATCACCTTGATAACATCCCGGGCAGATCTGGAGCAAGCGCGCGGGTTGGCCAGCGTTTTTGAAGATCCCCTGCGGAAAATTACTCCGTTCTTTCCTGACGCAAAGGTTCAAGGACTGATCTTGATGGTGCTGGGTGAAGAAGGCGGTTTGCCCGGAAGGACACCGCCCGCAGCCGGATACCCCTTGGTAGTCACGCCGCGTTACTCGCCGGCAAATATGAGTGCAACCCTCTCTTCGTCTCGGCAGTTTGTCATCAAAACGTTGCTCACCGACCTATGGAGCTTAAGCGACGGCAAATTGGATCCCGAATATGGTGGACCGATTACCAGTCTGGAGCGCGCCTTTCAGGCCGTTGTCGGTTTCCTGGACATCTATGTTCGAGAGGATGGCAATCCAGAACGCATGCAGGCTCTGATCCAATCTGACGCACAAATGCAAGGAGGCGTAGATGAAGATCGGCTGGCGCTTCTGGAAATCTATCGCCAAAGCGGCCAGGAGGCTGTAAAAAATGTACTGAATCAGATGTACCAGAAGCCGGACGAACTCCGGGGTCTGCCGTATGAGGCTCTGCCCCAGTGGATCCGCTCGGCAGGCGGTATGCGATGAGAACGAAGTCGCCTTTGTATTACGAAACGCGTTTGGTGGCAGGTTTGGCCGGGCTGCTGCCGTGTCTTGGGCTACCGGCTTTTGCTGTTCTTTCCCGGCTGTTGTGGGGCCGCTTCGATACGGAGATGCCCCTCCCGATGATAGTCAACGCCTTCGAGATCATCCTCCCCTTGGCAGCCGGGCAATCTGCTGCCCATTTGATGACTATCGAAACTGAGGAAGGCTTCGCTGAGCTGCGACGATCGTATCCAGAATCCCGGCTGCGTTTACCACTTCTACGGAGCGGCGCAGCGCTGGCATTTCTTTTCCTGGCGCTGACGCTGGGTGCATTCGCCTTTCTCTTTTTGTGGGGTACCTCTAATGTTTTCGTAGCTGTCTTGCCAGCACTTGCGCCATCCCTGTTTATGACCGGCCTGTCGCTGCTCGTCGGGGGATTGTCACGCTCTTATTGGGCAGCAGCCGGTACGGTGTTGGTCTATTGGTTCCTCGAGCTGCAAACACGGGGAAAAATCAGTGGCGCGCTATTCCTTTTTGCGACCGTTTGGAACTGGAGGGAGGTAAGTTATCCCCTCAACCGGTCGCTCCTCACCGGGTTGGGGTTTGCGTTCATCGTGATCAATGCTGCATGGTATGCTTATCTGAATGGCGGTTCAATTCGGAGGAGTTTACTTGGAGAGCGATGAGCAATTGTATATCCGGGTGCGGGGGGGAGACCGTACAGCGCTTGCCGGATTGGTCGAGCGCTATCATGGACCGCTCTTGAAATTCCTCTCCCGAATGACCGGCCAAACTCAGTCCGCAGAAGATATGGTACAGGACACGTTTATCCGCATACTGACTTGCCGTGGTGTTCCACCGGAGCACTTCCGGCCATGGATTTACCAGATCGCTCGTAACCTGGCTCGTGATTATTTCCGTTCCGCTGCCTTCCGCCGGGAGACATTTTATCTGCCGGACGAAGATCAAGGGGACGATTGGATGGCCGCACCTGTTGAAACCGAAAGCCTGGCGCTGCAATCCTCTGACTGCGTGCAGGTCAACGCCTTGTTACAGTGTTTACCAGCGCGTCAACGCGAGGTGATCTTACTTCGTTTTTACCAGGAGTTTTCTCTGGAAGAAATTTCCACGATAACCGGCGCGCCCCTCGGCACAGTCAAAAGTAGATTGTTCCACGGGCTGCGGCGCGCCAGGATGATCCTGGAGCAGGAAGAGGTGGGACAAGATGAATAACCCTGTTGACCGATTGACTGATGGTTTGGACGAAACCCAACGCCAAGCATTGGGAGATCTAAATGCTCTGGCGCATTTTCTAGAAACCGATCTAGGGACTGAGCCTGAAACAGCAGGGAGAGATCACCTGCTGACCGTACTGGAACAGTATTTACCTGGCTCTCCTGCTATAAAACGCCGACAATGGACGAACTGGCTGCGCCTAGCCCACAGCCAATCCGTTCTGTTCGAGAAATCCTTCTGGCTGGCCGGTCTGCTGGTGCTGCTTCTTGGGCTGTCCTTGTCTGTCATCGATGGTCGAGACCTACTTCCGCTAGTATTCATAGTGGTTGCACCTCTGCTGGCCGCTGTTGGCGTCGCCTATGTGTTCCGTCCTGAGACACGCACTTTAGGGGAATTAGAGCGCCTCACAGCCACCGGTGCCGCTGAGTTGCTCTATACTCGTCTGGCGCTGGTACTGGCTTTCAACCTGCTGATCTCGCTGCTGCTGCTCTTGCTGATCTGGTTAGAAGGTCCGCAGGTAGTTCTATGGCGGCTGACGTTGATCTGGCTAGGCCCGATGCTAGCTTTGACTGGGCTGGCCTTCTACGCGACGATCCGTTGGAACTCATTGGTAGGGGCCATCCTTCCGCTGGGCTTGTGGGGATGCTTAATCCTCCTTGGCTGGAGCGAGGCCGTGGCCCGGGCAACTGAGGGAATGACTCCGGCCTTTTGGCTGCTACTCATCATTAGCCGATCTGACCCGCTACTAATTGGCGCGAGCCTGGCCTGCCTGGTTGGTCTGGGGCTACTAGGCCTTGCCGGGCGGACTGCACCTGGTGGGGAGAAATCGTGGAGCTGAGGATTCGGGAGTTATCGAAATCTTACGGCACACAGGTGGCGCTGCGGAACGTAAACCTGGACTTCCAGCCCGGCACAATTGCTTTGCTCGGTCCGAACGGCTCAGGGAAAACCACGCTTCTGCGCTGCCTAGCCTCACTGACCAGGCCGGATCACGGCCAGCTTTGGTTCGACGGAATCCCATATCGGCGTAATCTCAAGCTCCTGAGGAGCCAGTGCGGTTACCTGCCGCAAGAGTTGGATTTCCCCCACAATTTGACGCCCAGGCAGCTCCTGGAATATCTTGGGACGCTGAAGAATATCTCTGAGTCTGGCCAGGTAGACTATTTGCTTTCCGCCTTAGGATTGAAATCCGTGGCCGACCGACCCTTTGGAAGACTATCCGGGGGGCAAATCCGCCTGACCGGGATCGCGCAGGCCTTCCTCGGAAAGCCGTCTCTGTTGTTGCTAGACGAATTGACGCGCGGATTGGACGTAGAAGAACGCGAACGTGTCTTTGCGTTGGCTCGCAAATCGTCATCAGGTCGTCTGATCGTGTTCAGCACCCACGATCCGCCTGATGTTGAACGTTTCACAGAACAAGCTATTGTTTTACAACAAGGCCGGGTAATTTTCTCTGGAAAAACAGAAGATCTTCATCACCACATTCCGGGATACCATTTCTAACAGCCACCACTGTCGCGGGGCATCAGCGATTAGCCAATACAGGAGGTAAAAATGTCCAAACTGTTGTCTAGGGTGTTCATCCCGTTAATCCTATTTACGGTGTTGAACGGTTGTACCGCTGTACCAATGGTTTCACCAGATGTAACGCCTGGTCAGATTACATCCCCA
>Ga0208695_1003082_pt1 | contig 11575 bp, 14 predicted proteins | sample AD_UKC111_MetaG_FD_184449 | JGI IMG/M metagenome (GOLD analysis project Ga0208695, IMG submission 184449) | Active sludge microbial communities of municipal wastewater-treating anaerobic digesters from Hong Kong - AD_UKC111_MetaG (SPAdes)... | ecosystem: Engineered > Bioreactor > Anaerobic >... | reverse complement strand
CAGGGTAATTATTGTACTAAACGCCTGCAATCCTACTGCTTATATGAAAAGCAGTAAAATAATTACATGTACCGTAAGTTGTTCCTGGAGGGCGATTACAAATAATCAATTTTTCAGGGGCAACTAATTAATAATACTTAAATTTCCAAATACTACCGCCATCAATCTCCACTTGAAATATTTAAATAAAACTTGTGCAGAATTCACTGAGCTTGTCCTAATCATAATTATAAATTAAGAGGACCAAATTACTATGAACTTCTTGAACCTGGATCACCCAATACTCAATGAATACTGCTACTAACTTTTCAAAATATCTATAACTGTTTAATTGCATCAACTAATTGTTCTATTTTCAAGGCAGGTCTCTTGGAGTGAATCATCCTATGGCAATTAGAACATAGTACTTTTACACCCTCAAGTTTAGTTATTAATTCTTCTGACCACTCAGACTCAGGTCGTTCTGACAGAGGATTAATATGGTGGCATTCAATGTACCCCTTACCCAATTCTCCATACTTTTTTTCAAAATTGAAACCACAAATACAACAAGAATATCCATAGTGTGCCTTTGCATCATTAACTAACTTTTTGTTTCTAGTAAAAAAGTACTTCTCTCTGGTTACTCTCATAGTTTCAGCATATTCTATGTTTAAGTCATATATATCCACATCTTTTATTATATTAACTTTACTGGCTTCTTGAATCTTAAGAGCATTTTTTAGCAAAAGATATAATCTTGAGGTGCATTTGGTTAAGTATATACCTTGTACTAATCTAATAGACTCTCCATATGTACTAAAAGGATAATAGCTAGGTTTACACTCAACTAGCTCATGGCGTATCTCCGTGCCATAATTTTTAATAATACTACTTATTGATACTGGATTTATAAATTGTTCATAATTTGCTAGTATAATTTTATAATACGTTTTTGAATTACTCCATTGTCCCTTAGATGGTGGACCAATAGAAATTTCTTTATATGGAGTATCAATAACGGAACTTCCGCACAGTCTCGTTTCAAAAGCTCCATCATCCCAATTGCTCTTATAAAAATGCAAGACTAAATCTCCCTTTACAGGCTTTCTCATCAAACCATATCTATCATGACCTGCACGATTCTTTGAGGGTATCCATAAGCAAGTTCCATGTTCCCAACCTGGAATACTATGTTCTTGCTTTTTCTTTGTAATTTCTATCCAAATATTGTTTCTGCTAAGCCGAAATGTCCCCTGATTGCCCAGTGACATTGTCCATGAGCAACCGGTATTGACCTCTTGTTTTGCCACAGATAGTTCGTTAAAATACCAGTGAGGATAATTCCATCAACTGGTATCGAGGTGAATATGAAAACACCACAATACGACCTCTCTCCAGCAAGATTGATGTTCGTAATGTGGTGCCCCAAAACATGGTCATAGTAACACATTACGAAACTTTTTTCAATGATAAATCAAATATTTTTCATAAAGAGTAAAGAATCATCGGTCTGCCCTATCTGCTCAGGTGCTCTTAAAGTTAGAGATACCAAACAGCGCAAGCTTATCTGCACAGTAGATGAAATTGTTGTTAAAAGATATCGGTTGAGGCGCTTGCTTTGCAAATCCTGCGGCAAGCTCCACATAGAGCTGCCCGACTGCATGCAGCCATACAAGCATTACGAAGCTGATGCAATTCAAGCTGAAATAGACGGTTCACAGGAAAATCCTCATGCCGATGATAACACCCTGAAGAGATGGCGGAATGAATTTAGACGCAGGAAGGATCAGATCGAAGGTGCAATCCGTGCCTTGTGGTCCAAACACTACGGTATCCATTATCCCCTTCTCAAAAGGGAATCTTTACTCGAATCTCTGCAAAAGAATGAACCCTGTTGGTTACGTCTTGTCAATAAGGCAATGGTCAACAGGAAATTTCCAATACACACCCAGTTTGCATTCTGTCCTTAGGCATGAAGTATTATGCTTTTCATAGATTACAATGAAAGGAGTCAATACTTCATGAACAAACAGAATGCAGAGGAACTGGCTGCCAAAAGGATGCTCATGATAATGCCACTTCTTGATGAGAGCCTCGATCCCAGAAGTATCGTAGAGCTCAAGAAGAGACAGGCGGCTCAACATGAGCTATCCTACCGCACCATATCAAGGTATTACGATGCCTATATCAAGGAGGGCTTCGAAGGTCTTAAGCCAAAGCAGATAACAAGCAGGAAGAATAACCTGCTGCCTGAAAACTTCCCTGAGATAGTTGACGTAGCCATAGAACTCAGACGGGAATGCCCAAGCCGCTCTGTCAGGGACATCATCAGAATAATGGAGCTTGAGGACATTATCCCACCTGGAAGCATAAGCCGGAGCACCTTACAGCGTCATTTATACAAGCAAGGCTTCGGAGCCAATCAGATGAAGATATATACCCAGAAAGGAACAGCGGCAAGGCGGTTTCAAAAGTCACAGCGCTGCATGCTTTTTCAGGGAGATATCAAATATGGGCCGTACTTGCCCATTGGAAAGAACGGGGCTAAAAAGCAGGTATATCTCTCTGCCTTCATTGATGATGCCACACGATTCATTGTAGCCGCAAGGTTCTATGAGCACCAGCAAGTATCGATTATTGAGGATACGTTAAGGACAGCGATTACACAGTACGGCAAGCCGGATGCCATATATGTAGACAATGGTAAGCAGTATAGATCGAGCTGGCTGGGCAAGGCCTGTACGAAACTTGGGATAAAGCTCCTGTTTGCAAAGCCGTTCCACCCGGAAGGGAAAGGTAAAATCGAGGCTTTTAACAGAAGGATGGATTCCTTCCTTTCAGAAGCCGCCCTTATGGATATCAGGACACTCGATGAGCTTAATAGGATTCTGGATCTGTGGATCAATGAGCATTATCATAAAACAGCCCATTACGGGCTTGGAGGAATAACTCCGGAAACTGCATTCAAGGCAGACAAAAGACCTCTCAAATTTGTTGATATGAAAACCCTCACGGAAGCATTTCTCCATACCGAGGAGCGCACAGTGGACAAAACCGGCTGCATCAGCTTTGAAGGTAAACGGTATGAAGTTGGCCTACAGCTCATCGGCAGGAAAGTGGAAGTCCATTATGATCCCTCATGGTCCGATGAGGTAGAGATACATCATCCGGATTTTGCACCCTTTATGGCTGCAGAACAGGTAATCGGTGAACACTGCGGCAAAAGAGCAGCCCTCCCGGAGCATATGACGGTCTTGAAGCCCGAGCGGTCAAGACTTCTGGAGGGGCTGAACAAAGCCAACATATCCGGCCGCACCCGAAAGGATGTCGCAGTTGTGTTCCGCAAATGCAGGGAGGGTATGGACAATGTATGAAGCATTCTTTGAGATGAAAAACACACCCTTCATCAATAGTATTGCAGTTGAAGGCCTGTATATGTCTCCTATGCTTGACGAAGCCCTTGGCAGGCTTGAATTTGCAGCAGCAAAACGGCTCTTTACCGTAGTAACTGCAGATGTAGGCTGCGGCAAGACAACCGCCATAAGGAAATTTGCATCAATGCTGCCGAGTGACAAATACCAGGTGCTATACATATCTGACTCTAATCTTACGCCCAGGTGGTTCTACAAAGGACTGCTTGATCAGCTGGGAGTGGAGTCCAAGTTCTATAGAGGGGATTCAAAACGGCTGCTCCATCAGCATCTGGAGATAATCAGAGGAGTACACGGCAAAACCATCGTCACAATTGTTGATGAGGCACACCTCCTCGATAAGGAGACACTGGAAGAAATTCGCTTCTTGATGAATTACCGGATGGATTCCCTGAATCCCATGGCGCTCATACTGGTGGGCCAGAATGAGCTGTGGGAAAAGCTCAAGCTTCAGCGGTATGCGGCCATCAGGCAGCGGATAGATCTGAAATGTGAACTTCCACAGTACGACCGCTCCCAGACAGAGGAATATATCATTGCGCACCTCGAATACGCACAAGGCATCAAGGATATCTTCACCGACAAGGCTGTCGATGAGATATATAAGTACTCGGCCGGATCAGCCAGAGCCATAAACAAACTGGCGACACATGCATTGATGTATGCAGCGCAGAGAGCTAAAAAGCTTATCGATGATCACATGATCAGGACAGTTATTGCCGGTGAATTACCATAGGATATGCCATGGCGCAAGTCATGGCACACATCCCGGTTTTATGCGGCAAAACAAGGGAGCAACTTACGGCAAAAATCGTGAGCAATCCGTGGACAAACTAAGAAATCAATGACACAAATATCCCCACAGCTAAAATGTGAATTCACTGAATAACCTCCCATAAAAGATAGTATTATTTAGTGATATGTTTTATCATCTTATCAAATAGTTTAAGCTTAGTGCCCTTCTGTCAACTTATCAACTTATTTTCATTCACTACTTCAAATAGAAATTTATATATAAGAAGTTACTACAAGCATTAACGTTATTTGCTTGTATAGTTCCACCATAGTTGCTATAATACAATTCAATTCTATAGATATTCAAAACTTATTAGTAATTCTAGATTTTCCCTAATGGGATATAAGAATAACGAAGTATCATACATCAATTTTCCATCTTAGATAATTTTAGCATTTTTTATCAAATACTGCAATTTATACAAATATTGTATCAGAATGTGCCAACTTAATATAGAATAACAAAAACTCCCTATTCATATCGAATAAGGAGTAAAATTCTTTTATGGTGGGACCGGCTGGACTCGAACTATTCCGCTCCGATTTCTTTTTCCATCCATACAACGTCAAAGCTGTTTCCATTTTTCTTTCCTATGTTCAAAAATCTCCCGCATTCCAAGAATCCATTCTTTCTATGAAATTCAATGCTTTGCTCATTGTATGAAGATATGCTGGCAAGAATTTGTTTTATCCCCATATTTCTGCCATCTTCCTCAAGCAGTTTTAAAGCCTTTGTTCCTATGCCTTTCCCCACTTGGTCCTTTTCAATAAAATAAGTGATCTCTGCTGTTTGTTTAAACACAGGCGATGAATGATGCGGCCTCAGTAAACAAAATCCCAACACTTTGCTTGCAGAAGTATTCATTATTACATAGGCCGGATATCCTTTAGTCATTTCCAGAAGTTTATCAAAAAACTCATAGGGCAGCTTCTTTTCAAAATATGCTGCATAGCTATTCTCCACGTAATAGTTAAAAATATCTATTACTTCCTTTCTATGCTTCTCTGTCATAGGCTCAAATCTATAATCCATACTATTACCCCCTTGTTAAGTCAATTGGTGCCATACATCGAACTCTATGGATAATTATACCATATGGAATGCCATATATGAATTAAATAAGAATGATATATCTCTTAATAGCACAAAACTCCCTATTCATATCGAATAAGGAGTTCAATTTCTCTTATGGTGGGACCGGCTGGGATCGAACCAGTGACCCCCACGATGTCAACGTGGTACTCTAACCAGCTGAGCTACGGTCCCATGTACTTTCATATTATATCATTTATAATTTGCTTGTTCAATACTATTATTTACTTGCAATTCCTGATTATTCTATAACAAGACAGAAGCAAAACAACGGTCCGGCATTTATTATACCGGACCTTGCATTTAATTATTCGCTTTTTTCTTCTGCGCAGCAGCTTTTTTCTTCCTTCTTGAGCTTGATTTTCTTTACTATCTCGGGAACCATGCCGACAAGCTTTTCAAGGTTTGATCTGCTCTTTACGGGAAGCATTGTAACCGAGTCTTCCCTGATGACTATTACGGCATCCGGGGATATTTTGGCGCCAACGCCCACACCTGTTCCCATTCCGTCATTGCCTTTTTCATCCTTTCCGCCGCCGCCTCCGCCGCCGCAGCCAAAGGCCACTGTAATAATCGGGATCAGCGTTGTTTCTCCAACAACTATCGGTTCTCCGATAACTGTCTCTGTTTTCAGGAATTTTTCCAGATGGCTGAATAAAGTTTCCAGGCTTTCATTTATCGGTGTTTTACTTTCCATTATTATATCCTCCTATAATTGTTTTCATAATTGTTTTACATTATTAATTACACTTATATATTAAAAAAGTTTCAACTTTTTTTCTTTCTGAACAATATTTTCCTTACGGGCTTTTTCAGAGCAGTTCTTATAGTCTGATAAACCAGGTTTCCTACCATCATACTGCCTTCAGCACGAAAATCCAAATCTATTATTTCCTGGGTAAAGTCAGGATATAACCCTATTCTTGCATGAGGAATCATAAACTTTACTACTGCCGCAGCACCGCACACCATTCCTGTAAGCGACGGATCATCAAAGCCATAGGTTGCGTATAAATGCATATACTTCGGCTTTACTATATTCAGCACCCTCTTTATATATTCAAAAATCTCATTTATCAATGTCCTGTCGGTAATCTCTCTGAAACCGGGTACTTTTTTTTCTTTCTCTTTTTTTTCTGTTTTCTGCTCTGATTGTTCCTTTTTCCCCTCATGCTCCTTGCTTTTCAGCTTGTGAACTCTCCTATCCAGTATCCGGAGGGTTACATCATAATTTTCTCCTTCTATTTCAGCGCTTATCCCAAACAGCTTTCCTGCCCAGCCAAAGGCAAACTTCATCCTGAATCCCTCAGCAGTCAGAACCTGGCCCCTGTAATTTACAGGTATTATAAACAGAAGGAAAACCAGCCCTAACAGGAAAAACAGCAAATACAGCAATATTTTAAGAATTATCAATAATACAACCATCGGGTATACCCCCAATAAATAATTACCATAAGTTAGTCAAGAGCTTCTCGACTTCCTTTTTTACAAGGGATTTCATAAGATTCCCTGTTAATGAAGCAGCTCTTTTGGCTCCTTTGCTTATGAATTTGCTTCCGGGAATGTATTCTGCGAACTTCAAAGAATTATCCGCCACTTTCCTTCCGAACTCGATACTTCGGTTCAGGGTATATTTAAGCTTCTCTCTCTTATTCAGCTCATACATGCAGTCATCAACAAGCCTGGTTATATTCATATCCAGGTTTATTATCTTCGAATCATCATCAAAGAACTTATACAGCTCATTTTCCAGAGTCATGACCATATCAAGTTCCTTCCTGCACTCACCGCAGTAGTTAATATGCTCTTTGAGAAAAATAAATTCCAGCGGGTCAATGGTGTTGTCGGCATATCTCTGTATGATTTCCCTGTCAAATCCACAGTTCATTTCCGCACCTCCAAGCTTCATTTCATTGCATTCCTTAGTTTTTCCTTCAAAATGTTTCTCGCCCTGTAAATATCCGTTTTTACAGTGCCGAGAGGTTCCTTGAGCACTGCTGCAATCTCTTCATAGCTTAATCCTTCATAATACCTGAGGATCAATACCATCCTGTGTTTTGGCCTAAGGCACTCCAGGTTTTCTCTTATAATATGCCCCAATTCCTTATCCAAGACTTCGGATTCCACATCCCATGGTGCGGCAACTACCTCCTCAAAAGTTCTATCATCTTCATACCCCGCATTAAGCGATACCGAATCATATCTGAGAGCCCTTTTGAAGTTGAGGCATGTATTTACCGCAATTGTCCTGAACCATGGGTGAAAGGGCATTTTGACATCAAAGCTTGATATATTGTTAAAAACCTTTATGTAAACCTCTTGGGCAATATCCAAAGCATCCTGCTCATTCTGCACATAATTATAGCAAAGCTTATACAGATATCTTTCATACATTTTGAAAAGCTCTGTGAAAGCAGACTTGTCATACTTCTTGCACCGAACAATAATGCTGGCTTCTACATTCACAGCACCACCTCCAGGTCATACAGTATATTACACAAAAAACCGGAAATTGTTTCATTTTTTTTCTGTTTATTTTAACTGCTAAAAATATATAAAAAGGTAAAGCTAATAATAATTCATTATGAAAGGAGGATGCTTGTGAAGGTTAAACAAATTATGACCACCGATGTCAGCACTGTTACGCCAAGTGATACAATTACCAAGGCCGCATCAATTATGAAGCAGTTAAATGTAGGCTCAGTACCTGTACTTGACGGCAATAGAGTAGTCGGTATTGTAACTGACAGAGATATTACACTTCGCGGGGTCGCAAAAAGCAGTGACCCAAACCTGAAAATTTCAGAAGTAATGACCACTGATGTCAAATATGCCACCCCGGACATGGATGTTCACGCTGTTGCCGATTTAATGGCAGAAAACCAGGTAAGAAGGCTTCCGGTCATAGATAATGATAAGCTTGTCGGCATTGTAGCAATAGGAGACCTGGCAGTAGAAAACATATTTGAGAACGAAGCCGGTGAAGCACTTCATAACATCTCAATGGGCGTAAGACATTAATAATTTTCTTTAATCTCCGGCCTTCCGGAGATTTCTTTCTCCCTGATATCCTGCAGCAGCTAATTGCTGCATGCAGTTCTGTGTTTTATAAAGTGTTGTATTATAAGCTGTTAGTATAATATTACCACTTATTTCTGCAATATTAAACCTTCCGAAATATTAATATTTCTCTGCGGAGTATTTTAATATTTTTCTGACAATATGGGAATTATGCTATTATCAACCATTATACCTGAGAGGTGTGCCTGTTGCTTATAGTTTTTGTCAGAACACTGATTCTATATATATTGATAATTATAGTATTACGGCTAATGGGAAAAAGGCAGGTAGGGCAGCTTCAGCCTTCAGAGCTGGTAGTAGCTTTGATAATTGCAGACTTGGCGGCAGTTCCCATGTCCGAAGTGGGTATTCCTCTGATTAACGGAATAATACCTATAATCACTCTTTTCATCATGGAAGAGCTTTTATCTTATTTATCCCTTAAGAGCGAGCGGGCCAGAGGATTGATCAGCGGTAAGCCCAGCATACTGATTGAGCGGGGAATAATAATGGAAAAAGAACTTCAGCGGTTAAGATATAATCTGAATGACCTTCTGGAGCAATTAAGGTTAAAAAACTTCTCCAATGTTGAAGATGTCAACTATGCCATATTGGAAACCAGCGGGCAGCTAAGCGTAATTCCAAAGGAGGAAAAAAAACCTGTCACCCTGAAGGACATGAATTTAAAAGCCAAAACCCAGCACCTGCCTGTCACTGTTATAATTGACGGGCGGATAATCTCCGATAACCTGTACAAAATCGGCCTGAGCAATAACTGGCTTGCAGATCAGCTCAGGAAAAACAGTATTAAATCATCTGAAGATGTGTTCTTTGCATATCTAAACCCGGAGAGGAAGTTTATATACCAGCTCCGGAGTAATTTGCAGAAAAAATAATTGCAGAAAGGGGCGGCGGACGAATTGAAACCCTTGATAATAATAATTTCACTCACTATTCTGATTGTTGCCGGAGGCGCAATAACACTGTATGTATTGAATTCCGAATCCCAAAGGCTTGACGACAGTCTTTCGTCCCTTGGGGAAGCCATTGAGAATGGGAATTGGGATAATGCTTCGAAAAACCTTAAAGAATTTCACAGCAAATGGGACAGGACAAGTTCATTATGGTCAATGCTTGTGGACCACTATGAAATTGATAATATAGAGCTGCTTCTCTCACAGCTTGCTTCTTATGTGAAAAGCAAAAACAAAAACGATGCCCTGTCAAGTGTTTCCTCCTTGAAAACCCTTATCAAACACATACCTGACAAGGAGTCCTTAAGCCTTAAAAATGTTTTTTGATAAGTTCTCTCATATCCGAAGGGACCTGGGCTGAAAAATCCAGCATCCTGTTTTCTATGGGATGAAGCATTTTTATTCTATGGGCATGCAGTGCGTGCCTTTTAATTTTTTCCTGGCTTCCTCCATAAAGATCGTCCCCAAGGAGAGGATGGCCCATTTGAGCCATATGTACTCTTATCTGGTGTGTTCGTCCCGTCTCCGTTACAATTTCAAGGAGGCTGCAGTCCTCATACCTTTCAATTACTCTGTAATGTGTAACTGCCTCGGCTCCGTCCTCTCTCACAACCCTCAGGATTGAATGAAGCTTTTCCCTTGCTATAGGTGCGTCAATAGTGCCTGAATCTGCCTCAACCACGCCCTGCACAACAGCCAGGTATTCTTTTGTTATTTTGCTCCTGTAGCCTTCTATGGACATGAGATGCTGGATATGAGAGCTTTTTGCGAAAATAACAAGGCCGGAGGTGTTTTTATCAAGCCTGTTAACCGGCCTTATGGTTATATCCCTGCCCTTTTCCATCCAATGGTACATGAGGCCGTTTGCCAGGGTGCCCATATAATGATTTCGGGAAGGATGGGTGGGTATGCCTGCTTCCTTGTTTATCACAATTAAATAATCATCTTCAAATATTATATCCAGGGGCATGAATTCAGGCAGGATGTTCTCGGAGTTCCGGTCAGGAAGCTCAAATTCCACCTTGTCTCCGGCTTTTATAATAATGTCTGTGTGTGCTTTGCATCCGTTCACCTTCAGTGAACCGGACTTTTTCACCTTTATCAGCCCGTTCCTTGACATCATAAGCCTGCTTCTAAGATAAACCCCCAGCTTGATGCCGTCATTCTCCTTGTCGATTATATATGTATTATAGCTTTTCAAGTTCTTCTCACTCCAATTCAAGCCTGGATGCAAGCATCCGGATGTCCTCCGGGAGCTCTGCATGAAGCTTGAGTAAATTACCCGTGACAGGATGGGCCATCTCCATGTCCGATGCATGTAATGCCTGCCTTCCGATAAGACTGCTTTTTTTCCCGTACAGAGTGTCTCCTACGATAGGATGCCCCAGGAAGCTGAGGTGGACTCTTATTTGGTGAGTTCTGCCCGTTACAAGCTCCAGACGCACCAGGGAATGGCCCTTGCCTGTTTTTAACGTATCATACATGGTAACTGCCGGCTGCCCGTCACTTTTTACCTTTCGCCTTATGGGATCTGATTCGTCTTTTCCGATGGGTTTGTCAATTACCCCTTTTTCCGGTACGGCTATGCCCTCAATGACTGCTGTATAGAATTTCCTTACTCCTCCTGACCTCATCATTTCATCAAGCCTGCCGTGTACCAGCCCGTTCTTTGGCATCACAACAATTCCGGAGGTATTCATATCCAGCCTGTTCAGAAGGCGCAGCGATACTTCCTCCCCCTTCCCTGCAAAATAATAAGCAGCTGCATTAAGCAGGGTTCCGCCAGGATGGTTGGGTGTAGGGTGCACCAGCATGTAAGGAGGCTTGTTGACTGCTAAGAGGTATTCATCTTCATAAATAATATCAAGCCTAATGTTTTCCGGAACTATATCCCCTCTCGCCTCTCCGGACAAATCCACCTCAAGAATATCTTCGTCCTTCAGCTTGTTATCCCTGTATGCCGGTTTTCCGTTAATATATACCTTTTTGTCCTTGAACAGCTTCTTTATCTGCCTGGAAGAAAAACCAAGATGCTGCGACATATATGCGTCGACAAATATTCTTTTTTCACTGAGCCTAACCAGGTATTTTTTTTGCATACCAACGCCCCGTTACTCTTTATTATTTACTTATGTTCCTAATAATTATAGCATATTAGAAGAATAATGCGACGCAGAATTAAGAGTTTGTAAAGTACTCCGACTGTAGGGGAAGTATGTTCTCCTTACCTTCCAAAGCCA
>Ga0208695_1003078_pt1 | contig 11593 bp, 12 predicted proteins | sample AD_UKC111_MetaG_FD_184449 | JGI IMG/M metagenome (GOLD analysis project Ga0208695, IMG submission 184449) | Active sludge microbial communities of municipal wastewater-treating anaerobic digesters from Hong Kong - AD_UKC111_MetaG (SPAdes)... | ecosystem: Engineered > Bioreactor > Anaerobic >... | reverse complement strand
CCGACCATTGGAATCGTTTAGCGATGATGACCTGGCATATCTGATTCATGTTCGGCTGCGAACTTTGCAAGGGCCAGCATCGAAGAAAATTGAGCCCTTGGAAATAAATGAATTAAAACAGCGCTTGAAAGAACTCAATCAGAAATATATTGATCTGGAACAAGAGCTCATTGCCACACAGGAAACGAAAAAGAATATACAGGCAGAGAAGGCAGCACTGGAAGCCCACTTAGCTGCCCTTCGACAGATTCAGAAAGATGATGTAGCCCAGGACATTCAACCCCCAGAATTTGATACTGAAGAATCGAGGGACCTTACGCCTGTTCCGGATTGGGTAAAAACCTGGCAGTTATCCAAGAACTTTGAAAAAACATCGGCGGCAATTCTCGTGATGGGTGGAATGGGGATTGCTTTACGACCATCCATCATAAAGCAGATGGCAAAACGCCTTTCCTTATCAACTGCAAACAAAAACCTGGATGAAGCCTTGAATTGGTTATTTTCACCGGAAGCAAATGAATTCCCAATCTTGGTTGAACAGATAAGTGGTGTTATTGAGCAAGGATCCAGTTCTGGTGGAAATCAGCCTGCAGTACTGCATTTGACTCGGGAGGGTCAAGTTGCATACCAGATATTAACTGGCAAAATTTCCAAGGAAAATGAATTTGATATCCTAATAAGACACCATTCTTCACCGGAACATACCATTCTGAATATTCAGGCCGGGGAAATCCTGGTAGAGGAGGGTTACAAAATCCGAGGCCGAGCACAAGCTATTAATTTATCCAATGGTGAAACTTATATCCCAGATATTATTGCAGTGGATCCCAAAACAGGCGAGGTAATATTCATCGAAGTAGAGCGAGATGTGAGTAAGGATCAAATTTCCAGAAAAACGAAATGGATGAAGTTTTATGAAGCATCGAATGGAAACCTGTATGTTTTTTGTGATAATCTGAACTGCCAGAGAGCTATACAGGGAGAAATCAATCTTGCTTTAAGTGGATTAAATTACAACTCTTTCCTTACGAATCTACATGGATTACGAAATGGGAAACGAGCAGGAAAGGATGGTGGCATCTGGTTTTCTCAAAGAAGAGGTAATTAATAATGGAACGGCGTGCACTTCGTTCTTTCTACATCGTTCCTCTAGAGTCTTAAGGGGGAACGGAGTAAAGAGGATTACCGAAAATATGCTAATCCTCTTTGAGACATGAATTGGTATAGCGATTTAAAATATCCTGGTGGAGCAGAACGCATTATTTCAAGTACTTGTGGTCCATGGCAAAGTCTTAACCGTTTCTTGCTTCCACAAGGGCATTTGATATGGCCTCGATATTCACCTTGAGCTAAGATAGAAATCAAGCCAAACAAAGAATGTTCACTTCGCACATTGAATAGATTTTGATAAAACTCAATTCTACCCAGTTCCCCATGTGATAATTCTCCAAAAGGAAGCTTTCCATTTTTGCACAGATAACTGTATGAATAAAGATAAGGAACTAAATTCTTCTGAACAAATCCCAATAGGGTAGGTTGTTCAGAAAATGTCTTCCAAACTGCTAATGGTTCACCTAGACATAAATTCCCATCTTTATACTTGTGAAAGTACCTAGGAATCCTGTTCCCTGTTTCGTAAGCTAATGGCACACAATCTGGATAAGATTCTGGAACAACAAGATGGATAGAATACTCATCTTCGATTATTTGTTCTGCAAAATTTGCGATGAAGACTAATTGTCCTTTTATATTCCAGACACCATCGGCTTTTTGAAGGGTCAGACCAGAATACAAAGCACGTAATTCATCAAATTGGTCAATTATTAATCCTTGTTCCATCGTATCCCCAGGGTTTATTTGGATTATTAATTTTTACGACAGGGATAGCCACTCTGCTCGGCTCATCCTTTTTTGTCGAATCCGATGATGTACTCTTGTCGCTTGCAGGTAACGGGAAAATGATATCATCTGGATCAGACCCTAATACGAGTTGCAAAGTTCTAGCTGCTTTATTCAAATCAGTATCAGCTTCATCAATCGCCTGTTCAATGAGTTCGAGATGCCGTCGCATCTTCTTGACAATATTCTTTGCTCTATCCAAATCTTCGGGCTTTTCAACCTTAACCAAAGGAATACGGTTTGCCGAGGACTTTGAAATATCAGCAACAGTTGGTGAAGCGATAAAATAATCAGGATTTCCCCATGTATCACAAACATTTTTCAACATATCACGTAAAGCAAGGATCCAGCTTTCTGCACTAGGATTGTGAAATTCAGCTACCATGCATTCCAAGAAAAAACCTTTAGGTGTTTTCTGGCTACCAAAGTGAACTTTCTTCCAAGCTTTCGTTATTTTTACTAAAGGCTTGTAATGGTGACGATCAACGAGATATGAACTTTCCTCGTTTCTTGATTCGCTATCAGATAACTGCGAGTTTGGATATGTCGATAGCCATTGATCCAAATCTTTATCCGCAATCCAAAGTGGATCGGTATATTGGTCCAATTCCCCTGATTTATATGTTTGTGGAATGACCGGGACTATGTCTAATGTTAAATCGGGTTCATCATCAGCGACTCCATTAACAGTATCGGTAAGTTTTACTAATATTGATCGGCGACGAATTGTTGATGATTCGACATGTCTTCCCGAGCGTTCAATAGCCTCACGAACTAACCTGAGGAGACAGTGTTGTGTAGTCTCATTTGATTGGCAAAATTTTAAAAGCTCTTCAAATGAGTAATCAAAAGGGATCACTACATCGACATCTTTTATTCCTTTGATGGCTGTGGATCGACCGTAAGAGCCGGAAAGAAAAGAATTCAACATGTGTGCGCCCAGGCTCTCGTCTCCTTCAAGATCTTCTCGTAGACAAGTATGTGCTAATTGAGCACGCTCAACCGCTTTGGAATAAGGTTGAATTGAAGCAAGATATTCGATAAACAAATCGTTCAATGTGGTCATATTTATCTCCAGGTTATTGCAGAACAAATGCTTTCCGATATGATGGATTCATATACCAGTACAGATGAACCCTCCCACAAGCCTGCAGCCGTTGGCCAATTAGAAATGCTAGTGGGGACAACGTACTAATAAAGAGGTGAAGATCGGTGAATCCTCCTTTGTTTTGCCTTATAAAGCGGCCAACTTGATCAACATACGCGATGGCATATGATGCATCTATAGGTACTCCATCATGGATGTGGTTCGTCAAGTCAATTTTCAGCCATTTCCCATATTTCAAATTTTCCTTTTCTACGAAACCTTTGACCTCCGAATGGATATCCACTTGTGAAGAAATTTCTATTATCATGTGGCTCGTGTGCTCGACTGGTTTTTCGATTTCTTCTGAATGAATATTAATTGGCGCCGGGGTCGAATCCGAGTCCCAAAATTTCTGAGAAAATGAACTACAGCCAACACTCCTAGCCCAAACTGATGCCCTTAATTTTCGGATATTGGAATGGTATCCAAGCGCTAGAGCCAGAGGTAAAAACAATCTGCAATCGTAATGAATTTGGATATTCTTACCGAGGTTTGTCACACCTTCCACGACATCTTTAATCACAGGCGTAAATTGGGAATCCCAAAGGGTTTGATCAGGCCAATCTGAAGGAGCTATAAAATCAGACGACCAATCTAAATCTAGCAAGGCAGATTTCGGCAAGCTGGTCAAGGATCGGCAACAAATATCGATAACCGGTAGCGCACCCCGACGCCGATATCCATAATTCAATAACTCGATGAATATTTGACTAATGTTTTTGGTAAATGTTGAATTCATTGAGAGAATGCGAATTTTGGAATTATTTCCATTCTCTTGGTGAAAGAATTCTTGGAATTTGGCTATGAATATATCAGGGAGGAATGCAAAAACTGGGCAATCGCTGCATTCATAACTCTTTACCACGCTAGAAAATTTTTGCATTACCAAATCATCGGGTTTATCCTTAATTTCTGGATAAACACAGATAACACCGTCTGGGCCAAAACCGTTGATGTTTATAAGTTTTTTATCTCTGTAGACTGAAACTCCTCTCCTCCTCATTTCACGTTCAATAATTGCTGGATTATTCGAAGTATCATCGCAGGTCTCAATTAGCATATAAATTGGTTTATCGATTAAAGCTTCTGCTTCAGGGAGATTTGTGACCGATGTGAAAATGTCTTTGTAATATTTGAGAATATACCGACGTTCAATTGACAATCTCTCTAATAGATCATCCCAGAACCAAATTTTCACCGGGAAGCTATTATTTTGGGTTTGAATTCTAGATACTTGGTCGACATATGCTTGTAAAGCAACATCTCGACCAGTGCTGGTTACAATTATGAGTTGATCTGGATTCAAAGGGCTCGATTGTGCTTTCTTTATTTCATCATCGATTTCTCCCGGACTCAATTGCTTTCCTTTGGCTCGGAGTTTAGATTGCGCCCCCCGGCAACGGCCACCTGGTCCATTGGGATAACCAAAAACATCCAATCCATTCTGAGATTGCCCACTCCTCCCATTTTTTTGAGTCATAGGATCATTCCATTCGATTGAACAACCATCACGAACCATTTCATCAAACACATCATCTGATTCGGGTATTGGAAAAATATAGTTATATCTAACAGTCATTTGATACCTCACTAAATAAACTTTTACTTGTTTTCATGCTGATCCAGTGCTCCTTGTTATCAACCAAATAACTAATTTAGCGGATTAGCTGATATGCTGATTAGCGTATCACGATTCAAAAAAAAGTCAACTCCTTCAAATTAAAAGAGATTCATCGACTGGGCAATAGTATTACCCTCTTCGATAAAGTCTAATTTTAGAAGACGAACACGAGCAGCATCTTCTGATACCTCGAACATCGATTGGACCTTCGCAATCATTTTTCGTCCTATTTCAGATGCTGCAGAAACTTTTCCGTAAGTATTGGTATCGTTATTGATTTGATGCACGATTTCTTTGATTGAAGACAATGGCATTAAAAAAGCTCCCGAGGCATAACCTGCTTGCCATTCTAACCAATCGACATCACGGGCATTTAAAATCGTATCTCGATTACACTTTATCGTCAGATTTCCAGAATCAGGTTTGAAAAGACTAGGTTGTTCAAAGGCCCAGATAAAATTATGGAAAACCACATGACCAAATTCATGGGTTAATGTTGTACGTAATCGATTAGTATGGCTACTTGATGTGGAAAGGAAATTTGAGATAAGAACGCGAGGAAGAGTATTACGGGAAAAAATAGTCATACCTTCAACATTATTTCCTTCATTGCTTAAATCTGAATATAAATCAAGCTCAGATGTTTTTTGTTCGATCAATATTGTCAGATCATTTGTCGAAATTGGTAATGTTACTTTCCCATATTTTTCTATGAGGAAAGATGAGATTATGTTTTCGCACTCTGAATCCAATTCTAGCCCTTCATAATAGGGGCGTTGGGGAAATCTACCCGTTCTATCGCGTACCCATTTCATTTATTGTCCCCTTTTAATGCTTTTCGAAATGCTTTAAACGCATTCTCGACATCTTCCGGTTGATGGTTTTGCAGTTTTATATCATCTGGCAAGGTTCCTGAGAGAAAACGCAAATAATCAAGGGATATATTTAATTCCGATGAAATTTGTATAAGTATAAATTCCCCTGGTGGGTTGCGTCTATCATGCTCAATATCGTTCAGATACTGAGCTGAAATTGATTGTCCATCTTCTTTACGTAACCGTTCAGCAAGATCTTTTTGACTGAGCCCCGCTTTTTTCCTGCTTTCGGCAATATATTGTCCGAAAGTCATAATAGCCTCCTTGGTATAATAATACGCTAATCAGCATATTAGCATATTTCCCCCTAAAAGGCAAGTGAAAATTCAAGTTCTGTGAAAATTCAAGTTCCTATTAATTGTCTATGCCACTGAAATGGTTTTATTTCGGACATACAGATCTAAAGATACAATTAAATGCTACCCCTTTGCAAGTAATATCCGGGGAATAAGTGAAGATATTGAACGATGCAATGATTCGGAATAAGTGTGTGTTTTGTGGCAATCTAAATAGCTAGAGAGCTACTCTGAGTAAGATCAATTTTCCTCTAGGTTGGTTGGCATATAACTCGAATAAAGCGAATTTGCTTGGGATTAGGTTAGGAAAACAATTTGAAAGAGACGCTAGAATTTGGTTGTCACAAAGAATAGTAATGGATGAGAACAGTGTGCCACTTCGTTCAATCCCGCTCATTCTGCTGGCGCTGTAAAGTGGATTGGTGTTTTAGGTAATCCATTACCATTAATATTTCTCGATGATTCTCGCCGGATTACCCACTTGATGATAAGAATGTAAACCAAAGGTTCAGTCCTGAGTTTATCCTGAAGTTTGACATAGCAATAAAACCAAGGTACACTTTCCACAATCTATGGTTACAACAGTTCAACGATCCCTTTTAATCATACTTATACTACTTACTGCCATCAATTTAGCTGGCCATATCACTGCGCCTTCGTCCTGCTGCACGGTTCAAGAAAATCCTGGTTCAACCGGTGATTCCGATTGCTTGGTTTGCACTTTGCAAGTGGGTGTATGGTTACCCCATTTAGTCGTTGCTAATTCTAATACTTACATCAGCAATGCGATAACAGATATTCAGCTAATTCCACTTGAACATCTGTTTACTTTTCACCACCCTCCAATAGCCTAATAAAACTAAATTAATCGGATTCGACCACCTAATGATTATTCAATAGGGGCTTCGTTTCGTTTACTTTCTATTTGAATTGTCAGGAAAGGAATAATGTCCTTTTTTGACCTCAATTTCTAATGATTCATTCTCAAAAGAAAGGTAACGATTTCATGAAAAATAAACCGATTTTGCAAATACTAATGATCGGAATTGGGATAATTATCCTCTTTACAGCTGTATTAATAGGTAACCAAACTCGCAGTCAGACTCCGACGCCTCGACCCTTATTATCCGAAGAAGAATCTTTTCCAGAGGTGACGCGTGTATCTTTAGAGGAAGCTCTTATGGCCAACAATACAGGCTCAGCTGTATTCATTGACGTCCGAGATCGTAGTGCGTATGAAGAAACACACATTCCTGGCTCCCTCTCTTTTCCGCTCGCGAAATTGGAAAGCCAGCTAAAAGAACTCGATCCTAATTCCTGGATCATTACCTACTGTACCTGACCGTCAGAAGAATCAAGCGCCCGTGCGGCGCGAATTCTCTTGGATTACGGCTTCAAGAAGGTTACCCCTATTCTTGGTGGTTTTCGAGCCTGGCAGAATGCCGATTACCCGGTGGAAACAAGTCCTTAGCATTGCTTAAGAGGTGACACCATGATCACTCTACAAAAAAAACAATCTACCATACGTACACCTTTGCTCTTCCTGTTAATACTGCTTACCGGGAGTCTGACAGCATGTGGCGGGAAGGCTCCACAAATTAGCATAGAACCCGCTTTACAAAATCTGGGAACTCAACCTCAACAATTGATTGATCTGGTTTACACAGTCAAGAATAATGGTAACGCAGACCTGGTTATTGAAAAAGTAAGCGTTTCGTGTGAGTGTACAACCGCCGAGTTGGAAAAGAACACCATACCACCCGGCGAATCAGCTGAATTACGAGTTAAGTTTGATCCGGCTGAAGACAATTTATTTGGCGATATCCAGCGCATTATCTATCTGCGTAGCAATGATCCGGAAAAACCTGAGGCAGAAGCTGAATTTCGGGTCATCATCCAAAAGCCGGAAGGATAGCTCAATGCTCAAACAATGGTTAAAGAAGTTAAGCGGTGGAAATACCCTGTACTATCCTGGCTGCGTTACTCGCTACGCTTTACCCGATGTACAAGAGCGGTACGAGCGGTTGCTGCGCAAGGCTAAAATCGACTTTATCGTCTTACCCGGTGAGATTCAGTGCTGCGGTAGTCCTGTCCGGCGGGCAGGATATCAACAGGACTTTGAACGATTGAAGGCTAAAAACCTGGAAACATTTGCTCGTTTCAGTGTCAACAAGGTCATCACCAACTGCCCTGGCTGTTATCACACATTGAAATACGAGTACCAGCTCGATGTCTATCACACGACACAGGTATTGTCCGAAAAAGGCAGGATCGTGGCCGGTCATCAATACGAACCGGAGAAAAAACGATCAATAACCTATCACGATCCTTGCCATCTCGGCCGCTGGTCAGATATTTACGAAGAACCCCGCCGTCTTCTGGATCAAGCAGGGTGGGAGGTCGTAGAACTGCCAGATAACCGGGCAATGAGCCTGTGTTGCGGCGCAGGAGGCGGCGTCAAATCGAACTATCCCGATCTGGCCAATGCGATCGCTCAGGCTCGCCTGGCCCAGGTGAACAATGCCCGATTGTGTACCGCCTGCCCCCTGTGTTATGCCCATTTCAAGGAAAATGCCGGTGACATCCAGGTTATGGAATTTAGTGAAGCCCTATTACAAAATGTGGACGAGAGGCACTAATTATGGATAAGCTTGAATCCTTATTCCAACCAAACCAGGTGTCCAATCGCGAAGAAACAAGGATTACCTACAGCCGGGATGCCTCTCGAATTCAAGGAGAATGTCTGTCAGTCGTATGGCCAGAAACAATCACAGATGTTATCCGTCTGACGCAATGGGCTGCCGAAACTGGTATAGATCTAGTGCCTCGCGGTGCCGGTACAGGCTTGTGTGGTGGAGCAACACCACAAAACTCTATTGTGGTTGATTCTTCCCGACTGCAGAAAATCGGCGCTCGTGATTTTCAATCACAATTGGTGGTTGTCGATGCCGGCGTCCCCCTGGACCAGTTCAACCGTATTCTTCGCCCAGATGGATTGTTCTTCCCTGTGATCCCTGGCAGCCATCGCTCGGCGACCCTTGGTGGGATGATCGCCACCAACGCTGCGGGGCTGCATGCCGTCCGCTATGGCAGGATGAGTGATTGGGTCGAGGAAGTGGTTGTGGTGGATGGGAAGAGTGAGATTCAGCGACTGTCTGTCGGCGACCGGAAAGCTTTCGCTGGCCGGGAAGGGATCACCGGGATGATCGTACAGGCCACACTCCGCCTGACAGAGATCCCCAAGAGTCGCTCACTCACCCTATTCTCATTTGAACATTTGGCAGACATGCTAGAGCAAGTTAAACAATTGAAAACAAATTCTGCACTTTCTGCGTTGGAATACCTCAACCCCCATGCGGCTGGGCTGGTCGGATGGACCGCAAGGCATTGTGTATTAGCCGAGTACTATAGTGGTGAAGGGGAGATTCGTGACCCTGCCGAGATGGTAAACCTGTGGGGAGCGCGAGAAAGCCTGTCTGCCCGATTAACGCAGGCGGGATTCCCCATTTCCGAGGATCCCCAGTTTCCACTCGAAGCTCTGGAAGACAACCTGGATTGGCTGACGGTGCAAAATATTCCCGTCTTCGGCCATCTTGGGGTTGGTATCCTGCATCCCCGATTTTTGCGGGAGGATGTGCGCATTACGGAGCTGTATTACCGGGTCTCTGCCTCCGGTGGGCAAATCAGTGGAGAACATGGGATGGGGCTGAAAAAGCGGCAGTGGGCTAGTGAGGCATTGAAGGCAGAAGTCCTTGCGCTAAAAAAGCAGTTCGATCCACAGCATATTTTCAACCGAGGGAAACTATGTTGATTGACCTTACCGAAAACCCTGACTGCATGGAGTGCGGACTTTGTCGTGAGGCATGTCCGGTGTTCCAGATCCAACGACAGGAAGAATACAGCCCCCGTGGTCGCGCGATGCTGGACTCCGGAGGTCTTCAGACCCTGGTCTATTATCAATGCACCTTATGTCGCACCTGCCGGACCGTGTGCCCGATTGGACATGATCCAAATGGAGAGACATTACGATCTGAATTAATTAAGACCGGCATCGAAACATCAGCTAATCAGACGATGATTATCAATATTCGGCTATATGGGAATCCCTTTGGACCACTCGCTGACGGTGAGTTGCCTAAAGTGTTAACTTGTTGTTGATGATAAACCAATGGAGTAATCAAAAATGAAGAAACTCGCCGTATTTATATTAACCTTATTCACCCTCATCATTTCTCAGACTTCGGTTAGTGCAGGGAATTCCAATCGACAGGCTGTGGTCTATTACAACGAAGCTTGTGACGAATGTGCTACTTATATCAATGGAGAATTAAAAGATATCTTCCTTGTCAACAATGTGGAGATGATTCGAAAGGACTACATCAATCAGCGCGAGAACAGAGCTGAATTGAATCAAAGGAATGATTCTCTGGGAGTGCCTCTGGAGCTACAGAGTCACCTGGTCACATTCATCGATAATGGTCAAATTATCTTACAGGGTGAGCCACCCCGCAATGTGGTCGAGGACATACTATCTGCTAAAGACCTCCCTGATCAGCTCTTGATTTACAGTGAAGAGGGCGAGAGCGATGGATACAAGGCTTGGGCATTTGCTGGCCCCGTGCAGACTTACGGAGTCAATGAACCCATCACTACTTACTTGACCTGGTTTGAGGCAAACCAAGCATCTTTTGAAAACGCAAGCAACGTCGAGACCAAAAACAAGCTACTTCCAGCTGTCCTATTAACTGGGCTTGTTGACGGGATCAACCCCTGCGCGATGGCGATTCTGCTCTTTTTCATCACATTTTTATTTACGATCCGAAAAAGACGGGCAGCCATTGCCCGCATGGGACTGGTTTATATTGCCTGTGTCTACATCGTATATTTTTTGGTAGGTCTGGGATTACTTCGCGCGACCACTCTTGTGCAAGGCCATTGGCTGGGTCAATTAGGGGCAGCCCTGCTAATCCTATTTGGAGTAACAAACCTACTTGGTGCTGTGTTTCCAAAATTCCCAATTCGGTTGGAAGTTCCCGAAATTGGTAAAGAGGGTCTAAAAAATTGGATGTATCGCGCAACTTTGCCCGCAACTATTGTATTAGGTACCCTGATGGGATTAGAGAGTTTCCCATGCTCTGGGGGACCATACGTTGCTATTTTAGGGTTGCTGGGTAGCCAGACCAGTTTTTGGGAAGGATTTGGATACCTGGCGCTGTATAACCTTATGTTTATTTTGCCATTGGTTGTCATCTTGATCCTTGCAATAAATCCCGTCATGGGGGCAAAGATTCAAGCATGGGAGCGAGCATCTTCTCATAAGGTACGCGGGATCACAGGAGGGGTGATGGCTCTCATTGGATTAGTCCTATTAATCTGGGTTCTATAAAAAACAATTGAGAAGGTGATGAGATGGATAAGAAAAACGCAAAGACAAAGTCAAACAAACGATTAGGGAACACAAGGAAAAAGGCAGACTGGTGGATTATTGGAGTAATTATTGCTGTGGTTTTCGTCGGGATTGGGGCAATCGCGCTGAAACAAACCCAGAAAGATACCGAGCCAGTCGTAATAAGCCAAGATAAAAGTTTGGGAAATGCAGACGCCCCGATCGTCGTGGTCGAGTATGGCGATTATCAATGCCCAGCCTGCGGACGTTTTGCTACAACCGTCAAACCAAAAATTATTGAGGAATTTGTAAATTCCGGACAAGTACGTTTCGTTTTCCGCAGTTTCCAGTTCATTGGGGAAGAGTCTC
>Ga0208695_1003077_pt1 | contig 11593 bp, 8 predicted proteins | sample AD_UKC111_MetaG_FD_184449 | JGI IMG/M metagenome (GOLD analysis project Ga0208695, IMG submission 184449) | Active sludge microbial communities of municipal wastewater-treating anaerobic digesters from Hong Kong - AD_UKC111_MetaG (SPAdes)... | ecosystem: Engineered > Bioreactor > Anaerobic >... | reverse complement strand
TGCCTCTGACATTGCTCTGTTTATTTTAGCTTTTCCAACTCCAAGGATCTGAATCAGATCTTCCGGTGCGCCTACCTGCCTCAAACCTTCACGCATAAGCTCAATTGTGCGGCCTCCGGTTTTTACCGCTCTTGGATGAGGTGAGAAAATTATGGCGTTCCGGGCTTTAAGGGCATATATGGCATTGCCTGCCGGTGTCAAGTCCGGGTTGGTAGCCGGAACAACACATGCAATAACTCCTACCGGCTTGCCATACTTGACTATCCCTTTTTCCGGTATTTCCTCAATGATACCTACGCTCTTCTGGCGTAACGCGTCTCTCAGTACACCTCTGATTTTGAATTTCTTATTCTCGCGGCTTACGGGATCTCCCATCCCGCTCTCCTCTATGCTCATCTTGACCAGTTCTCTAAAGGTCTGAGTATTTGCAACTTTCCATGCTATAGCTCTTATAGTGCGGTCAACTTCTTCCTGGCTCCATTTTTCAAATATCTTCTGCGCCGCATCAGCTCTTGCAAACTTTTCCTCGATTTCATCTATCTGGTCTTGGTTAAGCTTTGAATATACTTCTTCCATTGAGCTCATCCTGCTCATAATCATTCCTCCTAAACATTAGTATTCGTTCTGAATATGTTATATGTCTCCTGCTATGGAAATACAGATATCAACGCTCCACATACCGGAAACTATTTCTTAAAGTTTTGCTGCTCTTTGAATAAATCCTTCGAACGGCCTGCCTTAAGTATATATGAATCAGTGTCATGGCCTACCATTTGACGTACCTTTCCGGACAGCTCGATTAATCTGACAATATCTATTCCTGTTTCTATTCCCATCTCATCCATCATATGTACTACATCTTCAGAGGATACATTCCCCGCTGCACCGGGGACAAAAGGACAACCTCCCAGCCCTGCGAAGGAGGAGTCGAATTGTGTTATTCCGGCCTGCATTGCAGCCAGTATATTTGCCATGGCCATTCCTCTTGTATTATGGAAATGAAGCCACCATTTCACCTGGGGATAGCGTTCCTGCATATTGCTGCACATTGAATATACCTGATTGGGCACAGCCATGCCGGAAGCATCCGACAGGGATATTTCATCTATTCCGACATTCAGGTAGGCTTCAACTATGCTTTGGACAGATTCCAGCGGTATATTTCCCTCCCAGGGAGAACCAAATGGCATTGAAATTGATCCGGATACCGTAATCCCATGATGCTCGGCAAGGGCAACACTTTCTTCAAAGCCGGCAACACTTTCCTCAGGCGTCCTGTTCAGATTTGCCAGATTATGCCCAAGGCTTGCCGACACATTAAGCTTGACCTTGCGGCACCCACAGTTAATGGCGCGTTCTACACCTTTTTTATTGGCAATTAGTGCACGCAGCTCCACTCCATCAACCTGATTCAAAAGTGAGAAAAGCTCATCGGTATCCGCCATTTGAGGTACTGCCTTCGGATTCATGAAAGAACCTAACTCAATTACCTTGAAGCCGGCAGCTATAAGGCCGTTGGCCAATTCCAGCTTTTCCTGAGTCTGCAAAATCTTTTTTTCATTCTGCAAGCCATCCCGGAGGCCAACTTCACAAATGGTTATTTTTGACGGAAGATTCATGTTTCTTCCCTCCTTATAGTTATAAGAATGTTTTATGCGTTAAGAAAAGTCTATATTAATTTCTCTCAGCAGTCCAATACCTATTTTGTATAATATAATAAAATTTCTCTATGACTTATTTATGTTTTGGAACTCAATCCTTCTCCCCTCACTTGCAGATTGATATGCGGCATATATAACCTTAATGGTTTCATAAGCCAGGTCAAAACCGGAAACGGGTTTTCTCCCATAAGCGACGCATTCGACAAAGTCCTGTAATTCATACACGTACCCCCGAAGTATTTCATCACATACAAACAAGTTATTCCAACCGGTTTTCTCAGGAAGCATTTCTGAAAATATAACATTTTCCAAACCCTCCTGATCCAGAAAATATGCCTTTAAGTTATCTGCAGGAGTTATATTGCACATTAACGTGCCGTCATTTGCATATATTTCAACATAATTCTTAGTCCCTCCCAGAACGTTGTCACTGGCAATAATAATTGCTTTTGTATTGTCGGAAAATGTTAATGTAACATTTGAAAATTCTTCTACATCATAGGGTTTACTTGTTAAATGCCTTTTTTCATATTGTGTAAGGTTGGAACCGGTATTGCCCATGTCAGCCGTTACACTCACCACGTCTATTTTTTCGTTTCTTGCAGCAGCTTCAACTTGCTTCAGCCATAATATTCCTGACAGCGGATGACAGCCAACCCTGATAAATGATCCACCGCCAGTTTTATCCCATTGCCCTGCAACCGGTGATGAAGACCCTCTTAAGCTTTCTTCACCTTTCATAAAAAGAATTTTGCTCTTTTTACTTCTGATAATCTCTGCAGACTTTGTAATCGCAGGACAATACACATAATTTTCTGCATACATAAACAGCTTATCACTTTCTTCAACTACTTTTTTGACTTCTTCGATCTGTTCTATGACCTTTTTATACATCTTTGATTTCGGGACCTTTATTCCAATAGGTTTTTCATCTTCTGCTTCTCCGAAATAACCGGTCAAAGGCTTTTCGCAGATAACGTTTTTCCCGGCTCTCAAAGCTCTCATTGCTATGTCTGCATGAGACATAGGAGGAGTAACAATATCAATTATGTCTATTTCCGGGTCATTGAGTACATTCTCAATATCCGTTGTCACATTTTCAATTCCATAAGTTTCTGCAAATTTCTCCGCTTTTTCCAGATCATAGGCATCCACTACGGTTTTAATCTTCACAGGCACTTTACTAACCTTTGCGTAACCATTGGCATGCAAAACTCCCCCATAGCCGGATCCTATTAGTGCAATATTTATGGTTTTCATATTAAATCCTTCTTTCTCTATTAAACAATTTTTTACACGATTTTCTGAATATTCATTATATTGTTATAATTTTATAACACTTAGTGTAAAATTGTTCTAGGACAAAAAATAGCAAGAGACCACTCTTTTTGGTAAAATAATAGTCGCTAAACACAATAAATACCAAGGAGGGTCTCTTGTGAATAATATTATACAGCAAATTTGTGAGAATTACATTAGTGAGGTTTTGGATTTCTTTGATACAGGAACAATAAGGACGCTCGATGAAATAGAGACAGAGCTTAAGGAAAAGACAGATTGTTACCTCAGAAACATGATGAAAATCTATCTCGAAGGGCTGGATGAAGCAATAGCAGAAGATAAGACGGGTAGGAAGAAAAAAAGTTATGTAATTGAGCAGAAGGCAGTTAAGAGAGAAATATATACGCAGTTTGGCAGTTTAGAATTTAATAGAAGGTATTACAGTAACAAGTTGGATGGTACATACTCTTACCTAGTAGATAAAGTAGTAGGCATAGAAAGCTATGACAGAGTCAGCGGAACTGTATCAGCAGCCTTGGTTGAGAGTGCCTCAGAGGTATCATACGCTAAGAGCAGTAAGTATGTTTGTGATGGACATATAACCAGTCAGACAGTTATGAATAAAATCAGACGGGTGAAAGAGCTTAAGGTAGAAATCCCAGAAGAGAAGCGTAAAGTAAGATATCTGAATGTAGAAGCAGACGAAGATCATGTTTCACTGCAGGATGGAACAGATACAATTGTTCCGCTGATAAGCATCCATGAAGGTATAGAACGTAGAGGTAAGAGGGGAAAATGTATCAATATTCATCATATAAGCAGCCATGGAAAGAGTATAGACGATATGTGGCAGGAAGCCGCAGAATGGATTTACTCAGCCTACGATATAGATGAAATAGAGAAAATATATCTACATGGAGATGGAGCATCCTGGATCAAAACAGGAATCTCTTACTTACCCAAAGTACAGTTTGTATTGGATAGGTATCATTTAAATAAAGCCTTAAAGGAAGTATCCAGGGGAGATGAACTTGTCTGTGCCAAGTTGAAGGATGCAGTAACTGAGGCAGATAAAGAATCTCTTAGAGAGATATGCAGAGATCTTCGAAAGAATGCTGAAAACGATAAGGATAAGGAAAAAGTAGATAGATTTAGGAATTATATAACGACAAATTGGGATGGGATAGTAGCATATCAGGATGGAGCCTCAAGAGGCAGCAATACAGAGGGGCATGTAAGTCATGTATTATCCAGCAGGTTAAGCAGCAGGCCGTCAGGTTGGAGCCGAGAGGGTCTTAAAGCTATGGCGGAGCTTAGAGCGTATTGCTGCAATGGCGGGCACGTAGGAACAAAGCATATAAAAAAGGCTGATGTGACTTATAAAGTAACAAAGAGAATGCTGGATAAAGTATCAGCTGCATATAGGAAAGCCTCTAAAGAGATTATTCATAATATCACAGTAATAAACAACGGAAAGGTAAATCAGTTATATCGGGCACTAAGAAGCATAAAAAATAGCGGCTATACTATTTGAGTTATTTAAACATAAAGGGTGAATTTGCTTATTAAAAACCGAGAACAAATTGACACCGCCTTTTATAACATTTCCCCTTGACTGTCCAATACTCATTTTGTATAATTTAATAGAAGTTCTCTATGACTTGTTCATATCTTCACAATGGGTAATTGAAGGAGGCGATACCTTGACTTTGGAACAATTGAGATACTTTGTTGAAACAGCTCATACCCTGCACTATACCAAGGCAGCCGAGCAGCTGAATATATCTCAGCCCAGCCTCAGTTATGCCATATCGCAGTTATGCAAGAGATTGGGTGTACCGCTGTTTAAAAAGGAAGGAATAAAAGTATCATTGACAGAATACGGTGAAGCCTTTCTCCCCTATGCTGAAAGTGCCCTCAACATACTTATCCAGGGAGAAGCCCAGCTTAACAGAATGAATAACCCTTACGGCGGCAACATCAATCTTGGTTATATCTACAGCGTCAGCTTTGATGAAATTCCTCATTTAATAGATAATTTCTACGCCTGTCAGGGCAACCGCAATATAAATTTCAGCTTTCAGGTCAACATGACAAATTTACTGATCAAGAAGCTGATAGAAGGTACCCTTGATGTTGTCATGGCTCCATCTACCGGAATTATGAACGAATGCATCGAATTTATCCCTTTATTTGAACAGGAGCTATTTCTTGTTGTATATAATAATCATCCTTTGGCAAGCCGTACATCAGTCACAATAGATGATTTCAAAAATGAAAAGTTTATTATGATAAAAAAAGAAACCGATCTCCATTTTCAGACCGATTCCTTGTTTAAGAAATTTAATATCGTGCCAAATATTTTTTTTGAGGTGGACGAGTGCAACTCAATGGCCTCTTTTGTAGGAGCACAGCTGGGAATAGCAATTATGCCCAAAATTCCTTCTCTCGACGGCTATAAGGTAACTGCCATACCTTTTGAAGGGAGAACAGTGAGCCGGACTATCAGCCTTCTGTGGAATAATAGGGTAACGCATACTCCTGCTCTCAAAAGTTTCCTGGACTATTGCATCTCGTCAAGGTCAACTAACAAATATGATAGAAAATGAACGGCGCCAATTAATGCCTTATATTTTTATTCGGTTCAACTGTGGTCTTAATAATCTTCTACCGTATCTGTCACACCTGCATTCAGAATATCCATAGCCGAATCAGCTTCCCATTTTTCATTTCATTATAATGCATCAAAATGGCAATCGACATGAAAATGCAGGCTGAAAGATAAAGTGCCCGGCAAAATGAATTGCCAGGCACCAAACATATTATGGCATATATGGTGCGATCGCCTCGTGCAGCAGTGCCAATAATCCTCGGACCTTCTTGCGTATTTCTTCGTCACAGCTGCCGATGGCTTGATAAAACGGCTCTTCGGTGAGGCCTGCCGCTTCCTCCAAAGTCATGCCGCGAGCAAGATCGCAGAGAATCTCAACAGCGACATTGGCTACAGGTTCACAGGAGCAAAGATATTTTATATCCTTAATCCTCCGTCCGTCCAGCTGCAAATACAGCTGCATATAATTTCCGGTTTCACCGCAATGGATCATGTGCTGACCTATTGCTTCCACAAATATTGACGCATTTTCCAGTTCACCGGAATTCGGAAAATTTTCTTTTATTAGTTTACGGTATAACACCACAACTCCCGGATCCATAATCAATCCCTCTTTACGTGTTTAATCTGCTATATATAACTCCTTTCAGTAAATATTTCATTGAGAGTATCCAGGAATATATCACATTCCCCGAGTGTATTGTACAGGTAAAAGGACACTCTATATGCCATTTGGTGTTCCCGGTGTGACTTTGGATGCTCCCAGTCAGCACCTAGCAGTTCATTGAAATAAGAGTGAGCACAGAAAGTACCGTCCCGAATCATGATATTATTTTTGCTGCTAAGTTCTTTAGCAATCCCAACTGCATTAGGCCTCCTGACAATAAATGTCAATATACCGCCCCTTTGGTTTGCTTCCTTCGGGCCCAGAATTGTAAACCATCCTGTATCACCATACCGGCTAAGTAATTTCTCTGTAAGATAATTATTCAGAAATTTCTCGTGAGCATCGATACGGTCCATACCCATTTGCAGAAGGTAATTCACTGCTGCGCCGGAAGCAATTATGCCGGCATAATTTTGAATTCCTGTCTCAAACCCCGCCGACCCTCTCTTAAAATGGTAGGAATCATATGTCGAATTCCTGATAATACCCCCGCCAACTATCACCGGTTCAACAAAAGCATCTCCCGCCTCCCGGTTTTCTCCTTCTCTTCCGATAAGCTCGCTTTTTGCATAAAGTACACCCACACCCCGGGGGCCGCACATTTTATGGATTGAAAATGCAAGGAAATCCACATCTAAAGCACGTACATCAACGGCCTGATGAGGTACTGCCTGCGCTCCGTCAAGGAGCACAAGGGCGCCGTATCTGTGAGCAATGGTGGTGATCTCCTTAACAGGAAGGGTGACACCGGTTACGTTTGAAGTATATGCCATGCTCACCAGTCGCACCCGGTTCACCTTTAAGAAGTGCTCATAAGCCTCAAGGTTAAAAGAATCTTCCGGGTCAGCCTCAGTATGGGCAACCTTAATCAATCCGGCCTTCTGCAGACGCAGCCATGGAACCAGATTCGAATTATGTTCTCGCCCGGTTAATAGCACCACATCCCCTTGCTTGAAGCTAAAACCCAGTGCCACCATATTTATAGCATGGGATGTGTTTAGGGTAAAAATAATTTCCTGCTCTGACCGGGCATTTATAAATTCGGCAATTGCCCGCCTTGCTCCAATAATTCCCGACTCAGCATTTCCTTCAATGAGCTGTGCCACTTCTTCAGCGAACCAGTGGCTGCTTCGCATGCCGCCGCATGCGGGGTAGTTTGTATAATACTGGTTAAGCGCTGTAATCACTTGATTGGGAACCAACGTCGTACAAGCGCTGTCCAGGTAGACCGGCGGCTTGTTGTTTCTCCGTCTTTCCAATGCCGGAAAATCATTACGGATTTTATCCAGAAAGTCTTGGTTAATCATATTATCCCTTATTTCATAAATGTATTAAGGTTTTTATTCATCGCCCAAAGCAGCCAGCACCTTTTCCGGTTTTGCAGGCAAACTGTATATTCTGGCGCCGCAGGCGTTGTAGATGGCATTTATCACTGCCGGGGCGGTAGAAACCATTGTCATTTCTCCTATGCCGGTCGCTCCCAGCGGGCCGTTTTGCCGGGGAGTTTGCCGTGTAATAATTTCAACATCAAAACTATTATGTATTGTGGGGAATTTGAAAGATACATAATCTGTCGTTTTGCCAAGGACGTACTCTTCACGGAGTGCATAACCGACTCCCTGCTCCATTCCGCCTTCCACCTGTCCTTCAAAAGCCTGTGGGTTTATTATCGTTCCTGCATCCACCGCACATGTCATCTTCAAAACCTTGGTCTCACCTGTTTCGGTATTCACTTCTACCTCGGCCATCTGAATGTTATGTACTTCAGATACCTGTGCGTTGCCCTGCCCGGTCTGCTTATCCAGCCCTCCCGGGATGTCGTTCTTATGAAAGCCTTCGAAACGTGTGGGCTTTCCGGCCTTAGCCAAACCTTCATATGTCCTGGCTCCTGCTTCCATCATAGCTTGCTCCATTTTATCAATAGCGTTCAACAGCGAATTCCCGGCCATAAAGGTCATCCTGCTGCCGGCTGCAGGCCCCATCAGAACCGTTTTATCCGTATCACGGGTATATAACCTTACCTTCTCAAGGGGCAGTCCCAATCGGTGAGCAGCTATTTGGGTCAGCATGGAATCATTGCCTTCTCCCGGGTCTGCAACGGCGGCATAAATAGTGATGCCGTCATCGGTATCTACTTCAACAGCCAGCTTGGCTGAATCGCCTGCCCCGCCTACGCCAAAGGAAAATGCAGCTATTCCGACTCCGCGTTTTATATTACCGCCATGGGCGTTGAATTCCTGAGCTTCTTTCTTAGCCCGTTCATATGCCGGCCTTATGGCATTGCATACCTCGGGGAAATCCCACTGCTGAACAGCCATGCCGGTTGCTTTTGTTTGGCCCGGATGCAGAGTATTTATGAGGCGAAACTCCAGAGGATCCATTCCCAACTTATCCGCCATCATATCTATTGCCGACTCCAAAGCAAAGGCTGTTTGCGGTGGACCTGCCCCCCGTGCCGAACCGCCGAATGAATTATTCGTATAGACAGACCGTCCCATGGCTTTCATAGAAGGAATGTTGTATGATCCCGACATCATCATAATGGATCGGCCTAAAATGACAGGCCCGTTTACCGTATATGCTCCTTTATCCATTAAGAAATCACAGCAATAAGCAGTTATAAGCCCTCTTTCATCAACCGCAAGCTTCACATCCATGTCATAAGCATGCCGCTTTGTGGTTATCAGCATCGATTCAGCCATGGTCGGGGCATAGCGTACTGCTCGTTTGAAATGTAAAGCAGCTGCAGCTGCAATGGCTTCCGTAATAATCCATACCTTTATACCGAACTGTCCCCCCGAAAAAGCTTCCTTATAGCGCATTTTTTCATAACCCACCGATTCTTTAAGCTGGTTGAGATGGAAATGGATATTGATGCTTCGGCCAACGACAACCAACTCTTCACCTTCAAAATAGGCTGAAGATACTTCCGGCTCCAGCGGCGCCTGGTGGTTCGTCTGGGTGCTGAATTTCGCTTCAACCACAGCATAAGCTTCTTTAAGTGCCGTATCGGCATCCCCTTTTAGAATTGGCTGAGAAGCACAAATATTATCCGGTGCATGGGGATGAATGGCGTATGCACCCGGTGCCAAAGATTCTTCCACAGTCATCTGGACAGGCAGCGGATCGTATTCCACTTTAACTGCGGCTGCCGCAGCTCTTGCCTGTTCCCTGGTTTCGGCGGCTACTGCAATTATAGGGTCTCCCAGAATACGAACCACATCCTCACACAAAACAGGTTGATCCGGATGGACCTGGCGAAGACGGTTTGTTCCCTTAATATCTCTGGCGTACAAAAAGCCGACTACACCCGGCATCCTTTCCGCTGCTGATGTGTCAATGGACTTGATGATTGCATGGCGCTCAGTACTTCGCACTACTGCTATTTCCAGTGCATCTTCAGGAAGCGGTATGTCATCGTTGAATTGTGCCAAACCGCATGCTTTTAACAATGCCGTGGGCCTTACATGAGGCCGGCCTAATGCGTCTTTACCGATTTTACTTCGTATTTCATCAGGGGTAGTTTCTTTGCGGAGGAATTTTCCTGCCAGCTGAACTGCCTCAATAATCCTCTTGTAGCTCATACAGCGGCAAAGGTTGTGAGCCAGAGCTTTTTTTATGTCTGCTTCATTGGGATACGGATTGACGTCCAGCAGAGCTTTGACAGACATAATGATTCCCGGTGTACAAAAGCCGCACTGTATGGCACCGGACAAGCAAAAAGCCTCCTGGATTAAATGGGGGTTTTCCGGTGTACCCAAACCTTCTACGGTGATTATTTCAGCCCCTTCCAGTTTGACTACTCTTGTGAGGCAGGAACGAATTGCCTTTCCGTTAACGATAACCGTACATGCGCCGCACTGTCCCTTACGGTCGCAGGATTGTTTTGCTCCCGTCAGACGCAGGTTTTTGCGTAAATAATCGAGCAGTACCATATCCTCAGTCGCTTCTGCCCGAAGCTTAATACCGTTTACTGTTAGCGATACAGTTTGCATTTTTCTCCCCCTTCTTGTTAATAAAGTATGGGTTATAATGGCTTATTAATGCAAGGACTATGCCAGCAGGAATTCTCACTGAAATGATAATAATCTGTTGTCCATCGGCAGGGATTGCTTTCAAGTTGAAACATGGAAAAGGCTGCATATGATGTGTAAAACCAGCTTAGTGCTTTCAGTTATTGAGATGAGAGTAAACCATAATAATATTTCACAATGAAAAAAACTTGAAATCGTATTTCATTTTGAAAAAGAGATTATCTTTTCCAATTGCTGATAAAATCCTTAAACTTTTCTTCAATAGGTGAAAGACATCTGTTATTGCTATAGACCAGGCTAAAACTTCTCTTAAGCTCCAAATCGGAGATTTCGTATTGCTTTAGTTGGCCGGACTCAACTTCACGTTTTGCTGCAATATCGGATACCAAGCTAATACCGACATCCAATTCCACCATCTTTTTAATTGCTTCCAGGCTGTCATTAATAATCTGTGATTGGAACATGGACATATCCAGTCCCTTTTCTTTCAAGGCATTTTCAAGAAGAAGCCTTGTGCCGGAACCTTCTTCCCTGAGCAGCATGTTTTCTCCGACTAAACTTTTAATACTGACAGATTCCGAATCAAATTTTTTTTGAGGGGAAGCAATAAGCACCATTCTGTCATCATAGAAATCAATATATTCAAGGGCATCTGAGTTATACTTCGCTCCGACAAGTCCCAGGTTAATTCTGCCCGAAAGGATTTCTTCAACTACTTCGCTTGAATCTTTATGGCAGATAGAAAAAAGAACCAAAGGATAAGCTTCCTTAAATTCCTTAACAATATATGGGAGAAGATATTGTCCCGGTATTGTGCTGGCATATATCTCCAGGGTCCCTTCAATATTCTTTTTATATCCGCTGAGGGCGTATTCGGCTTTGTCATAAATATTCATTAATTCCACCGCATAACGATAAAAAAGTTTTCCTCCTTCAGTCAATGAAATGTTCTTGGTTTTTCGGTTGATTAACGTAACCCCAAGTTCACTCTCCAGTTTCTGCACATTACTGGTGACAGCCGGCTGCGATATGAATAACATATCTGCCGCTTTTGAAAAACTCTTTTTTCGAGCGACCGCAACAAATATCTTCACCTGATTAAATTCCATTTTATTTCCCCTCCGGTTACTTCAATTTACTTAACTGATCTGCCGCATATAATATATCGGCTTCCCCCAGGAAATGGCTCAATCCAAAACGTACGGTACCCCTTGGAAAAGTCCCCAATGTCTTATGGGCGGAAGGTGCACAGTGCAGCCCGCTTCTGGTCATGATGCCAAACTCTGATGAGAGACGGTGTGCCATCTCTGCATTATCCTGAGTCTTAAAATCGATAGAT
>Ga0208695_1003075_pt1 | contig 11599 bp, 9 predicted proteins | sample AD_UKC111_MetaG_FD_184449 | JGI IMG/M metagenome (GOLD analysis project Ga0208695, IMG submission 184449) | Active sludge microbial communities of municipal wastewater-treating anaerobic digesters from Hong Kong - AD_UKC111_MetaG (SPAdes)... | ecosystem: Engineered > Bioreactor > Anaerobic >... | reverse complement strand
CCATGAGCCCTGCAAGGTGGGCAGGAATGGCACCTATTGCAGTGCATGTTTCAAGGGAAAGCCCTTTTGAGGTGATATCAAGGTGGTATTTCCCTCTCTCAAAAAGCTCTTTTGGGAGGCCTTTATGCCCGAGTCCCACAAGAAATAAAAAAGAACGGTTGCGCAACGCTTCTTCAGCGATTTTTACAGGCATTACCTGTCTTTTTGGGTCTGGCTTTGAAGTAGTAATAACTATCTCTCCAAAATGGGATGGAAACCCTTTTTTTGGGAGATCGGATACAGAAAGATGATTTTTTTCGTAAAGGACCTTAAGATAACTTCCTGATTCTCCTATGGTGGTTTTTTCCATGACAAACGCCACCAGCTCTTCTGCGGTCATCTTGAATGGGAAATCATAAAGGGCAAGATGAAATCCAAAAGCATGGCAGATTGGAGCGGCTCTGGCAATTGCCCGGTAGTGAGCATCTAATACTTTGATCTTGTCATAGGTATTGACGATTCCAAGAGTAAGCATAACCTGCTTGATTATGCTTCTCTGTAAAATAATGTTTCGTTAACCTGGGTCCGTTCCTTTATTTCACTCGAGAATATTTCATGGCATGCTGGGTACAATTCTCAAAATGCTCGCAGCTTTTGCAGTCTTCCCAGAGAAGCAGCTTTTCAGCATCCTGTAATCCTGTAAAACCAAGTTTTTCAAAAAAAACAGGAGCAGTTGTCCTTACATATATTTCACAAACAGGGCTGTCAGGCTTATCCTGGTCCTCAAGAGTATTCATAAGGTAATCCATAAGCCTGGTTCCGATACCTTTTCCCCGAAAGTTTGGGTGTACTGCAATCGAATGAAGCTCGAGAAAATTCTTCTCTCCGGAGGTGCTCCTTACAAGAGCAGCACAACCGATAACCTTTCCCTCCTGTTCAGCCAGCACAAAGTCCTCAGGCTCAAGATCTTCCATATCCAGAAAGTATGTGGACAGAAGTCTCTGGATTGATAGGAGATCTTTTTTTTCGGCTTTTCTGATTGAAATTTCTGTCATATCTTTTCAGCAGTCAATGTTTTCATGGTCAATCAGGCTTATTTGTTCAATAGGGACTGGATATTTACCCTTTCTTTGAGCTTATTCCTCTTCAACTTCCTCTTTATCTTCAGCTCTTTTCCTCATGTAGGGTTCGTCCATACTCCCTGAACGGAAGCCTTCAAGGTCAAGGGTTACATAGTCAAAACCGAGGGCTTTGAGATGCCCTGATATTTTTTCCCTTTTTCGGAACGCATCCTCAAACTCTTTGTCAGTAACTTCTATTCTGGCAAGGTTCGAGTGCATCCTGACCCTGAACTGCGTAAAACCCAGATCTAACAGATAATCTTCGGCTTTTTCTACTTTCTCAAGAGCTTCGGGGGTAATAGGCTGCCCGTAAGCAATACGTGTGGCAAGGCAGGCTGCTGACGGCCGGCTGGCTGCGGAAAGCGAGAGGTTTGCAGCAATTTCCCTGATCTCTTCTTTTGTAACGCCAAACTCCACAAACGGGGAATAAATCTTTTCTCCAGCTTCCTGGATTGCTCTGTATCCTGGGCGGTTTTTCCCTTTTATTTCTGAAGCATTTGTTCCTTCAAGCACGACATTGAACCCGGTTTTTTCCGTAAATTCAAGGAGAGTTTCAAGAAGGGCTTTTTTACAGAAATAGCACCTGTTAATCGTATTTGCGGAAAAATAAGGTACGCTGTTCAGAGAAAACGGGAGGATTTTATGCTGGATCCCTATTTCACAGGCTGTCTGGGAAGCTGTTTCGAGCTGCTGCCTTGGAAAAAGTGGAGAATCTATAGTCACGGCAAGGGCTTTTTCCCCGAGCTCCTCAAATGCAAGAGCAGCAAGAGTTGAACTATCCACTCCTCCTGAAAATGCAATAACTGCACTTTCTCTGGCTTTAATAGCCTCTTTTATCTTTTCTATCCTTGTAGTGTCCATTAATAACGAGTTTCAGCTAATAAGATATATGTATTTTCCAGCCTTATAGTCAGGTGCTTTAAAGCCGTCAGAGCAAGGGTTATGGGTAGCTTAATCGGGATTTTTCCTGGGCTGTGTATCTTGAAATTATCTATTCCAGAGTTGCTTGCTTAACTTTATAGATAATTTGACCTGTTGTACCGAAACTTTGTTCTTCTATCAGGGCTCTGGCTACAATAATAAACCTGATTAGAATCTAATTTCCTTATAATAGTATAATTTTTACGCAAATGATTAGATGGAGATCTTAGATGGAATTATTCGGAACTAATGGTGTGCGTGGTATAGCCAACGAATTTATAACGCCTGAACTGGCAGTCAATGTAGCCAAAAGCCTTGGCACGTACATGGGTTCAAAAGGTACGGTTGCAATAGGCTGTGATACCCGTATTTCAGGGCAGATGCTGAAATCCGCAGCAATTGCCGGGGCTCTTGCAACGGGACTGAGCGTGATAGATGTGGGTACTGTCCCTACCCCCTCCATTCAATACTATGTGCGCGACTATGCCGATGCTGGAATCGTTATTACGGCATCCCACAATCCCAGGGAATATAACGGAATCAAACTGATTGCAGGAGATGGCTCGGAATTCCCGAGGGAGGGAGAGCGGGAAATTGAAAAAATCTATTTTTCAGGCAAATTCTCAACTGTTTCATGGGAAAAAACCGGAAGTTTAAGAATTGATCCCTCAGTTAACGATTACTACATAAAAAATATAGTGCGCGCCGTAAATGCCGAAGCCATACGCAGCCAGAGGTTTAAGGTAGTTGTTGATACAGGCTGCGGAGCAGGTTCCCTTACCCTTCCATTCCTTCTCAGGGAACTGGGATGTGAAGTCCTGACTCTGGGGGCTCAGCCTGATGGGACTTTCCCGTGGAGAAACCCTGAACCCCTGCCTGAAGCCCTGACAGAGCTTTCGGACCTTGTTAAAAAGACAGGGGCGGCTTTTGGGGCAGCGCATGACGGAGACGCGGACAGAATAGTCTTCATGGATGAGAACGGGGAATTTGTGAATGAAGAAGTCCTGCTTGCCATGATGACCAAGTACATGCTTGAGCGTGAAAAAGGGCCGGTGGTTACTCCGGTCAGTTCTTCCCAGCGCATGGCTGATGTCGCAAAGGAAAAAGGGGTTGAACTTCACTGGACTGCTGTCGGCTCAATCAATGTCGCCAGAAAAATGATGGAAGTAAATGCCGTTTTCGGAGGCGAAGGGAATGGGGGCCTTATCTTCCCCAAACACCAGTACTGCCGTGACGGAGCGATGGCGTGCGCAAAGATCCTTGAGATTCTCGCCGGGGGAAAGAAGCTTTCCGATCTGACCAAAAGCGTACCTGTATACTTCAATGCAAAGACCAAGACTCCTTCCCGGGATATTGCGGGCACTATGGAAAGGATCAGATCTGAGACTTCAAGAATGGGGCTTAAAACGGATACCATTGATGGGGTTAAGATCTGGTACGATGACGGCTGGGTCCTTATACGTCCTTCGGGTACTGAACCAATTTTCCGGATCTTTGCCGAAGCAAAAAAGCAGGAAAGAGCAGAAGAACTGATGAATAAAGGTCTGGAAATGGTTTTAAATGCAGAAAATGTCTGATACGGACTTTATTTCCAGATGAGGCACTGAAAGCAGCCTGAAATAATATTAAGGGAGATAACAGTTTACAGAATCAGTAAACAATAGATTTACGAGGCTCAAGCTGATTTGAGCCTTAATATCCTTTTTTAATTCAAAGTTTCTAATTCTATGATAAAGACTTCTAAGCTGGAAGCTGAAGAGAATAATTAATCAGCCCTTGATATGTTGATAAGTTTTTGTTTTTGCCTGAAAAACCATCCTTTTCTGGATTGATTCCGAAAGTTGTTTTCTGGAATACTTATTTTTATCTTTTTCAGTTTATGTCTCTACTTAAATAAATTGTTATTTGTTATGTATAAAGTTAAAATAAGTAACAATAAATTATAAATACTTTGAAGTATTTCTTATCTATCGGAAGAAAAACGCGATATATTCCCGAGATAGACATATCAGTACGAAAACCTCCTGATTAAAAAAAATACACCTCCTAAACAGCAAAAATAGCATTGGAAGGTTTCAAATTCCCTTCTGAAAAAGACAGAACTGACAGGACAGGATCAATATAAGTATTTCAAAATAGACCTGAATACGAGATCAATAATCCTTTGAACCTGTACGAATCGTCTGAGCTAAGAGATCAGTGTATAACTTAAAAACAGACACAATTAAACCTGCAAATCAAACACACCGAAAACGATACAGATTGGAGTTTTAACTCCGATCAATGAAAGTAACAGAGGGGTGAAGTAATAGAATCAAAAATAAAGGTCTCCTTATGCGGTTAATTCCAGAACAGATTTAGCCTGAATGCAAGATTAAGGTTTAATAAACAGGCATTGAATTATTGCCTGTTTTCCTTAATCTTTTTTACTTCCTTTAATCTCCTTTTAACCCTTCTTTAAGCTTTCCTGTGTTTTTCCCAGTAGCCTGTTAATTTCCCTCCCAGGGCAAGTTTTCCAAGCTCTTTTCTTACACTGTCGCTCACTTCAGAAGGCACTGCTGATGCGTACGGAGTTCCCGGAAGTGGGGTCATATAATGAGCCCGGACAGTCCCGCCTTTTTTGCAGATCCAGCGCACGAGCTCAAGGCTTTTTTCCTGGTCTTCTTCGGTTTCTGTTGGAAGCCCGAAGATAAAATCAACTGCCGGAACTATTTCGTGTTCAAGGCAGCACTCTACAGCCGAAATGCTGTCTTCAACCGTATGTCCTCTCCTTATTTCTTTAAGGATTCTGTCACTTCCGGACTGGGCTCCGAGGCTGAGGCTGTCGTTTGCGCAGTATTTTCTCACAAGCTCAACAGATTCTTCGGTCACAAATTCGGGGCGGACCTCGGAGGGGAAAGTCCCGAAAAAGATCTTTTTATCGGGCAGTTTATGAAGGGCAGAGAGCAGTTTTTCTACCTTATCGAAGCTCGGGTGAATTCCGTCGCTCCCATAAGCAAAAGCATTTGAAGCTATGAAGCGGAGGTCGTCATAGTACTGCGCATTTTTCAGAATAGAATCAATACTCCTGTGCCTGACTTCTCTCCCAAAAAGCCTTGGAGTCTGGCAGTACTTACATCCCCAGGGGCATCCGCGGCTGATTTCAATTGGTGCACGGAGTTTTTTCGGGTCAAAACAGGGGTATGAGTCCAGATTTACATGCGGCCTTTCAGGAGTCTGGATTATCCTGCCGGTGCCCGGATCTCTGTAAGCAATTCCTTTTACCTCTCCCGGATCCCTCCCTTCCTTCAGGGTCCTTACAAGTTCCGGAAGTGTTTCCTCGCCTTCCCCGATAACCACGTAATCAAAATATTCGAGTGTTTCTTCCGGGCACCCTGAAGGGTGCGGTCCTCCTGCAATAAAGATCGAGTCCGTACCTGCACTTTCGATTTCCTTGAATACTTTCGCTGCCTGCCGTGTGGTAAAACTATAGATCATTATCCCATCAAGGGGTCTGTCCGTAAATCCTGCTTCAGGAAGCACAGGCGAAAGAACCGCAAAGCTGTAAGAGTTCTTTTTGCTGTATCGAAAATTCACTTCCATTATTGTTTTTTCCTCTTTTCGGTTCTTTTTCAGGTTTCAATTAGCTCCAGATTTTTCAGGTTATGGTCTTAAAAGGAATCAAAGTGAAGCAAAGAAGCCCAAGTACAAAAGTAAGTATCCCTATAAGGATGCGCTTTCTATCCAGTTCCACTTTGTCATGAAGAGGGGATGGATGCCCGGCTGCTGCAAAAGCCCAGAGGAAGAGGCCCCAGAATATCCATATAAAACCGTCTCCTTTTAGATAATAGACTACATAAATACCTATCAGGAAAAGGATACGCGGTATCATTGAAGATACCCTGTCCGCTTTTTTTCCAAGCATTGCCCTGAGCACATGCCCTCCATCAAGCTGTCCTGCAGGAAGGAGGTTTAAAAGGGTCACAAACATTCCTACCCAGCCCGCAAAAGCCACTGGATGCAGGCTGCTTCCTGTAACGCCGACAACTTTCTGGACCATTACAAAAAGGGGGGGAAGGCCTACCTCGAACATCAGGGAATGAGGCAGCGGATTGACTGCAGGCACATCTAGCTTCAACCCTATTATGGTGACTGCAACCGAGACAAAAAGCCCTACAAGAGGCCCTGCAACTCCTACATCAAAGAGGGCTTTTCGGTTAGGTATAGGCCCTCTATAATGGATTACCGCTCCCATAGTGCCTATGAAAGTCGGAAATGGAATGAAATAAGGAAGGGAAGTTTTCATTCCATGGTACTTTGCCATTGCATAGTGAGCCATTTCATGAGAGCCGAGAACAGCCATTATCGCAAGGGTAAAAGGCAAACCCTCGAAAACCTGCATGGGATCATTAGACAGGTCAACTCCGAACATCCAGGCTCCGCAGATCATAGTTGTAAATATCGTTGCTATAAAAAGTGCTAAGTTTATCCACACTTTTTCCTCTTCCTTCTTTAAGGGAGCAACGATAAGAACGTGTTCTCCTAGCTCATATTTCAGGGTACCTCCAAGCCCCCGCTGTTCCAGGGGAGCCCAGAGTTCTCCCATTACATTTTCGGTATCTGCCTTAGGAGTGCCAAAGAAATAAAGGATATCTCCGGATTTCTGGATTTCATATACATCAAATACCCTGGATATGAAAGGATATATGCGTGAAATCGATTCCTCAATTTCGAGCTTCCCACGATCTTCCCTATGGTCTTCGATTTCCTGTTTCATTTTAGGTTTCACGTCTTGAGGCTTGAGGTTTCTTTTAGCTTAAATTAGCTTTCCTGTTTTATAATTTAATTAAATCTTTTAATTCGTATCTATTGTTCCTGTATCTTTTTTTTCATTAGCTTTTAGAGCCTTTAAGGCTATTAACATTATTTTCATCCTTTAAACTTTAAACGGCACGATAACTGGATTGAAATTTTGAATATCTCATTCTTCTTTCTGACCGCCTTCTGATTTAAGCAGTTCGACGTATCCTTCACTGCCGTTTACCAGGACAGAGTCTCCATCCTTTAAAAACTCGTAAGGGTTCTTTTCCAGCATATCAACCAGAGGGATTTCAGATATAATTGCCCCTACCGCCACTATAGGTTCGGTTTCCAGATTGATAATTGCTACAGGAGCCGCCTCATTTTTCTTCAGCTGGTACATCACATAGGATCCAACAGTAGAGCCTTTTCCATGCGGAAAAACGAGAACTTTCCCTTTAATTGACTTTCCTGCCAGAGAGTGCTTTTCTTCGACCACAACCCCGGTTCTGGGGTCCACACTGCCGAGGAAAGATATAGGGTCCCTGGAAATCAAAACCTCCCCCTCTGCACATCCCCTGGAAATTGTCCTGCCTTTGATTTTAATGGGAACCACCTGCCTTTTTCCCTTTTCCAGCAGTTGCCTTCTCAATACAGGCTTCCATATTTCCGTATACACTTTCAGCCCCGCACATTCCGGGCACGTAAGCAAAGGCTTTTCCCGAATTTACCATCACGCAGGAATAACTGTTGGTTGCCGGAGAAACTACCATGCAGGTATCACATACAACCTTTGCTCCGCTTTCCTCAATGGTTTTTATATACTCAGGACAGCGTTTTGTAAGTTCCCTTGAGGTAAAAATCCAGGTCTCCTTTGAAACTGTTTTTCCTTTCAGCAGTTCAGCAGCTTTTTTAAGTTCATCAGCAGAGCAGTGAGGGCAGCCGATAGTAATCAGTTCGGGCTCTTTGCCTTTGCTCTCATAAACCTCATCCAGCTGGCTTCTCTCAATAGTTATTTTTTCTTCAGGCTCTCCAAAGTTCATTCTGCAGGCTTCGGGTGTTACTCCTTTCACATGGTAAAGAGCCACTGCGCCTGAAGCAGCCATTGCAGCCCCCAGAGCTTTTAATTCATCAGCTTTCGGTTTGCCTTTCAGGTGAAAAATAGGCACTCTGTTTCCAATGAGTTTTCCCGCAACATATCCAAGTGCTCCGTAATCCGATTCTTTAAGCGGGAACTCTACATTTACAGAGACTTCTGGAACGCGGTTTTCATCAAGATGAAACCCGTAGTTTGCGGTTTTCCCGAGAAGCGCTGCCGAAAGGGCTGATGGTCCTCCCTCTCTGTTTGTCCGGGCTCCTATTACGGAGTTTGCATAAGAAATGGCTGAGGACTCGCTCCAGGCAAGGTGGTCGCCGTAGCTCACTGAAAAGCCTTCAAGGGTATAAGGAGTACAGGTACATTCGCAGCGAATCCCGAGTTTTTTGTAAGCCTGAACAATTGCCTTCTGTTTTTCTGCAAATTCAGGAGAGATTTTCAGCCTCTCCCAGTCTTCCAGATCCATCCCTGCCGGATTAAGGGTTGCAGGAACCTTTACCTGCCCCTCAAGGTCTGAAATCCATTCAAGCCCGGCATCACCTATTGTTTTATAGGAAACGCCTGCAATCTGGGCGCTTTTGATAGGGATCAGCCTGTCTGCGCCGTAGATGTCTCCAAGAGCCACAAGGATCTGGATTGCCTGCCTTAGAGTTTCTCCGGCTTCTCCGTTCAGGATTTGTTCTTCTTCTTTTGTGAGGTACATGAAATTCACTCTTTTAATGCCATTTAGTAATGCAGGGCGCAGAATACCGGGGACAGCTCTATCAGCACATCCGGCTGTCATATTCTCAAGATAAGTACAGGAACTTGAGATGAAATAAAGTTTGAAGGCAGGCAGGGGATTTCATGCCCCAAATACAGTTTTAAATTTCCCTGCCCTGCCCGTTAGAAGTTGTTTATCAGTCATTCTTCCGGAATTATTGCTCTTTCAAAGTTCTCTTTTTCAATAAGAACCTTTGTAGCATCAATTCCCACTTTTGTAGTTGTCCCGTCCGGTGCTCCTCTGGGGTCCAGGGAACTGCCGCGGACGTTGGGTATGATCAGGATATCCATATCCCCTTTTACTCTTGTGGCAACTGCGAACTCAACATCATTCGGGTCAAAGATATTTATATCTTCATCTACAACCACCACATGCTTCAGGCTTGTGTGGGCAGCAAAGGCAGCCATAATAGCGTTTTTCGCATCTCCTTCAGTCTGTTTTTCGATCTGCACGACGGCATGGAGATAACAGCACCCTCCTTCTGTTAATACCACGTTTTTGACAGTTGTAACTTCCCCTACGGCTCTGTATATCCTCGGTTCATAGGGCACTCCCATCATAAGGAGGTGCTCGGGGCCCGCAGGAAGGATTCCATGGTAGATAGGGTCTTTTCTATGGATGATTCTTGTAATATGGATAACAGGTTCTTTCCTCACCACGTCATACGTTCCCGTAATGTCAACAAATGGTCCTTCATCAACCCTTTCTTTCGGGTCAACGTACCCTTCGAGCACGATCTCGGAATGCGGTACCTTTATCCCGTTTGAACATTCAAAGAGTTCTACCGGAGCACCCCTCAGGGCAGCTGCATATTCGAATTCTTTTCCTACGGGCACTCTTGTAGTTGTTGCGTAAGTAATCACGGGGTCGCAGCCGAGAACAATTGCTACGGGCAGAGGTTCGCCTTTTTCTGCAGCTTTTTTATGAAGGATATAGGTATGCCTCGGAGGGACAAGGCGGGCGGCGAGCTTATCTTTTCCCACTAGCATAAGGCGGTGGATCGAAGCATTCATCACGCCTCCGTATTCGGAAACAACAATTCCTGCAGTTATATAGGGGGCGCCGTCTTTCTCAAAATGTGTAAGAATAGGAAGTTTGGTCAGGTCAACCTCGTCTTCTACGACTTCAAGGGTAGGAGACTCTGAGACCAGCCGTACTTCACCTTCTGGAGAAACCTCAGAGAGCCTCTTAATGATTTCCTCTTTGGGGACCCCGAGCATGGAAGCGAGTTCTTCTCTGGACCCGAGAAGGTTCATAATAACCTTTGAGCCTGAAATGTCGTGGAAGAGAACAGGAGCTTTCGTTTTTTTTGCAATTCTTGAAGCCTCGAATCTCGGGGAAACGGGCTGCTTAACTTCGACCAGTTTTCCGTTTTCTTTTAACCGGTCTATAAAGTCTCTACAAGTCATGGGTATCTGGATATCAAAAAGCTGTCAGATGATAAAAAGATTATCTGATCCCGGTGCAGAAACTCTGGTTCTGTTACCTGATATCAGTTGTTATAGGGAATAATAAGAGAGAACTTTCGTCCTGAAAGTTCTGTTTGTTTGAATTAGTTTCTGCCTATGAACCTGTTTTGCCTGAAAAACCAGTTTTATTTCTGGTTTTCAGTTTCGGTTTGTCAGATCCTGCCTCAGGCACAACAGGGCTCATTCCAGAGTTTCAACATTCATCGAGCATGAAGATCCTGGGTCTTATGATCCTTTTCTTCTCATACTGGTCAAAGCAGTGGGCTATCCAGCCTGAGATCCTTCCGATTGCAAAGATCGAAGTTGCAAGCTGAGGGGGTATTTCCATATATTTGTAAATGACTCCAGAATAAAAATCAACGTTGGGGTAAATCGGCTTTCCTCTCTTCTCTACAAGCTCGCGGACAACAGTATTTTCGATTGCTTCGGCTGTCTCGTACCAGTGCATATCACCTTTAGCTTCAGCCAGTCTCCTGGAAAGCTCCTTAAATATTGTGCCCCTGGGGTCATATGTCTTGTATACTCTGTGCCCGAAGCCCATTATTTTTTCTCTCTGTTTTATTTTTTCGAGGACAAACTTCTCGGCATTTTCAGGGCTGGCGACTTCTTCAAGCATGGTCATAACTTCTGATCTTGCTCCTCCGTGAAGAGGACCTTTAAGTGTGCAGAGCCCTGAAACAACGGCTGAGTAGAGATCGGACATGGTTGAAGCTGTTACTCTGGAGGAGAAGGTAGAAGCATTGAGTTCATGCTCGGCACTGAGGATAAAGTCTTTTTCCATAACTTCGGCTTCCAGCGGGTCCGGCTTGCTTCCTTTAATCATGTACAGGAAATTTGCTCCGTGGGAAAGGGAGGGATCAGGCGGAACAGGTTCCTTTCCGTTTGCAGTTCTATAATAAGCAGCAACAATGGTTGGGACCATGGCAATTAACCTTATGGCTTTTCTCATATTCCCTTCTTGAGAGTTGTCATTCAGGTCCGGATCGAATTGCGATATGAAAGAAACGACTGTGCGCAGTGCTTCCATAGCATCGATATTGAAATTGCACATGCGGATAACGTCCATTACCTCCTTATTGATTCCACGTTCCGCATGCAGGCGGGCTGAGTACTCGGCAAGTTCCTTTTCTCCGGGGAGTTCTCCCTGGATTAGCAGATAGGAAACTGCATCATAGGGAAGGTCGATCAGATCGTTGATATCGACGTCCCTGTACTTCAGAATGCCCTCCAGCCCGTCTATGAAACATATATTTTTACTCATTTTCTACCTCGCAGTTATGCCTAGAGGATTTTCAAAAAACTTTGAAATTGGGGAATCCTCTGATTATACGTGAAAGATTTATCAAGAAGGACTTTTTGGGTCCAAAAATAGGGCGACAATGCAATTGTATTATCATCAAATTAGTATATTAAATTTGTTGAAATTGTAAGTTCAAATCATTTTTAATATCTTTGCTGAAGTTAAGCTCCC
>Ga0208695_1003073_pt1 | contig 11605 bp, 10 predicted proteins | sample AD_UKC111_MetaG_FD_184449 | JGI IMG/M metagenome (GOLD analysis project Ga0208695, IMG submission 184449) | Active sludge microbial communities of municipal wastewater-treating anaerobic digesters from Hong Kong - AD_UKC111_MetaG (SPAdes)... | ecosystem: Engineered > Bioreactor > Anaerobic >... | reverse complement strand
ATTTCAGAAAAAAATACCCTGAAAGGTTTTTCAATATGGGCATAGCTGAAGGCAATATGATGGCTACGGCTGCAGGAATGGCCTCCTGCGGCAAGGTCGTATTTGCAAGTACCTTTGCCATGTTTGCCGCAGGGAGGGCCTTTGAGCAGATAAGGAACTCAATATGCTATCCAAAATTAAATGTAAAAATCGGTGCAACCCATGCCGGTTTATCAGTAGGGGAGGATGGGGCATCACATCAGGCTATTGAGGATATTGCAATCATGAGGGCGCTTCCCAATATGACGGTAATAAGTCCTGCTGATGCTGTTGAAACCAAATATGCCGTAAAGGCTGCAATAGTGCATGAGGGGCCTGTGTATCTCAGATTGGGAAGATTGAACGTTCCTGTAATATATGATGAAAGCGGCTATAAGTTCGAAATGGGAAAGGGTATTGTGCTTGCAGAAGGAAATGACGCCGCAATCATTGCTACCGGGCTTATGGTGAGTGCGGCTCTTGAAGCGAAGGAACTGCTTCAGCAGGAAGGAATAAATGCAAGGGTAATAGATATTCATACCATAAAGCCTATTGATGCGGATATAATAGTGAAAGCGGCCAGGGAAACAGGGGCTATCGTCACTGCTGAAGAGCACAATATTATCGGGGGCCTTGGAAGTGCAGTGGCCGAGGTACTTTCGGAGAATTACCCGGTACCCCTTGTAAGAGTGGGTGTGCAGGATAAGTTCGGAAAGTCCGGCAAACCGGATATTTTACTTCAAATGTATGGCTTGACGGCAGCCGATATAGTGGAAAGCACCAAGGCTGTACTAAAGAAAAAAAGTAAGTAAATTATTAAAAATAATACAATACGAAAGAAGGAATTTCTATGGGAAACATAATTCCAAGCAGAGCAGCGGCATTAGAACTACTGCAGGAGTATAACAAGAACGACAGCTTGGTGAAGCATGCACTGACAGTTGAATCCGTTATGAGGCATTTTGCCGGACTCCTTGGGGAGGATGAGGAAAAATGGGGCATTATCGGCCTGCTGCACGATATTGATTATGAAATGTACCCGGAACAGCATTGTATAAAAGCAAAAGAGATACTTACCGAAAGAGGATGGCCTGAAGAATATATTCATGCAGTGCTGAGCCACGGTTGGAAGCTTTGCTGCGACGTAGAGCCGACAGCGAAGATGGAAAAAATACTTTATACTATTGATGAGCTGACAGGGCTTATTGCAGCTACTGCCATCATGAGGCCAAGCAGAAGCATATTGGATATGGAAGTAAAATCCGTAAAAAAGAAATGGAAGCAAAAGAGCTTTGCGGCAGGCGTCAACAGGGAGGTCATAGAAGAGGGGGCAGCGCTTCTGGGCATGGAAATGGACATTATTATCGGAGAAACAATTAATGGAATGAAGAAAGCTGCAGAAGAAATTGGTTTAAAGGGAAGTCTGTAATAGGACGGTGGTGTGAATGAAGAGAATAGTAGCATTATTGCTGGCAGTATTATTGGGGGCCGCAGTATTTTCAGCCTGCGGGACAAAACCGCAGCAGAACATCTCTCAAAGCCCTGCAGAAATAGTTCAACCCGAAATAGTTCAACCTGAAAGCATTTCTCCTGAAGAGGCATACAAAAGGCTGGAATCGGAAGAGGATATTATACTATTGGATGTAAGGAGCCAGGGTGAATACGAAGAACAACATATACCGGGAAGTATTTTGATACCGGTTAATGAATTGGAGAAGAGAGCAGAAGCAGAGTTGACTGATAAGGATGCGGATATTATCGTATATTGTGCAAGCGGCAAAAGAAGTGCCAGTGCTGCTAACATATTGGCAGGACTTGGATACAGCAAGGTATACAATATGGGCGGAATAATGGATTGGCCTTATGAGGTGGAGTCGGGGAAATAAAAAAACCCCTGCTTAAACTTTATGTTAAGCGGGGGTTTTTTGTCAGGCATTATGAATATGCTTCAACATCTTAAAGAAGTTCTTGTCTCTGCGTTTCATAGCCAGTTCGTCCTTTCCCTCCGAGTAATCATAGAAGCCGCTGCCTGACTTTACACCCAGTTTCTTGCTGTCCATAAGCTCCTTCAGAAGAGGGAGAGGTTCCTTTGCATCACTTAGCTCTTTGAATAAATAGGAAGATATATAGTAAAATGTATCCAATCCGCCCAGATCTGCTGTTTCCAACGGGCCTAATACCGGATATCTGAACCCGGGCCCATATTTCATCGCCTTATCCACATCTTCAATATCAGCTATACCTTGTTCTACAATATTCAATGCTTCTCTGAAAACTGCAAATTGCAGCCTGTTGCCGATGAATCCCCTGGCATCCTTTTGAACAACTACAGATTCCTTGCCAATCATCTTAACAAGTTCTGTCAGTGTATTTACTGTTTCATCATCCGTTTCGTTTCCTCTGGTTATTTCTATCAACGGTATTATATGAGGAGGATTCCACCAGTGCATTCCGATAAATCTGCCTTTTCTTTTCAGCTTTTCGGATATCGCCGTGATACTGAGTCCGGAAGTATTTGTTGCAAATATTGCATCTTCTTTGGCTATGCCTTCAATCTCCTTCCAGAAATCCTGCTTTACATCCAATTTTTCTATTATGGCCTCAATAATTATATCAGCGTCGGAAAATACTTTCTTTTCAGTTGAAAAACATATATTTTTCAAGGCAGCTTCAGCTTCTGCCCGGGTTATGATGCCTTCTTCAATCAAACTGCTTTGATTGATAGAAATGATTCTTCTGGCATTTTCCAGATGTTTTTCTGCAACATCGGTCACAACTGCTTCGAATCCTTTCAGTGCAAATATCAAGGCTATACCGGAACCCATGGTGCCTGCCCCTGCAATACCGATCTTTTTAACGTCATTTGCTTTCATTCAACATCACACCTTTTTACTTATAATTTACTCCTAGTATATACCAAGGCTTGCAAGAATTATAGCCGGTATTGAGGCCACTATGGGCAGTATCAAGGATGTTACACATATATCAATATAAGAATCTTTATGTGTCATGCCGGTAATGGCCAACAAGGTCAATACTGCACCATTATGGGGAAGTGTATCAAGGCCGCCGGATGCAATGGACGCTACTCTGTGGAAGGCCTCGGGGCTGATTCCGGTCTGCAGTGCAATCTGATAGTACTTATCCCCCAAAGCAGCCAGTGCTATGCCCATTCCTCCCGAAGCCGAGCCTGTTGCACCTGCCATGATATTGACTGCAACTGCCTCGGAAATAAGCGGTGTTCCTTTCATGTTCATAATAGTATCTGTCAATGTCTGGAATCCCGGAACTGCTCTTACGATAGTACCGAACCCGACTGCTGCACTTGTGTTGATAATGGCAATAACGGATCCGGTGGCACCGGAGCTGATGGATTTGGTAAAACCTTTATATAGCTTTATATTGGTTAGCATGGATAATACTATACCCGATATTAAAGCAATTACTATATCCCATTTCAATAGATTCAGTGTCAAGATCACTGATATCAAAGGCAATACCGATATCAACGGACTTGGAAGATCCATTATCTGTTCTGCCTTTGCTTCTTGTTTCTGTGTGGGTTCTGTAAATACGTCCCCCTTGGCCGTCAGCTTTTTCTCTTTCCATGAAAGATATGCATAGCCTAATCCGAACATAATTGCTGCCGCTACTATTCCCATGACAGGAGCTGCAGTAGGGGTCGTATGGAAATATTCCATCGGGATAAGGTTCTGTATCTGAGGAGTACCCGGTATGGCAGTCATTGTAAAAGTAAAGGAGCCGAGGGCTATCGCTCCGGGGATGAGTTTTCTTGAAATATTGGCTTCTCTGTATAATGCCAATGCTAAAGGATACATTGCAAATACTACAACAAACAGGCTTATGCCTCCATAGGTCAGGACGGCACAGCCGATTACAACACCAAGGATTGCCCTCTTCGGGCCAAATACTCTGGTCAGCCAATGAGCGATTGATCTTGCCGCACCAGTATAATCCATCAGGTATCCGAATACGGCCCCCAGCATGAATACAGGGAACCATGATTTTGTAAAACCTACGAAGCCGGTCATATATGTGTCTTTATATGCAGGAAGAAGAGGAAGTCCGCCCGTTAGAGCTACTAAAGCAGCTGTAAGCGGAGCTACCCAGATTATGGAGTAACCTCTATATGCCAAGAACATCAACAATGCCAATCCAAGAATAATACCTAACATGATTTATCCCCCTTTCAATTTTCATTATTCTATCCGGCTGTCCAGCCTCCGTCTATTGTAAACATGGAGCCTGTAATATGGGCGGCTGCATCTGAACATAAGAACAAGGCTATTTCTCCGATAGTTGAAGGTTCTATCAATTTTTTAACAACGGCTTTTTGAAGCATTATATCTTCAACAACCCGCTCTCTTGATATGCCGTGGGTTTTTGCCTGTGCATCAATCTGATTGTCCACCAAAGGCGTCCTTACATATGCAGGGCAGATTGAATTTACTGTTATTCCGTATTTTCCGCCTTCAAGGGCAGTAGTCTTGGTCAGCCCTGCAAGACCGTGCTTTGCGGAAACATATGCTGATTTGAATTCAGATGCTACTATTCCATGGATGGAATTCAGGTTTATTATCCTTCCCCATTTCTGACTCTTCATTGAAGGCCAGACATATTTGGTGAGCAGGAAGGGTGCTGTCAGCATCAAAGATATCATGAAGTCCCACTTATCCTCAGGAAATTCTTCCACGGGAGATACAGTCTGAATACCGGCAACATTAACAAGAACATCCACCTTTTGATATCTGTCCAGGGTAAAATCAACCAACCCTTTGCAATCAGCCCTTTTGCTCAAATCTGCCTTGAAGAAATCCGCACCTATTCTTTCCGCCTCGGTTTTCAGCTTTTCTTCGTTGATATCTGCCATAATCACTTGAGCGCCGTCTTTAGCATATGCTTCGGATATTGCCAGCCCTATGCCGCTGGCTGCTCCTGTCACAATACACACTTTGTTTTCCAGCATTTGTAATGCCTCCTTTTTTAAATTTCTTCCCATATCTTTAAGTCCTCAGGTATAATCAGTTGTGCGCCGGTTGCATTCTGAACTTCTTCCACTGTATATTCCGGATTGATTTCTTTTAATACAAGGCCTTTGTCTGTTACTTCAAGAACTCCCATCTCTGTTATTATCAAATCTACTACATTTACTGCAGTAAGGGGGAGTGTGCATTCCTTGAGTATTTTGTGATTGCCCTTTGCAGTATGGTTCATGGCAATGATTACTTTTTTTGCACCTGTGACCAAATCCATTGCACCGCCCATTCCCGGTACCATTTTGCCGGGTACCATCCAGTTTGCAAGATTGCCTTTTTCATCGACCTCAAGAGCTCCCAGAACTGTTACATCCACATGCCCTCCCCTTATGATCAAAAAGGAGGTTGCACTGTCAAAAAATACTCCCCCGGGATTTACAGTAGTATATATACCCCCTGCATTTACTATATATGGATCCTCTTCTCCCGGTTTGGGGGCAGGTCCCATTCCGAGAAAGCCATTCTCCGATTGCAGGGTTATTTCGATGCCCTCCGGCACATAATTGGCAACAAGAGTGGGCAGCCCGATTCCAAGGTTGACGACATCCCCGTCCTTAAGCTCCTTTGCTGCTCTTTTCGCAATAACTTCCTTTTCTTTGTTCTTATCCATCATTCTTTACCTCCTACAATATAATCCACAAATATTCCCGGAGTAATGATGTCGTCCGGATCAAGCTCGCCTACTTCAACGATTTCATCTGCTTCAACAATTACCAGATCAGCAGCTGTGGCCATTAATGGATTAAAGTTCCTGGTTGCCTTCGCATATCGGATGTTGCCCTTTTTATCAACCTTTGCTCCGACAATTAGTGCAACATCAGCTCTCAAGGGTTTTTCAAGCAGGTATTGTCTGCCATCTGACTCTATTATTGTTTTTCCTTCTGCTACTATTGTTCCAAGCCCCGTAGGGGTGAGTATGCCTCCCAGGCCTGCTCCGGCGGCTCTTATCCTCTCTGCCAGTGTACCCTGAGGGACCAGCTCTACTTCAAGTTCTCCCGAATTCATTTGGTTTCCGGTTTCCTTATTTGTGCCGATGTGTGAAGCAATTAATTTTTTAACCTGTTTGTTTACAATAAGCTTCCCTATTCCGACTTCGGGGAAAGAGGAGTCATTTGCAATAAGCGTAATATCCTTAACGCCTTTTTCCACCATTGCATCAATAATTCTAAAGGGGTTTTTAACTCCAAGAAATCCCCCCACCATTATTGTCATACCGTCCCGGATCATATTGACTGCGTCAGCTATGGAAATTAGCTTATTCATTGATATACCTCCTAACAATTATTGATGTGCCCTGCCCGCCGCCGATACAGAGAGTTGCCAGCCCTGTCTTAAGGCCTCTCTTTATCATTTCATGGATCAATGTGACAAGTATCCTTGTGCCCGAGCATCCGATAGGGTGCCCTAAAGCTATGGCACCGCCGTTTACATTAGTTTTACCGGGGTCTAATTCAAGGTCCTTCACAACTGCCAGAGACTGGGCTGCAAAAGCTTCATTTGCTTCAGCCAGGTCTATGTCTTTGATGGTAAGGGAAGCCTTTGACAATGCTTTCTTTGTTGCAGGGACAGGGCCATATCCCATAATCTTCGGATCAACTCCGGCGGAAGCATAGGATACGATGGCTGCCAATGGAGTCAAACCCAGCTCCTCTGCCTTTTCCTTGGACATCAGTACCACAGCTGCGGCTCCGTCATTTATTCCCGATGCATTACCTGCCGTTACGGTACCATCTTTTTTAAAAGCAGGCTTGAGCTTTGCCAGGGCTTCAATAGTGCAGCCGAAGCGGGGGTATTCATCAGTATCAACAATTATCGGGTCTCCTTTTTTCTGAGGTATTTTCACCGATACTATCTCATCCTTGAATCTTCCGCTTTTTATCGCTTTTTCTGCTCTCAACTGGCTTTCCAGTGCAAATTCATCCTGGGCTTCTCTTGTGATATTCCATTGTTCTGCGATGTTTTCCGCTGTGATTCCCATATGGTAATTGTTGAAGATATCAGTCAGGCCGTCATGTACCATGTAGTCAATGACGGCACCATCTCCCATCCTGAGCCCCCATCTTGCCTTTTGAATGGTATACGGTGCCATGCTCATATTTTCCGTGCCCCCTGCAAGTATTACATCTGCTTCTCCAAGCAGGATTGATTGGGCTGCAAGACTGACTGTCCTTAAACCTGAACCACAGACCTTGTTTATTGTCATTGAGGGAACCTCTACAGGAATACCCGCCTCAACGGACACCTGCCTTGCTACATTCTGGCCCAGCCCTGCCTGAAGCACGTTGCCGAATATCACTTCATCAATCATTTCAGGCTTTATATTTGCCCTGGCTATAGCTTCTTTTGCGGCAATTGCTCCAAGACGAACAGCAGAGACATCCTTAAAGCACCCGCCGAAACTACCTATAGGTGTCCTTACAGCACTGACAATAACAGCTTCTCTCATGGACCTTCCTCCTTCATAAATGGATGATGCTATTGTCAATGCAAGGGATATGCCACATTTCTGATACATGCATTTTCAATGCTTTCAGGGACAAAGTCAAAAAAATAATGTAGAAACATTTCTACACTATTTCTTTAAATCAGTATTTCCTTATATTGCCTATGCAGTGATACAAATAATTCCGGCTCTTGATGTAGCTGTATTTCTACATTAATTCAGCTGTAGAAAAAATTCTACACTACATGCTTGTTATACTGATGCCATAGCTGTCCAGTTTTTTGTACAAGGCTATCCTGTGTATACCCAGCTGCCTGGCAGCAGCGGTTCTGCTTCCGTTGCTTGACCTTAATGCTTCCATTATAGCCTTTATTTCTGCTTCTGCAACTATATTTCTCAACATTTTTTTCTTATCGTTGCTTTTATAAAACCTGTTGTTGATGAAGTCGGGGAGATGCTCAGGGTTAATGCCGCCGACGGAGGATATATTTGCGGCTCTCTCCAATACATTTCGCAATTCACGGACATTACCCGGCCAATTATATGATTTCAGGAGCAGCATTGCCTTATCAGAAACTGTCTTGTACGAAAGACCCATTTTGTGAACCAATTGCTTCAGAATATCATCGGACAATATCGGAATGTCATCCAGTCTTTCCCTTAACGGAGGAATATTTATCTCAACAACATTCAGCCTGTAAAACAAATCCTGCCTGAAACGCCCTTCCTTTACTGCTATCTGCAGGTTCTCATTGGTACAGGCTATTATCCTTATATTGATGCTTATTCTTGTATTACCCCCAATCCTTTCAAATTCACGTTCCTCCAGTACCCTTAAGAGCTTTGCCTGCATGCTGTAAGGCATTGAGCTGATCTCATCCAGAAGGATGGTTCCCCCATCTGCCAGCTCAAACTTACCTATTTTGCCCTCCTTTTTTGCACCGGTGAAAGCACCGCCTTCATGTCCGAAAAGCTCAGATTCCAGCAGCTCGCAGGGGATTGCCGCACAATTGATTCTTATAAAAGGCTCATCTTTCCGGAAGCTTTCATTATGTATGGCATGGGCAAAATACTCCTTTCCTGTTCCGCTTTCACCTTGAATCAGTATGGTGGAATTGGACTTTGCGGCTTTTTTGGAAATCTCCTTCAGTTCCAGCATTTTTTCGTTCTGTGTGATGATGTCATCAAAGGAGTATTGGGCGCGATACATCTTGTTTATCTCTCCCTTGTATTTGTCAACAGTGTTCTCAAGCATCTTGAGTCTCTTTGCCAGATCCTTGACTTCCTTTACATCTTTGAATAATACCGTACCGACGGCACCAATAATTTTACCGTCCTTTTTTATTGGAATCCTGTTTGCTATCATATCATGACCTTGTATTCTCTGAACGTCATATAATTCGCTTTTCCCTGTCTTTACCACTATGTGCATTCTTGTGTTTTCGATGACCTCCTCTACGGGTTTTCCCAACACATCCTTTTCTTTAATTCCCATGAGCTTTTCGTAATTCCATTTTACAATAAGGCCATCCTTATCAACCAATACCATGCCTTGGTAAGCAATATCCAGAATATCCCTCATGGCTTCAAGGCTCTGTTTGAGTTTATCGATTTCGGAATTTGTATCTTCTGTCTTTTCCTCTCTTTTTAAGACAATAATTGTGGATATTGACCCTTCACATGCCTCTGGAATAAGCCTTGTTACTTTTACTCTCATACCGTTTATGAAAATAATTTTTTCAGCGGGGATACGACTATTAAATACTTCAATAAGCCCGTATTTTTCAAATGCTTCAACAATGGATGGCATCTGTACATGATCCAAATTAAACATTTCTTTAAACATCTTATTTGCAATTATTCTATTTTCAGAATCAATAATTAAGATTCCTTCAGTCAAGCATTCCAAAAGAGCAAGAGCGTTGTCATAATGTTTATGCTGCATTTGTAAATGCCTTCCTTTCTATAAATACTATTGCTTTAATATGCACAAAATTCCATATATATGCCTGAGACCATACATATTTGCACAGTTTTATGAGAAAACTTACTTAGGAATATGCTTGAATGGAAGGAGTAATATCAATGGGAGAAACTAGAGTCAGCTATCATGATTCGGTAGAGGAAATGCTTCATAGAATAAGGGAAGATGGAATGTCCAATGCCTTTGACAGATATGCACAGCAGGAAAAGATCCGCTGTAAATTCTGCCTTCAGGGATTAAGCTGCCAGCTTTGTACCAACGGCCCTTGCAGAATCAGCGAAAAAGGCGGGCAGGATAAGGGAGTATGCGGAATAGGCGGTGACGCAATGGCAATGAGGAATATGCTTCTGAGAAACATCATGGGGGCAGGTACATACAGCCATCATGCTTATGAGGCATATCGGACCCTAAGGGAGACTGCCCAGGGGAAAACTCCCTTTAAGATCACCGATGTAAATAAGCTTAAATGGATGTGCGATACGGTAGGGATTGACAGCAAGCAGGATGTTAACAAAATGGCGGAGGAACTGGCAAACTTTCTGGAGGCTCAAATGCATATAGGATCGGAAGAGACCAATATAATGGTTGAAGCATTCGCACCCCGAAAGAGGAAGGAAGTATGGAGGAAGCTGGGCTTGTATCCGGCGGGCAGCATACATGAGGAGCAGAATTGTGTAGCCAGCTGCCTTACAAATGTAGACGGCAGCCATGTATCTCTGGCAATAAAAGCTTTGCGCCTGGGCTTGGCAACAATATACAATTCACAAATAGGGCTGGAAATGGTTCAGGATATACTGTTCGGAACCCCGAAACCCCATGAAGTCAATGTTGATTTGGGTATTTTTGACCCGAACTATGTGAACATAGTATTCAACGGCCATCAGCCATGGCCCGGTGCAGCCGCACTGCAGAAGGCCAGAACCCCTGAGGTTCAGGAACGGTCAAGAAAGGCGGGGGCAAAGGGGCTTCGAATTGTGGGGTCAATAGAAACCGGGCAGGAACTGCTTCAAAGGTTTGAGATTGACGATGTATTCGTGGGGCTGATGGGCAACTGGCTTTCTATTGAACCGATGCTCGCAACCGGTGCTGTGGATGTATTAGCCATGGAAGAAAACTGTTCGCCTCCGGCTATTGATATGTATGCTGAAAAATATCAGGCTACTCTTGTATCAGTGAGCACTATAATAGACCTTCCAGGACTAAAGCACAAGATACCCTATGACCCAGAAAAGGTAGGTGAAATGGCAGATAGGCTCATTGAGCTTGCTCTGGAGAACTTTAAAAAACGGCACAACACAATAAGCCCCAAAGTACCGCAGCATATTACGAAAGCCATAGCGGGCTTTTCAACCGAAGCAGTTCTGGAGGCTCTGGGAGGCAAGCTGGATCCCCTGGTTGATGTAATAGCTGCCGGAAAGATTAAAGGGGTAGTGGCTCTTGCCAACTGTTCAACCCTGAGGAACGGGCCCCAGGATTGGATGACTGTGAATCTTGTAAAAGAGCTTATTAAGAAAGATATACTTGTGGCAGCCGGCGGCTGCGGCAACCATGCTCTTGAGGTGGCAGGGCTCTGTAATATGGATGCTGTCAATATGGCAGGAAAAGGTTTGAAGGAAGTCTGCAGCCTGCTTAAGATTCCTCCGGTATTAAGCTTTGGCACTTGTACCGATACAGGCAGGATATCCATGCTGGTAACAGCACTGGCAGACCATCTGGATGTCGACATACCGCAGCTTCCCATAGCGGTAACGGCACCTGAATGGATGGAGCAGAAGGCAACTATCGACGGCTTCTTTGCGGTAGCCTACGGTGCCTATACCCACCTTTCGCCAATACCCTTTGTCACAGGAGCTCCGGAGTTGGTTAAGCTTCTTACAGAAGATGTGGAAGGACTGACAGGGGGCAGGATTGCACTGGGGGATGATCCGGTGGAAGCGGCAAACAATATTGAAGCGCATATCATTTCCAAGAGAAAAAGCTTGGGATTGAGAGAGGCTGACTAAGGTTCCTGGTCAGCCTCTTTTGACTTCCCAATGAATTTTTTTCTTAGGTCGGGATTAAAGAAGATAAAAAGTAAAGCAGCCCACAGCCACCAGTTATTAT
>Ga0208695_1003072_pt1 | contig 11607 bp, 33 predicted proteins | sample AD_UKC111_MetaG_FD_184449 | JGI IMG/M metagenome (GOLD analysis project Ga0208695, IMG submission 184449) | Active sludge microbial communities of municipal wastewater-treating anaerobic digesters from Hong Kong - AD_UKC111_MetaG (SPAdes)... | ecosystem: Engineered > Bioreactor > Anaerobic >... | reverse complement strand
AATAATATAAGTAGAGTAAGTAAAAGGTAACAATGTACCAATTACTAATAATGCTATTAAAATACCCATTATTTACCGTATAAGTTTTTTTGAGGATCTTGAGTATTTCCTAAATCATACATATCCACATTAGATAGGTTGAATGCTACTCTATCACCTTTTTCTAAATTGTAATAGGTAGGGACATTTGTATTTACCTTGATTACTCTTTGTGTAACATCTTCACGCATATAAATTTGATACTGCTCTTCTTGATATGACTTATACCCAGCAGATGGATCAACATAGTGTTTATCAACCACAACACCTTTGTAAAGAGTTTTGTCATTATGATGACAACTAACAAATAAAACGCTTAAAAGCAAAAATAAAATTTTCTTCATATATCTTAGATTTATTTTACAAATATAATAAATAATATATACACTATGAAATATTTAAGAGGAATTTTTGAATCTATTATCCCAGAATTTATGGAAGAGTTAAAAGATTTTTGTGAAAGTAATTTAATTTATTTAATAGATGATGGGTTTACACTAGAATTTGTAGATACTACAGAATCATCATATAAAAAAGATTTTGGAATAACAGTAAGAATAAGTAAATATTCTAGTGGTAGAAATGATTTAATTGGAGATTACAAACAATTTAGTTATTTCAATTGGAATGATATAAAAGATTATTATATACCTTTCCTTGTTAGAATAAGTAATGAATACAAAATATTTGATAAGTGTCTCATTAGTTTAGAATATGGTGGTGCAAATTTATATTCATATAATACTTTAATGAAAGATAAGTTATATTTAGATAAATCAATAAAATCAATATCAATAAAAGTAAAAGATAAACTATGAAGTACTTAAAAAAAATATTCGAATCAGTAGATGAAGAAGAACTACTTGAATTTTGTGAGTCTAACTTAATATACCTTATAGACGAGGGGTTTAAGATAGAAGTATATAGAGGTAGAGCAACTAATGATGAAGATTACTCACTTTGTATTAAAATAATAAAAGTAGATAATACATCATCAGATGCGTACTTATTTAGTTGGAATGATATTAAAGATTATTTTATTACATTTATACAAAGATTAATAAATAATTATGAGCTACTTAAAGGAGTATATTGGTGGAATCCCACTTCTAATAATTATGGTAGACCTTGTAAAACTGTGACAGGTATTATGTTTGACTATGTTAGACCAAAAAATATGTTTGATAACCAATGGTTTAAGTACCCAGCAGAAAGAGATTTAGCAATGATTATCCCAACTACTGAACAGATCTTAAATGATGAGATTTATGATGATCCAAAAACAAAACACTATGGATGGAATTGTATGGACTTCATATACGAAATAAATATTTTAGTAAAAGAATGAAGTATATAAAGAAAATATTTGAGTCAACAGACTTTACCCATGATGAAGTAGAACAATTAAAAGATTTTTGTGAAGGAGCATTAGCTTATCTATTAGATGAAGATTTTCATATAAGAGTAAGACATAGCGCTAGTAGAGAAAATAGAATTAGAATTGAGATTTACAAAGGAGAATTAGCTTTTCCAAAACCGTTTAACTGGAATGATATAGATGACTACTTTATTTCATTTTATAATATTCTATCTAAAAACTATCAAATACAAACAAATTGGGCGGATTGCACCGTAAAACTTCAATATAGAAAACCCGCTAAAAATGTATGGGAATGTGAAACTATTTGGGTTAGTCATGAAAATATTTTAAATAAAATTATCGAAGATGAAAAATATATAGGTGTGATAACTATATTCATAGAAAAAAAGAAGTAAGATGAAACATATAAAAAGAATATTTGAAAGCGATAAATTCACAAAAGAAGAAATACTTGAATACTTACAAAGTTGCTTTGTAGATTATATAGATCAAGGTTATAAGTTTGTATATTATGATGGAACTAATACTGGTTTTCGCTCTTCATATACAATGAAAATTAACCTTGGCGAAGCAAAAGACTTTAATAAGGTTGCTGAAATTGGAAGAAGAATAACTGAAATATCAGAAGACTTTGAAGCAAATATGAAAAAGGTAAATATAGAATATCCTAGCTTTACTTATTATTTTGCAATTGAAGGTAATAGTGATGATGAATTAGTCGCTTATATAGAAATAAGTATAATAAAATGAAACATATAAAAAGAATATTTGAGTCACTTAATATAGATGAATTAAAAGATACGATAGATTCTTATTTTGCTTACCTCTATGATGATGGGTTTTCTGTAAATTGTTTAACAACAAGAGGTTTAACATCGCTGCCAGAAAATAATGTTATGGTTGTCTTAAATAAGAAAGTTGGTAGAGGAACTGTAAACTTCGAGTGGGATGAAGTAAAAGATTCTTTTATTCCTTTTATTAAAAATCTAAATAAAGAATATGATATACTAAACACTGAAATGTATTGGAAAAGACCAATAGAGAGTACAATTAGATTTAGATATCCAGAAGTTATATTAGGTCGTGAAGCAATTAAATATAAGGATTTTACATATAACCAAGTTATAGATGATAGGATATTTAGTGGTGAAGGTTATTGGAAAGACAAAAAATTTTACAAATGGAATCCTGATCCAGAATTGAAATCAATATACTTTTACATAAAAACAAAATAATATAATAAATGAAATACCTCAAAAGAATATTTGAAACTAAAATAAACGTAGATGAACTAAAAGATTTCTGTGAAGGATCTTTAGCTTTTCTTATGGATGAAGGTTTTGAAATTCAATTTATAGATCTAAAAACATCAATTAGGATTGAATTATCACGAAACATTATTGATAGTAGTATGATGAAAATTAATGATCGTCAATTATTTATGTGGAATGATATTAAAGATGATTATATATCTTTTATACACAAAATATCAAAAATATATCAAGTAAATAATTTGATAGATATTACTTATTATTCTGAGGAAGATTATAGAATGAATGGTAGAAAAGTACAAATTGACTCTATTCCAATAAGTGTGTTTAATGATAAACATATTAACCTTATTAATTCAACAACAATTTCAAATAAACTAATAACAATTTCAATTACAATAATTAATATATAAATTATGAAACATATAAATAATTTTGAACAATTCAATGAAAATATCTTAGGAGATATTGCAAGATTAAATCCAAATAGAAAACAAAATGATGACAAGTTTTCTAAACTTATCGATGATGTTATTGAAGACTTTAATAACAACGGAAAAGATTTAAGAAAAGTACACATTATTGATGACTCTAAAGATAATGAAATATCATTTAGTAAAATTGAAGTTGGTAAATCCTATTCATTTAGATATGTGTTTGGAAAATACCATCCAGTAAAGAGAAACTTATTTTCCGGAAATAAAGAAAACTGGGACAGAAGAATTAAAGTAGTTAAAATTCCTTTTTCACTTACTTTAAGAAAAGATTCATTAGAAAAATTCTTTAGAACTAATCGTCTTAATCTAGGCTACTGCAGAGTAGAAGATGAAGTTGCTGTACCAAATTATGAAAGAAATCCTAATATAGGAAACCATGCAATACATAAACCAAGAAAAGAAGAGTATAAAGTATCAGCAGATATGGTAAATTATTTATTCAACTTTTTTGTTGAGGAATATGATAAACAATACCCAGACTTAAAAGGAATTAGAAATAGAAATAGTATGGAAATTTCTGATATACAAAAAGGCATTTCACCTGCAGTTAAATTTATAACTGTTAAATCTAAAGATGGAAAAGATCTAACATATCAGCTAAGAAAAAATGAAGATGAAAAAGAAGTTAAACAAAAACTATCTAATATGACAGAAGCGGAGTATGAAAAATACTGGAAACAAAGAAGAGAAGAAATCTATACCGATAGTAATAAAAAAGCAAAAGAACAAGAAGAACAAATTAAATCTAAATTTGATGAACTACTTAATGGTCTAAATATAGAAATAGAAAAAGATTGTAAAAGAGTAATGGTTTTAGGTGACTATGAAGTCAGAATCGAATTAGCGACTAGGCAGAAAGATGTTGATATAAATAAATTACCTATACCTAAAGAGTTTGATGGTTATAGTCTTAAACATAAAGATGCAAGGGATAGCTATGATGGTAAAATGAAATGGATTACTATTATATATGAAAAAGAATAAGAGAGCAAAAGCTCTCTTATTTTATTATACTATCAATCTTCTTTTCTCTATGTTCATCTAATAATTCAAAAAGTTCTAATGGAACTCGCCAAGTATTCAATCCTTCATATATGTAGCAATTATAATCATCTGGATACATATTACCTTCATCATCAACCAAACGAATACGAGCCATATCATATTGCTTACCAATTTGAACCATATCAAATACTATATTATCTTCAGTGCAATTTTTAACACAAATAACTCTTTTTTTCATCGTAAAAGTTTGTTTAATTTTTCCTCTCTTAGTTCTGTCAATGTCATTGTTTTCCTAAAAAACTCTTTTTTTAATTTGTGATACCAATATAAACTATAAAGGTCAAAGTAAAGCATTGAATTATTAAAAATATAACCATCATTTAGCTTAATACTTGTATCTTTCTTATCATAATAAATTTCATTATTATAAAGAAAACTTCGATTACCATATTTAGAAACTTCTTCTTTATTTGCTAAAAGAATATACCTTTTATCATTTTGAACTAACTTATATTGACTTAATAATAAGAAAGTTTGTTTGTAGTTTTTATACTTATAAGACAAAGTAATTACTGATGCAAAAGCCATCATTAGATAACCACCAGTCAGAACCGTTAAAATAAATTGAATACCTTCTATCATACTAATAAATCATTTAATCTATTATCTCTTGATAATTCCTTATCAAATTCTATTTGTTCTTTCTTATACTCATTCCCATCATCTAGCTTATAGGTAACCTCACGTAATGGCGGATTAAACTTATATGTTGTAATAATTTGCTTAATCCTAGCAAATTTCTTTGTCTCTTTTATTAAAACTGTATCTAGTATCTTCATTAATCTAATTTTTTATACTCCTTCCATAATTCAACCACCTGTTTTGCTCTAATTGGTCGAATACTATCAATTTCACGTTGAGTTCCAATATCAGTTATTCTAATATTATCATAACGAGTTCTTAACTCATAATAAGTGCTATCATCTGATACAGTTTTTGGTTCATCTGAACCAACTTCGTAAATAAACTTATCCTCTGTTGAGGCACTAAACTGATCTTGCACTAATGATGACTTACTATCACTAAAGCATAAATAAATACAAATACTAATAAGTACTATAATTAAAAGTGCACCAATCCATTTCCAATAGATTTTTTGATTTGTCATATTCCTAATTTATTTAATTTAATATTTCTATAATATTGTTTATCTAATCTTATATCTAAAAAAGATACCCAAAGTTGAACCGGTTTACCCGAAACCGTTTTAGCTAATGATAACTGAATTAAGCATCTAGTACTTAAAACTTTATTAATAATAGCTCTTTCACCTTTATAAACAACAATATCACCAACTTTATATCCCATAGTTGGGAGAGAGGGAATCGAACCCCCAAAAGTCCTGCTCTTCCAATTGAGCTATCTCCCAAAATTATTAACAATCACCATTACAGTACATTCTTCTCTCACAATCGTAGTAACCCATTTCACAAGCAAAAGCTCGTCCTTGTTGTCTTTTACGACCCCAAGATAATGAAGTTCTATCATTTGATAGTGCTGTCTGTAAGTAACTTCTATCTTTTGCTACTCTTTTCGCTTTACGACGAAAAGCTCGCTCTTTCCTTAATTTCACTTTATCTTCTTTCGTCATAATTATATTTTTAATAAAAAAGAGGAATAGCTCCTTTCACCTCTTTATGATATGTTTAGCACCGGGTATTAATCATGTCTACCTACGACCATATCTTAAGAATCTTAGGAACACCGCTGACTAACGTTTACCCTAAGTTTACCAATCCTGTGGCAGAGCAGTTTCCTAAACTGATTATTTTACAAAGATATAAATAAAATTGAATAAAAAAAAGACCAACTTAAAAAATTGGTCTTTTTTACTTTTTAATTAAAAATATGATTAAAAAATTTGAAAACTTCGAAGAGAATAACTTGGAACCATTGGTTATAAGACAACTAATTGATAAATTAAATTTAGTAATGGAAAAATTAGATGTATCTGAAAATGATTATATATTCTTTATTCCTGCTGGAGAAGATGAAGGTAATACACTTGCACTAACACCAGTACATAATTTATCAACCCCTGCAATTCAATTTCATACTTATGATGCAGATGTATTAGAAAAAATTAAACAAAATAGAGGTATTGATCTATGCTTTGTTAAACCAGACATAAAAAAAAATATAAACCGAAAAAAGCCGATTATTTTAATCGGCTTTTCCCATTCCATATATGCTAAACTTGATTGATATTATATTACGCATCTCATATTTAGATAACTCACTCTTTATTTCTGGTTTAGTTAAATGTGTTTCAGATTTATATGTTTTAGTTGGCTTATTTGTAATTTTTATTACTGGCTTCTCTTCACTCCAAGTCCAATTCCTATCAGAAGAATATAAATCATAATTATCAACTAAACGAGTTAAAAACGGTATGATATAATCTGCTATATCAGAAAAATCAGCACCTTCTTCATTAGTTATGGTAACATTATACCAAATACGATTTGATCCATCTACTTGCTTAACATCTAATTTCCAACCATCATCTAATAGATAAGCTAAACTTCCTTCACAGAAATCTAATACCTCATCTAAACTTTTAGCTGAGTTATCGCTTTTCTCAAATATTCTTTTTAGATACTTCATTTCTCTTTTTTAACTTTAATATTTATATTTGTCACCGCATCTATCTGATAATTATCATTATAAACATCTTCCTCACTCAAATACTTTGTACCAAAATTAAGAGTTTGATTATTTTCTAATCTTATAATTTTACTCGTAGTATACCATGGGTTTATATCCACTAAATCATAATTCTCAATTAAACGTCTAAAAAACGGTATAAGATAATCTTGAACATCTGACCAATTTACAGGTACAGAATTACCATTATTAAATGTATAAATAACAATATCGTAATATCCAGTATTAGGATAAACAGCAGTCTTTTTATTTATCTTTAATTTCCATATATCATCAAGCAAATATACTAAATTACCTTCACAAAAGTCTAACAGTCTCTCATACTCATCTTGACTTACTTCTTCAAAAATTCTTTTTAGATACTTCATATTGTATATATTAAATAATTTTTTTATATTTGTAAAATGAATAATAAGGACTTAATAGAATGCTGTGAAGCAGTATTAGATTTTCTAAACGAAGTAAACTATGTTGAGTTAGCAACTAAACAAAATATCATGAATGATGTTCTAATAAAAAATGGTTGGGAATTTGGTGATATGGTAGGATTTACTAAATACTTAAATGAAAAATTTCAATTAGGATATTCAATTGCGGACGAAGAAGGAAATTTTAGACCGTTCTTTGAAAAACATTCAAGACATTTTTATAAAAGTATTATAAGAGATTTAACAATAAATAAAATTCTAGAAGATGAAATGGGTTAAATGTATAATTGAACATGCTTCAAATCTAACATATAATAAGATATACGAAGTAAAAGAGTCTCGTTATTCTGACTGGAGTGGTTGTACTTATGGTAAAATAATAAATGATAGTGGTGAACTAGTAGAATATGATATTTCTAATGAAATATTTTTTGAGAATGCAATATATGAAATAAGAGAACAAAAACTAAATCAAATATTAAATGGTTGAAAATGATATAGTAATTTGTATAGATAATAGTAGTGAAGTAAAATACCACGAAACTATTAATCCTACCGCACTAACAATGAATAAAGCTTATAAAGTAATCACAAATCATTCCTATAAAGGAGTAAATAAAACTTTAAGTAGAATTAGCGTTTATAATACAATAGCTATAATAAATGATAACCAAACAGAAGCTTCTTATAGAGTAGAAAGATTCATACCTATTCAAGAATGGAGAGATAAAAAAATTAACCAAGTATTAAATGATTGAAGATGATATACCTAGTAAAATATACAAATACAAGTCACACTGTACCCGGAAGTACTAAAGAAACAGCTTATTGGAAAATAATCGAAGAAGTATGTCAAAGCGATTCACTCGTTGATATTAATAAATATTTAATGAAAAAAGATTTGCCTATTATAAACAATCTAAGTAATTTTAGAATTACTGGTATTAACTTTGTTTATCTTAGTAAAAATAGAGAACAACTATATATACTAGACTCAAATCATGATGAATGTTTGCATATCATGAGAGATTATAAATTAAAAAAAATATTAAATGAGAACTAAGTTAACTATACTACCAACTAACCGAAGGACAAAAAGCTCTTTTTAATAAAATGTATGGAACAATCGAAACAATAGAAGATAGTAAAATTGAGTGGGCTATACAGCAATGTGTTAGAACAATAGAAAATAATGTTGAAAAAAGAGATAAAAAAATTAATCAAATATTAGGTTTATGAAAGTAGTTTGTTTAGATAATACCAGAGGTAATACAAAATATCTTGAAGTAAATAAAGTTTATAATACCGTTAAGCCAACAAATAAACATAAAGGATATGGTAGTGTATTTGCAGATTATTATGTAATCGACTTTAATCAATATGTTAAAATGCATAATGGTGAAGTGCATATTGGAGAATTATGGATCAAGAAAAGTTATATGATTACCGTTGATGAATGGCGAGATAATAAATTAAATCAAATATTATGAAATACGTTAAATGCTTATACTCAACCGAAGAGTTGTTTAAGCAACTAAATATCTATTCTGCACCAGTACACCGAGTAACACATGATGTTATATACGAAATTTTCTCACTTGCGAATTGTGAAGAAAATGAGTTTTGGATTGAACTAATGAGCAAGAAAATATGTTTCATAATATATTAGAGCAGTTGAGTAAGGAAGAATCTATTGCAATAATAAGAGATCTAAAACTAAATAAACTATTATGATATTAAGTGAATTACACCAAAAGGTAAAAAATGATTTACCTAAAATACTTGACGGTTATTATGATGATAAGTTTAGTAAAGAACAATTACTAATGCTAACCAAAATGTCATTTCTACTTAATCATATAGAAGAACTTTCAGAGAGATTTATACAATTCTCATATGCTGGAACCGGTATTAAAATAAACACTTATACTGGTGAATCAGAAGAAGCTTGGATTAATATCATAATGAATGAAGAAAACTTCAAACTTTCATTTAAGCAATTTATAAGAGATTATAAAATAGATAAATTAGGAATATGAAAAAAGGAGATTGGGTAGTATGTATTACAGATGAATTTTTTAACTACACAAAAGGGAAAAGTTACCAACTACTTAGAGATGTAAGTATCAATTTTCCCGATGGTGCTGTATTAGAAATAGCTAATGATAAAGGTTATGTAGAAAAGCCATCACTTTATGGTGTTAGAGATAAAGTAGATAATTATAAATTCTCTGAAAGAAGATTTGGTGCTGTAACAGAAAAGGTTTATTATTTTATGTCTATCGAAGATGTAAGAGAGAAAAAATTAAATCAACTAGGAATATAATGCTAAGTAGATTAAAAAAAATACCAGAAAATAGTGATAGACTTGTACTTAATAAAGTATATGAGATAAGACCAATCGATGAAAAAATCTATATCAAGAATCATTTCATACTTGAGAATAAAGAAATATGGCGGGAAGTATTTGAGAATGGAGTATCAATGGGACTTTATGATAAAAAATGTTTTGAGACATTAAAAGAGATAAGAGAAAATAAGTTAAAAGAATTAGGAATATGAGTAAATTAAAATTAATAAAAGGTATTCACAAATTCGTTAAGCAAAATAATGATTTAATAATAGAGGAACTTAGTAGTAAAATACCTTATGGCTCAATTGTAAACTATAGAAAAAGTGATAAAATACAAGTTGTACAGGATCACTTTTCAAGACTACGAATACAAACTTCATTATCACCTAATGGTAGCGCACAAGCTCATGTTTACATATCAAATGATGATATAATACAATATCTAAATAGAAGTAAAATAGTAATGGATATAATTATCGATATTTATAAAAGAGAAACAAGAGAAGAAAAATTAAACCAACTTGGAATATGAAATTTAAGGTACCAACTATAAAAGAACGGTTTGTTGATGCAACTGCTGATATATTAGAGAACAAAAATTAAATGATATAAGGTTATGAAAGTAATATGTAAAAAAAATGATGATCTAATACACGGTCCTATTGAGCTTTTAACATTAGATAAGATTTATCATGTTATAGCTATCGAACAAGATAAAGAAATAAAGCTTTATTTTATCAAAGATAATATCGGCGAAAAAAGATGGTTTTCCTCAACACGATTTATAGATATAGCAGATGTTAGACAAGAAAAATTAAATGATTTAGGTATATGAAATAGCTTAAATGTATATGTATTGAATAGATTAATTCGAAGACAACTAAATAAAATTTTAAATGAATAAACAATGTCAAAATTGCGCTTACTTACAATATAACGAAGAAGATAGTCTTCGATACCGCTCATTTATTTTTTGGTGTGATTTACACGATGTAAAAGTACATTACCCTGAAGAACAATTCTGCGGTGAAGAAAATTGGTTATCAATAACTGCTAAGCAAAGAATAGATAAATTAGAACAATTAGGAATATGATTTGGGTAAAAATAACAGCTAGCAATCAAGAGTTAGAACAATTCTGCTATCTACCATTAGAATCGGGTAAAATATATAAAGCTGAATACACCAATGAAGGTGCCAGAAAATTCTATGACGTATATATTGATGATGAACATACCATAAATGGCGTTTGGGGTGGCAGACTAAGAGTATTAAGCTTAGACGAAATAAGAGAATATAAATTAAATGTATTATTAGATGAAACTAAGATGTATTAAAAATAAAACCGAATGGATTGAATATGCCGGAATAACACCTGGTAAAATATATGAAATTGAAGATGCTTATGTGGGTTCATACTCTACCTATTATATTAAAGATGATGATAAGCAATATAAATACTTTCTAAAAGAATGCTTTATAGAACTAAAAGAAGAAAGAAATAAAAAATTAGAACAATTACTCGATGATAACATCGAGAATAAATAGTAGGAATATGAAAGCATTAGTAAAAAATACAGGAGAAATTTTTGATATAGAAAATAGATACTTATTTTCACCAAGAATACCCACTTGCACGTATTACATTCAGAAAGAAAGAAATTATTTTTGGATGGGTTTATCAAGATTATAATATAGAAGATATCCTAAAAATAAGAGAAGTATCAATAACAATATAAAGAAAGATTAAATCCCTAAAGATTTAATCTTTTCATCACGTATCTCTGATAAAATATCCGACAAGTCAATCTTACCTTTCAACATATCAACTAATTCATCACGAACATCAATAAACCGATTATGCAAAACATCTACACCAAATGTTGAAATATATTGAGGTTCATCCA
>Ga0208695_1003070_pt1 | contig 11612 bp, 10 predicted proteins | sample AD_UKC111_MetaG_FD_184449 | JGI IMG/M metagenome (GOLD analysis project Ga0208695, IMG submission 184449) | Active sludge microbial communities of municipal wastewater-treating anaerobic digesters from Hong Kong - AD_UKC111_MetaG (SPAdes)... | ecosystem: Engineered > Bioreactor > Anaerobic >... | reverse complement strand
CTTCCTCGGCGTGGCGCGGGATGACGAGCACGCCGTCAAGGTCACCGAAGACGATGTCGCCGGGCTGGATGCGCACGCCGTTGATCTCCACCATCACGAACGACGGGATGGTGTAAATGGCTCCGGCGATGAGCGCCTCTCCTACCGAAGCCGCTGTGCGCGTGATGTTCTGTTCGAGCACGCCGCCCCGGAAGGCCGGCAGGCGGAACAGTGCCATGGCGATGACCGCGGCCGGAATCGTCGCCGCCACGGTCTGCCCGGCCTTCATCCCCAGGTAGGCGTTCGCGGCGCCGAAGACGAACGCCAGGAAAATGCCGAGCGCAACGGCCTTGACGGTCGCCTCGGCTGGTGAAGCGGGCTTTACACCAGGCATAAATGCCGATGGTAACAAACGCCGCCGGCCGCACGATAGAATTAAAGTAAGGCCGTTGGCGCCGTCCAGGGCCGCCCGCCAGGCATGAAATACATTGACGAGTACCGGGACTCGAAGCTCGCTCGCGCCGCAACCGGCGAGCTAGCACGGGTAACGACCAAGCCTTGGGTGCTCATGGAGATTTGCGGCGGCCAGACCCACACGCTGATGCGTTACGGCATCGACGAACTGCTGCCCGCGGGCGTCGAGATGGTGCACGGCCCCGGGTGCCCGGTCTGCGTGACACCGCTCGAAACGGTGAACAAGGCCATTCACATCGCTTCCATGAAGGATGTGACGCTGGTCAGCTATGGCGATATGTTGCGCGTGCCCGGCTCGGACACCGACCTGCTGCGGGTGAAAGCCTCGGGATGTGACGTGCGCATCGCCTACACGCCCATGGAAGCGCTCAAGATCGCCCGCGCCAATCCCAATCGCCGTGTCGTCTTCCTTGGCATCGGATTCGAAACGACGGCTCCGGCCAACGCCATGGCCGTGCACCAGGCCCGGCGAGAGGGCCTCAAGAACTTCTCGATGCTCGTTTCGCACGTGCTGGTACCGCCGGCTATCCGGCTGCTGCTCGGATCGGACGGCAATCGCGTGCAGGGTTTCATCGCGCCCGGCCACGTGTGCGCGGTAATGGGCTGCTGGCAGTACGAAGAACTTGCCCGCGATTATCATGTGCCCATTGTGGTGGCGGGATTCGAACCGCTGGATCTGCTGCGCGCCATCCTGATGCTGGTAAAGCAACTCGAAGAGGGCCGTGCCGAAGTTGAGAACGAGTACTCGCGCTCGGTTACCTGCGCCGGGAACCGCACCGCGCAGGAACTCATGGAGCGCGTCTTTGAAGTGTGCGACCGGAAATGGCGCGGCGTGGGCAGCATCCCGGCGAGCGGCCTGCGCCTGCGTCCGGAGTACGCGGACTTCGACGCGGATAAGGTCTTCGGCCTCGAAGAAGTCACCGCCCAGGAGCCTCCCGAGTGCATCAGCGCCATGGTTTTGCAGGGCCGGAAGAAACCCACCGACTGCCCCGCTTTCGGTATACGCTGCACTCCCGAAAATCCGCTGGGCGCGCCGATGGTGAGCGCAGAGGGCGCCTGCGCGGCCTACTATCAATACCGCCGTCCGCTCGGCGTACCCTAAGGAGAGAGACTGACGTTGAAAGACAACGATAGCGCCGCGTGCATGTTCTCGTGCCCGGCGCCGATTACGACCTACGCCGAAGTGCTGCTCGGCCACGGCAGCGGCGGAAAGCTCTCAGCCGAGTTGATGCGTGATGTGTTTCTGCCGGCGCTCCGCAATCCCGTTCTCGAAAAGCTTGACGACCAGGCCATCGTGGAGGTGAACGGTACGCGGTTGGCCTTTACCACGGATTCATTCGTGGTGAAGCCGCTCATCTTCCGCGGTGGCGACATCGGCTCGCTCGCCGTGCACGGCACGATCAACGACCTGGCCATGGGCGGCGCCATCCCGCTCTTTCTAAGCGCCGCTTACGTGATCGAGGAAGGGCTGCCCATCGAGACGCTGCGCCGCGTGGTGGAATCCATGGCGCGCGCGGCGCGCGAGGCCGGCGTCCAGGTGGTGACCGGCGACACGAAGGTGGTCGAGCGGGGTAAGGGTGACGGCCTGTTCATCAACACGAGCGGCGTGGGCCTGGTTCGCGAAGGTCTACGATTGTCGGCCGGTCAGGCGCGCCCCGGCGATCGCATCCTGCTGAGCGGAACCGTGGGCGATCACGGGATCGCCATCATGGCCGAGCGCGAGGGCCTGGAATTTGAGACCCCGCTCCAAAGCGACAGCGCGGCGCTGCACGGGCTAGTGGCCAGGATGCTCGAAGCCAGCACCGCCATCCGCGCGCTGCGCGATCCCACGCGCGGCGGCCTGTCGAGCACCCTCAACGAGATTGCGGCCTCCTCCAAGGTCGGCATGATGCTCGAAGAAGACACCATCCCGATCCGAGAAGAAGTGCGCGGCGCCTGCGAGATGCTGGGGCTCGATCCGCTTTATGTGGCGAACGAAGGCAAGCTGGTGGCGATTGTGGCGCCCGAAGCGGCCGGCGGCGTGCTCGATGCCATGCGAAAGCATCCGCTTGGAGCGCAAGCGGCCCTGATCGGCACCGTGACCCAAGCGCACCCCGGCGTGGTGGCCATGCGCACCGCTTTCGGCACCACGCGCGTAGTGGACATGCTCAGCGGCGGGCAACTCCCCAGGATCTGCTGATGCACGAACTTGGGCTGGCCACGAACATCCTCGAAACGGTGCGTACCGAGATGGCGCGCCGCGACGGCGCCCACGCGGTGAAGGTCGAATTGCGCGTGGGAGAGTTGTCGGCAGTGGACAAGGACTCGTTGCAGTTTTGCTTCGAATCGCTGGTGAAAGGAAGCGATCTGGAGCCGCTCGAACTCTGCATCGACTGGCGTCCGCACACGCGACGTTGCCAGGCCTGCGGGGATTTGTTCGAGGTCGTGGATTACAACCTGGTGTGCCCGCACTGCGCTTCCACCGACACGCAATTCGCGGGCGGAGACGAATTGGAGATCGCATATTTGGAGATCGAAGAACCATGAGCCGCGTGACTGTGGAGAAGAAAGTCCTGAGTGAGAACGACCGCATCGCGGCCGAACTGCGCGAACGCTACCGCCAAAACGGCATGCTCGTCGTGAACCTGATCAGCTCGCCCGGTTCGGGCAAGACCACGCTGCTGGAACGCACGCTGGAGAGTTTTGCGCCCGGGACGAAGGTGGCCGTGCTCACTGGCGACATTCAGACCGACAACGACGCCCGCCGCCTAGCGCGTTTCGGTTTCCCCGTGAAGCAGATCACCACCGGAGGCGCCTGCCACCTGGACGCCCGCATGATCGAGAAGGCGCTCGATGATTGGGACCTGGCGAACCTGGACATGCTGATCATCGAGAACGTTGGCAATCTGGTCTGCCCCACTTCCTACGACTTGGGCGAGGAGGCGAAGATAGTCCTGCTCAGTGTTACCGAAGGCGACGACAAGCCGCTCAAGTATCCGGGCATCTTCCATCGCGCGGAACTGATGCTGTTGACTAAGATCGACCTGCTGCCCTACGTACCGTTCGATGCCGCCGCAGCCCGTGAAAACGCGCGCAAAGTGCATCCGGCCATGGAGATCCTGGAAGTCTCCTCGACCACCGGCGCGGGCCTGGACAAATGGTTAGGTTGGCTCGCTGCACGACGCAGCCGTTAAGCACGGTTCGGCATAACTGATGCTCTTTCCGGCCTTACTTCGCACTCAACACCTGCACTGGTCCTAACAGGCCCGAGGGGAGGAGCGGCGAGTCCGCCTTATAGAATTGCCGCGCCGTGTAGGTGTATTTCTTCGTCGCGCCCGGCTGCTGGTCCCCAATCAGGCGGTTGACCCACAAATTGGCCACGCGAATCACGAGCACATTCGCGCCCGGCTTTATCGCGCCGGCCAGATTGACCCGGAAAGGCGTTTTCCACACGATGCCCAGCGGCTTGCCGTTCAACGTGACGTCGGCCAGGTTCTTCACGTCGCCGAGATCGAGCCATAGGTTCACCCCGGGCTTGAACCAGGTCGCCGGGGCCTCTACGGTCTTCGTATAGGTGGCCGTGCCCGAGAAGTACTTCACTCCGGGATCGGCATCGGTGTGCCACGAGTGGAGCGCATCGAACGTGATCTTCTCCGGTGCGCCCCGGTTGGGTTGGAAGGCGACGTCCCAGGAACCATCCACGGTTGCCAGCGCCGTCTCCACCACCGGCTCGATCTTGCGCTGGGGCGCTGCGGCAGCTTTGCGGAAGACGACGAAGACGGCGTCGTTCGCCTCCAGCCGCAGCGGCACCGTGGTGCGGCCGTTAGCCATGCGATAGGAGGCCGGCTCGGTGACGCCGGTGTCGGGATGCCAGATTTCGGCAGCCTTGCCCGTCACGCGAAACGTGGCGTCGAGGATTTCCACGCGCGCCTGGCGGTTGTTCACCCAATAGATGTCGCCGCCAGCCAGCTTGCGGTGCACGAACAGTAATTCCGTATCGGCCTGGGACCGGCTGAACTCGAAGTCCCGAGCCACACCGGCGAGCGCCTGCTCCAGGGTCCGGCCGGCTTGGATCTTGCCTTTGCCTGACCCCCACAGCGAATCCGCGATGGCGTGAAACTCCGCCTGATCATCAGCCTGGCTGGGCGACTCGATGGGCTTGGGCCCCACCACCACGGCGCCGGCCGCGACCAGGTCGCGCAGCTTCCGCAACACCGCAAGAGTCATGTGCTGGCTGTTCGGGTCAAGCGCCAGCACGCGGTAACTCATACCCGATTTCGCCCTCAGCCGGCCGTTCACCACGGTGAACTGCGTCATCAGCGCGTCGCTGTTCACGTAATCGAAATTGAAGCCGGCGGGAATCCGGGGTGGATGTTGTGTGAACAGCGCGACGACGTTCGAATCGTCGCCGTAGTAATACAGCACGTCGGCGACGAAGCGTCCCTGTTGCAGCATATAAGCGCTGCGGGCTAGATATGTGGTCCAGGGTTTGGCCATCTCGGCCCAGGTTTCGTGCCGGGTGAACCACTGGCCGTAAGGGCCCAGGCCCAGGCCCGGGATCTTGTCATTCACCGGCTGATGCACCGAGGTGTGAATGACGAAACGGTTCAGTCCCATGGCGAGCAAACGGTCCGCGGTGGGTTTCAGCGTCTCGGGTGAGTATGCCCACGCGAAGTTCGCAGCCGTCAGCGATTCGGCGGCCACAATGTTCTGTCCGTAAATGTGCGCCACCGAGGCGGACTCGCGTATGTCCGCGTCGTAGCGATCCGTGGACTTGCCCGGCGCCTGGATCCACATCGCGCCCATGGGGATGTCGGCTCTGCGTTTGGGCTCCATGCCGTCGCCAACGAAAGCGCGCCGGTATTCGTGCGATTCGCTGTAGCGGCCCATGCCGCGAGCGCGCAGCAGAGTGGTGAGCTGATCGTAGTGGTTTTCGCTGGTCAACTCGCCGATGGTCCGGCGGAAATCCCAGAGCACACGGTCACTGGCCGCGGCGCTTTCCACCACGCGGCCTGCCAGCACGGGCATCCAAGGGCGCAGGTCGTAGCCGCGGCGGCGGGAAAACTCGGCCAGCATGTCGTCGGTCCAGTTCAGCGTGCCGGCCTCCCAACTGTCTGTGACCACATATTGCAGGCCGCGTTTCCCCATCAGCGGACCGAGGGTGGCCTTGTACTGGTCAAGATAATTGTCGAAATATGCTTTCACGTGGCGGGCGCTAAGCTTGTCCACTTCGAGCCCGGTGGCCTCGGGCGAGGCCGGCCCGTTGTGCGCGCCGGTCAGCGAGTAGCCGAAACGCAGCACCACCCAATGGCCCGGCGACGGCGTCCAGTCCAATGATCCGTCGGGCCGCATTCTGGAAGTCAGATCGACGACGTCCGCTTTGCGGATGGCACCGGTACCCTGCGGCGTGGCCAGGTCGTAAAGCCCGGCGGTGGCCGAAAAACCGGCCTTGTCCTGAAAGCGGTTGATGACGGGTTCGGTGTGCAGTACGAGTTCAGAGACCAGGGTTCCGGGGAATGCGATCGGGGCGCGCACGGCCGGCGATGGATCTCTCGGCGGCGCGGGCGTGGTCAGCACCGTCAGGCGGAAATAGCGGGCCGTGACAGCGGGGAAGGCGACGGTGAACACGCTGGCGCGGTCGGAGGCCGTCGGGATGGAGGCCAGGGTGCGAAAGTAGACCCCGTCATCGCTGGCCTCGATGCGCTGCTCCGGGTTGGGGTCGTGGGCATAGTGGCGGCCGGGCCCGGCAGTGGCGAGCGTCGCGCCATGAATAGTTTGGGGACTAGGGAATTCAAACTGGATCCACGCCTTTTCGCCCACTACGGCGGCCGGCAGCAACGTGGCGTTCGAGTAATCGCCATCCGACAACGCGGCCATCTTGAACGTGCCGCCGCTTGAGGTGATCTTGGCGGGAACGAGTTCCACCTTTGCCGTACGGTAAGCCACTACGGCGCTGTCGGCATAGAATTCGACCGGCCATTTGCGGTCCGCGCGATTCTGATACGTTCCCACCGTGGACGGCGGTTTTGGTAGCTTGCCAGTGAATGGGCGGCCGCCTTCGACCTGCGTCTCGCTCCACACATACTTCTTCATCGCCTGTGCCGGCGTCACCCACGGGCCGCCGCTCTCACTCCAACCGGGCGAGCCGGCGATCGCCATTTCCAGCCCCAGTTTGTCAGCCAGCGTGGCCGTGAACCGGAAAGCGTCCTTCCATTCGGGAGTCATGTAGACCAGGCGCTTGTCGACGATCTGCGGCGTGCTCAGGCCGGCGTCGAAGTTCTGAAAGCCGCCGATGCCAACGCGCTTCATCCACTCCAGGTCGGCTCGGATGCCTTCCTTGGCAATATTGCCGCTCATCCAATGCCACCAGACGCGCGGTTTGGCGCCATTGGGCGGATTCTTGAAATTCGTAAGCAAGGCATCGCCGGACGGCTGGGCGGGGCTGATAACGGCCCCGGCGAAGGCGAAAAGCAGCGTGCTCCGTAGCAGGCATTTGAATACGGTGGAGAACTTCATAGAAATTTCAGGTTAACTCTTCGGCCAGGCAGCGTCCCAAACGGGCGATGAACCGCGCGGACGGATACCGCGTGACGGAACATCCAGCGCCGCTCAGGCAATGTAACCGTTGGCGCGCAACCAGCCCAGTACTCGCGCAGCACTTGGATCAGCTCCGGAAGGAAACGCGCCGCTTCGTCACCGAGTACGTCCACGCGAATCTCGCGGCTTTCGAGCAGCGCCTGCACGGCCGCGGCCACCTCGCGCCGGCCGGCTGCGGGGTCAGCGTATCGATGTCCACCCGGTGTAGGACGCGATCAACGGCGGCGTAGACCTGCTGCGCAGTGTGCTTGATCAGGGACGCGCGGCCAGGTTCGAGCGGGCGCTGGTCCATCCACGCCAGGGTGGCGCGGATGTGCCGCGACACGGTGGGAAGCCTCTCCGCGCCCGATGTCGAGTTCGTTTTCTAGGCGCAAGGCCACCGCCGTGCGAGGCGCGGCCTCGGCGAGATCGCCGTTGTTGGTTGTTATGGATGCCACGCGCGACTGCCGCTCCGAAGGCAGCGCCACTACAGGGTCTCCCACGCGCAGCAATCCCGAGGCAACCTGCCCGGCGTAGCCGCGGAACGACGGCGGCGCCCAGATCACATACTGGACGGGGAAGCGGGCCGGCCCGGAGGTCCGGGACGCAGGCAGTGGTACCGTCTCAAGGTGTTCGAGCAGACTCGGACCCGTGCACCAGCTCATGTGATCGCTTCGGGCCGCGACGTTGTCGCCCACCGGGGCGCTAACCGGAATGGCCACGACGTCCCGCAGGCCCAACCGGGCGGTGAATTCGGTGAACTGCTTCCTGATATCTTCGAAGACCTCCCGGCGGTAGCCCACCAGGTCCATCTTGTTCACCACCAACACCACCAGCGGCGTGCCCAGCAGGTGCGCGATGTAAGTGTGGCGGCGCGGGGTGGAGAAGTGCCGGTAGGCCACGTCGATGGTGATGCCCTGCCCGCGCTCGGCGCGCAGGCCGTCGGTGAGATAGGCGAACTCCAGGCCCTGTTCGCCGCGCCGGTTGGCGGCTGCCGTCACGCCGGCCCATTGGTCCTCGTAAACGCAGCCGGTGTCGTGAAGCAGGCGGCCGATCAGCGTGGACTTGCCGTCGTCCACGCTGCCGGCGGCAGAAAACCGCAACAGTTCTATGGGGCTGGACGGCGCGTTCAAAAGTACCCATCCCGCTTCTTCAACTCCATGGATCCTTCCTGGTCGTGACCCATGGCGCGGTTCTGGCGTTCGGAGAAGTGTGAGCGCTTCAGCTCTTCGATGATTTCGCCGATCGTGGTCGCTTCCGACCGCACGGCACCGGTGCAGAACGTGCAGCCGAGCGAGCGCATGCGGCACCTGCCGCGCTCCACCTTTTCGCCTTCGGCGGGCGGCATGTTATGGTAGACGGGCACGAGCATTCCGCCGCGGTTCACCACCTCGCGCAGCCGCGCGAAATACAGCGGAACGACGGGGATGTGCTCCTGCCGGATGCAGCTCCACACGTCCAGTTCGGTCCAGTTCGACAGCGGAAACACGCGAACGCTCTCGCCCGGATTGATGCGCGAGTCGTAAAGATTTCACAGGTCGGGGCGCTGGTCGCGCGGGTCCCACTGGCCGAACTTGTCGCGGATGGAGAGCACGCGCTCCTTGGCGCGGGACTTCTCCTCCTCCCGCCGCGCGCCGCCGAAGGCCGCGTCGAGCAGCGCCCGCGCTTCTCACAACCAGTACCACGCTGAGCGCGGCCAACGTGATCACCAGCCAGTGCCGCAGGGCCGCGGCAGGCAGTTTGCCGGCCAGCCGTACTCCCACCATGCCTCCCGCAAGGCCCCGGTCAAGCAACTTGGCGAGGAACACCGCATCCAGGCCGTCACTGAGAACATGCGCCAACCCTCCGGAGGCCGGAAGCGCCAGGCCGAATAGTATGTCGGTCCCCGCCGCCTGGACCGGCGGCAGCGCAGTGAAGCGTAACGGCGCGAGCGTGCCGAGCGATCCCGCCCCGGCCGAAGAGAACCCCACCGAAACGCCGATGGGGAATGTCAGAAGTGCCAGAAGCCCGTAACGCGTCTGCCTGTCTTGACCGCCATTCGCGTTTCGCCAGCGGCGCCATTCGAGCGTGGGAGCGAGCAGGATTAGTAGCCCGAGAGCGAGCGTGACCGTCTCTTCGTGTCCCTTCCAGTGCGCGCGGTACAGCAGCCACAAACCACCCACCGCCCCCGGAGCCCCGCCGGCCACCACCGCTGCCAGCTTTTTCGCAGAGACCTGCCCGTGCTACAGAGAAACGCCGCCGGCATAGAGCTTCACCAGAGTAGAGAAAACGAGCGCCGCACCCACGCTGGCCGAAGGCGGCATCTGCAAGCCCTGAATGAGGATCGGGGTCATGAGGATGCCCGCGCCTAGCCCGGTCAAGCCGATGACAAAGCCCACGAATCCGCTGGTTAGGATGGACATGCAGAAAGTAGGGTTGCTGCGCGAGCGAATCCGGATCGTGGTGGCTCTAGTCGATCAACCTTGAATTATACCGGACCGTGTCAAGCGGCGCTGGTGCTGGATCCAGATGTCCCATATTTGAAAAATCCCGACGTACCGTCCTCGTGTGGGACGCCGCCAGGGTGCGCAACCGGGAGGATGTGACTCCACGGCCTCTGTGCCAGTAAGTACTTGATAATGGATATCTTATCGATCTCGTCTCCCGTCGAGGCATGAGGGCCGCCGCCTCCGCGTTCCAGTACTGCGCGTAAACAATTGCAAACCTTAGTCCTACACACGTTCCGAGTACTATTTGGGATTGCTTTCCCTAGGCGGTGTGGGCTATATTTGCATATACGTCATTGACCGCTGTAATGTTGTCGAGAAGAAGGGCCTGCGAGTGAGAGTGACGTTCCGGTTTTTGTTGGCGGAGGAGATAAGATGAGGAAAATTGCATTACGGTTGATGATTGGGGCACTGGTTCTGGCGGTCTCCGGCCTAGCTACCCCGATTGTGATTACCAATCCCGGATTCGACGATAATCCGGCGAGTAAAACGGCGCCTGCATTCTATTACCCGATTGGCTATGCTGCGGGGCCGTATCAAGACTGCGGTGTGGGCTGTATCGCGCCTTGGACCCTGACCAGCGGTAATGTTGATTGGGTTCCAAACACGTTGTGGCAAGCGCAGAATGGCACATGGTCTTTGGATCTTAACGGTGACACGGCTGGCGCTCTCACGATTAACTTGGGTGATCAGGCGGCCGGCACGTACGACCTGTCGTTCTATATGTCCAGGAACCCTGGGAGTCAAAGCGATGTCCAGATGCAGGTTCAGGCGGGTGCGCTCGGGCCTTGGACCTTCACTTTCAGTGGAGGCAACTCGCTCGAAAGCATGAATTACCAACTGAAAACACAGGACTTTGTCTGGGCAGGCGGCGCAATGTCAATTACGTTTTCGAGCCTTGTGCCTTCTGGTGGCGCTGGGCCTGTGCTCGACAATGTCAGCCTCTCGATTCGTGATGCAGAGGGTGTCCCCGAACCCGGTACCCTGTGGACCCTGCTCTCCGGAGCCGGATTGCTCGGCGTAGCTTTTGCCCTTCGCCGCAAACGTTAGAAATTTCGCCCTTCGTGGCGAATAAAAAAGGACTGGCGCCAAGCCAGCCTTTGGTGTGCATCTACGCATAGTCTCCGCATGAAGTCCCACAAGCTATCTCTCCCTCCAGGATGCGAGTTTTACCACACGATGGATCTCCCGGCTTACGGAACCGTGACTGGCCACTGGGACCTTCGCGGACGGGAAGCGGAGTATTTGGGGAATATTTCGCTGCGAGGGAAGCGCGTCCTGGAAATCGGACCGGCAAGCGGCTGTTTGACGGTCTTCATGGAAAGCCAAGGCGCTGAAGTCATGTCGCTGGAAACGAGCGAAGACTACCCCTGGGAGTTCTTTTGGAATCTTACCCGTGATGCTCCCCCGGATTTGGCGAGCAAGGTTGCAGACCACCGCAAACACATGCTTGCCATTCGAAAAGGATACACTCTGTGCCTGTCCAGCTTTTCCTCCAAGGCGGAAGTGCATCTGGGAAGTGCTTACGATTTGCCGAACTCGGTCGGCGATGTAGACGTGGCGGTCATCGCCAGCGTTCTGCTCCATTGCAAGGACCCGCTACGGATCGTAGAGGAGTGCGCACGCCTCGCGCGCGAGACGGTGGTCGTCGTCGAACCGTACGACGCGCGCCTCGGTCCCGGCCCCTGTATGAGTTTCTTGCCGAGCTCTAATCTCCATGCCTGGGATACGTGGTGGTCTTTTTCGCCTGCTCTGTTCGTGCGGGTGTTGGGATCGATGGGCTTTACCCGCAGTACAGTCCATTTCCACAGCCAGAAGTTACACAATGAGCAGGATGTGGACTATTTCACGGTAGTTGCCAGTAAGCCACCCGCAGATGTTCCTTTCGCCGAGTCCAAGCCTCTTGCAGGGTTGATCGATGTGAGCATTCAATGCGCAACCAAGCAACTGAAGCTCTCGGCGAACGATCTGACGTACTTGCATGTGAAGGTTCGCAATTCTGGTAGCGAAGCTTTGCCTATAGGGCCCCCATTTCCTGTGAATTTGGGCTACCACTGGCGGCGCGAGACGGGGGAACTGGATGTCTGGGACGGTGTCCGGACCAAGTTGCCGTGGGCT
>Ga0208695_1003069_pt1 | contig 11612 bp, 5 predicted proteins | sample AD_UKC111_MetaG_FD_184449 | JGI IMG/M metagenome (GOLD analysis project Ga0208695, IMG submission 184449) | Active sludge microbial communities of municipal wastewater-treating anaerobic digesters from Hong Kong - AD_UKC111_MetaG (SPAdes)... | ecosystem: Engineered > Bioreactor > Anaerobic >... | reverse complement strand
GGGTGTAAGGGAACTGGACAAGAAGATCGCGAAGGTGACCCGGAAGATTGCCCGGAAGATTGCCTCCAACGAAGAGTATCCCAAGGTATTGAAACCTGCCGACGTGCCAGAATATCTGGGCATCGAGGAGTACACCAAAGACCGCTATCAGGGCAATGACTATGCAGGTGTGGTAACCGGATTGGCCTGGACTGCGGTAGGCGGCGAGATCCTCTTCGTAGAGAGTTCGCTGAGTCGCGGCAAGGGGTCGAAATTGACACTTACCGGAAATCTAGGTGATGTAATGAAGGAGTCGGCCATGCTGGCAATGGAGTATATACACGCCAATGCAGACCTGCTGGATATCGATCCGGCCATTTTCGAACACTGGAACACCCACATTCATGTTCCCGAAGGCGCCATGCCCAAGGATGGCCCCTCGGCGGGCATCACCATGGTCACTTCACTGGCATCGGCATACACGCAACGGAAGGTGAGAAAGAAGCTGGCGATGACAGGCGAGATCACCCTCCGGGGAAAAGTACTGCCGGTGGGCGGGATCCGCGAAAAGATCCTGGCTGCAAAACGTGCAGGGATTACCGACATCATCCTCTGCAAGGAGAATGAGAAGGATATCCGTGAAATTAAACCTGAATATGTGGAGGGACTGAACTTCCATTATGTGGAGGATGTGAAGCAGGTGCTGGAGTATGCACTGCTGGACGAGAAGGTAGACAACCCGAAGGTGTTTACCATTCCGGAAGAGAAAGCGTAAGCGGTCCATCGCTGTACCGGAACTTTTTTATTCAACAGAAAATTGGGAAAATTGTGCTGGAAAGGTTAAATTTGTAGAAATTGCGCTTTTAGCTTCGGGATGAATGAGACACTGGTTATTTCATATCATTCTAGCGGTCGCTTTTTTTGCAATTTGTTCCTTTGCCACAGCACAACCCAACGACTGGCGTTCTCACCTGGAACAGCTGGCAGAAGAGGGACTCAACAGTGCCACCATCGAAAACATGTTTCAGGAGTTGACGATGCTGGAGGGCAACCCTATGAACCTGAACAGGGTAACGCTTGAACAGCTGGAGCGGTTTCCACTGGTCAGCAACGAACAGGCGGCGCACATCATCGAGTTTCTGGAGAAGAACCGTCCGCTCTACACCGTATTTGAACTCCGGAATGTCCCCTACCTCGATTTCAACACCGTAGAGTTGATTCTCCCCTTCTTTTTTGTCGGTGAAACCGAAGAGGAACTGTTGACGGTGGAGCAGATGCTCGACCGTGGTCGGCATGAAGTGCAGTTCAGGCTGGACAAGACCCTCCAGGAGCGGGCTGGATACGGCGAGTTCTCCGACAGCATACTGGAGCGCTATCCCAACCGGAAATATCGGGGTGAGGATTTCTACACCTCGGTAAAGTATGGTTTTACCTACCGCGACAAGCTTCAGGCGGGGTTTGTCGCCGAAAAGGATCTAGGAGAACCGTTTCTGCGGAAAGAGTATCCCATGGGGTACGATCACTACGGGTTTCACCTGATCGTCCGCGACCTGGGCAGATTGAAGACATTGGCCGTGGGCGATTATCGCCTCTCGTTCGGTCAGGGATTGATACTGAACAACGACTTTTCTCTCTCTAAATCGTGGGGAACCAATGCAATCATCCGCCGTACCCAGGAGCCCAAACGTCACTTCTCCTCCGCCGAGAGCGGGTATTTTCGCGGTGCTGCCGCCCTTTTCGAGGTGGGCAGGTTAACCGTCACCCCCTTCTATTCCAATAAGCGGTTCGATGCCAACCTCTCGGATGACGGAACCATTACCTCATTCAAAACCGACGGATATCACAGAACCCCGCTGGAGATCGAGAAGAAGAGCAATGCATACGAGCAGGTGGCGGGTATCAACATCAACTACCGCAACGGGCAGTTCCAGATCGGTGCAAGCGGGCTGTACCATATCTATAGCCAGATCTACAGCCCGGTGGTCCGAGAATACAACTATTACAGCTTCCGCGGCAGGTCGCACGGCAATGCAAGTGTGGACTACTCCTATCGATTCAACCGATTGACAGTTGCGGGTGAGACTGCACTCTCAGGCAACGGAGCCATAGCATCCTCACACATGGTCCAGTACACACCGTCGGGACTCTTCTCCCTGTCGGCACTCTATCGCCATTTCCCCATCTCCTACAACGCAATGCACGCACAGGCATTTTCCGACGGAAGCCAGGTCCGTAACGAGCGGGGATTCTACCTGGGGAGCAACTTCAAGCCATTGCGAAAAGTGTCGGTAACGGGCTATATCGACCTTATCCGCTTTCCCTGGCCGAAGAGCCAGGTCGACAAACCGTCGTCGGGCATAGACCTCTATTTTCTGGGGACATACACCATAAGCCGGGACAGTCGACTCGAACTGCGCTACAAGTTCAACCGGAAAGAGCAAAACGCAACATACCCCGATGAGGATTACCGAACCGTCCTACCCTACAATACGCAAAAGATCAGGCTCAGGTATAACCATGCGCTGAAAAGCGGATGGGACTTCACCACCACCCTCGATGGCGCCTTTTATCGCCAGCGACATTTCCCGGTTGAAAAGGGATTCATGCTCTCGCAACATGCCGGATACCGGGGTGGTAAGAAGATCCGTGCAGACATCTACGCCGGATATTTCAACTCCGACACCTACGCTTCCCGGCTCTACTCCTACGAAAAAAATATCCTGTCGACCTTCTACATGCCGTCGTTCTACGGCAAAGGCACACGGCTGGCGATATCGGGACGCTACTCCATCACGTCGCGACTCTCCTTCTCCGCAAAGATTGGTCACACCCGCTATTTCAACCGGGATACCATAGGAACCGGAACAGAAGAGATCAGCGGAAAGCGCCGGACCGACCTCTTTACCTATTGGCAATGGAGGTTTTGAGTTTCCGGGTCATAGTGAGACGGAAATCTTGAATTGTTTTGTACTTTTGCACCTGCGTTCAAGGAACAATCCGCTATGGCATAAATTTATCAACTATGGCAAACCCTTTGCTACAGATCAACAACTTGACCAAGAGCTTCGGCGATCGGGTACTTTTCAGCAACATCTCGTTCGGTATTGCCGAAGGCGACAAGATCGGACTGATTGCAGAAAACGGTGCCGGGAAAACCTCATTGCTCAATATAATCGCCGGGAAGGAGCCTGGCGATAGTGGTCGCATTGTCTTCCGGAACGACATCCGGTTTGCCTATCTGGAGCAATCGCCACAGTTCGATCCCGGGCTCACTGTACTGGAGGCCTGTTTTCAGAGCGGGAACGAGGCGGTTAAGGTAATTGCGCGGTACGAAGAGATCATCTCGTCGGGCAACCATCAGGAACTGGACGAGATACTGGCCAAGATGGATATGCTCAAGGCCTGGGATTATGAACAGCGTATCCGACAGATCCTCAGCCAACTGAAAATTTTCCGCCTCGACCAGAAAATCGGCGAACTCTCCGGAGGTCAGATCAAACGGGTTGCCCTGGCAAACGTACTTATCTCGGAGCCGGAACTGATCATGCTAGACGAGCCCACCAACCACCTCGATCTGGAGATGGTGGAGTGGCTCGAGGGGTACCTCTCCCGATCAGCCATCAGCCTGCTGATGGTCACTCACGATCGCTACTTCCTCGACAGGGTCTGCTCGCAGATTATCGAGATCGACGATCGCCAGATCTACACCTACAAGGGGAATTATGCCTATTACCTTGAAAAACGGGAAGAACGGATAGCGGCTCAGCATGCCGAGACAGAGAGCGCACGGAATATCTACCGCAAGGAACTCGACTGGATGCGCAGACAACCGCAAGCCCGTGCCACCAAGGCAAAATCGCGCATCGATGCGTTTCACGAACTGGAAGAGAAGCTCAAGCAACGGAGGCAGACAGGCGACATCAGGTTGTCGGCCAAAGGCTCCTACATCGGAAAGAAAATATTCGAAGCCTGCAACGTTACTAAAAGTTTCGGCGAGATCAAGATCACCGAAAACTTCAACTATATCTTTACCCGGTACGAAAAGATGGGGATCATCGGCAACAACGGCACCGGGAAGTCTACATTCATCAAGATGCTGCTGGGGATAGAACCGCCCGACTCGGGAAGTTTTGATATCGGGGAGACGGTCAACTTCGGCTACTACAGCCAGGAAGGGTTACAGTTCGACGAACAGACCAAGGTGATTGACGTGGTTCAGAAAATTGCCGAAGTTGTTGATCTGGGTAATGGCAACAAACTCACCGCATCGCAGTTCCTGCAACATTTCCTCTTTGCTCCTGCCAAACAACACGACTATGTCTACAAATTGAGCGGTGGCGAAAAGCGACGGCTGCACCTCTGTACCGTGTTGATCAAGAATCCCAATTTTCTGGTTCTCGACGAACCGACCAACGATCTGGATATTGTCACGCTCAACATCCTGGAGGAGTACCTGATCGATTTCAAGGGTTGCCTGATTGTCATCTCGCACGACCGCTACTTTATGGACAAGGTGGTGGACCACCTGCTCTGTTTCCACGGAAATGCAGAGATTCAAGATTTTCCCGGCAACTATACCCAATACCGGGAATGGAAGACGGAAGAAGATAGACGGGTTGCCGAAGAGACAAAATCATCCAGGCCGTCCAAACCGGTTGAAAAAGCTGCTCCAGCCACGAAAACCAGACTCACTTTCAAGGAAAGGCAAGAGTTTGAGGCGCTGGAAGCGGAGATCCAGCGTCTTGAATCGGAAAAGGAGGAGCTGACCCGACAACTCTCCTCGGGGACCCTCTCGTCGGAAGAGCTTATTGCTGCATCAAACCGCATAACACAAGTGATCGACCTGATTGAAGAAAAGAGCGACCGATGGCTCGAACTGAGTGAATTTGCCTGACATACAACCAACAACCCCTCATAGCTTTGGCCGGTTATTTAGAAATGGTTTAAATTTCCCTCCAGTTCCACACCAGGAAACTGAATCACTCTTTAATTTCATATCTTTGTGAAAATTAAATCCCAATTAATCTACAAAACAACTGATTATGAAAAGTGTAAAAGGAACCCGCACAGAGCAGAACCTGCTGAAATCGTTTGCTGGCGAATCTCAAGCCAGAATGCGTTACACATTCTTTGCCAAACAAGCCAAGGAAGAAGGCTATGAGCAGATTGCCGCCATTTTCATGGAGACTGCAGATCAGGAGATGGTGCATGCTAAACGTATGTTCAAGTACCTCGAAGGAGGAATGGTTGAAATCACTGCCGCTTATCCGGCCGGAAAGATCGGCACGACAGCCGAAAACCTGAAAGCTGCTGCTGAAGGTGAAAACGAGGAGTGGACAGATCTATATCCCCACTTTGCCGATGTAGCCGAAGAGGAAGGCTTCAAGGAAATCGCCACCATGTACCGCATGATTGCCAAGGCTGAAGCCATTCACGAAGAGAAATATCTGAAGCTGTTGAAACGGGTAGAGGATGGAACCGTTTTCGCCCGCGAAGAGGAGATCGAGTGGTACTGCCGTCACTGCGGCTATGTATTCACCGGCAAGAAACCGCCAAAGAACTGCCCAACCTGTCTTCACCCGCAAGCCTATTTCGAACCGAGAAACAGTGCCGACTTATAATTAGACAGGCGAGAGAACTGAAAAACAGGAGGAAACCAGAAAGTTTTCCTCCTGTTTTCTTATTGACCGGTCAACAACTGTCCGGCTTACCAGAACCAGGAACATGTAGTGCGAAGAGCTACCCCGCTACATACTCACCTGCTATCAGAGATAGGGTAACTCCAGCAGTTCAGGAAAATCGAGGCGGATCAGCGCAGTTCCCGAGACCACCCCAACAGGGATGTAGGAGCAGTCGGCACGATTCAGGCCATACCCCACCGTTGCGGAGCGAGCACCCACGCCCGATGCGAAGGAGGCGGTGTTGGACCCGTGGGAACATCCCAAGATGAAGTTGAGCGCATTGAAGATATATTCCCGGCAAAAAATCGGGATAGACGCTATACAGAAATATAGAGCTGAAAACCGATCTTATGGATATCCCCGTTGGTGGCCACCCGGTGGCCATGCATGATGATCGACACCCCCATTTCGGAAATATCCGGGGGCTCCCAATCGGAACTCCTGTGCATGGAGCGAAGCGCAGAACAGGAGAAGAAAGCAGTTCTGCAGAAAGAAAATGTTGTTTGTCCATCCTGATTTCTCGATTTACCTTCAACCAATCCAACCGCAAAAAAGTATAAAAAAATACAAAATCGAGACAATATCGTAAAAAATATTTAACAATAATAGACTGGAGAGAGGGGTGCCTAAACCTGACAACCAAAAACAACGGCAGGAAAATCCCATGCTTCCGACCCCCTCCATGATAAATGGATCTACTGGATATTTACTAACTTTGATGTCGGTTGTGACCCACCAACCAGCGGTCCGGTACCACAGAAAAAACGTTTCGACATGGATGGTTATAAAAAACTTCTCCTGCTGCTGATATGCTCGCTTACTTGCCAGTTTTCCGCAAAAGGCCAGTCGGGAAACGGGGTCTATTACTTCAGGAACATGGCTGTGGAGGATGGACTCTCCCAGAACATGGTCTACTCCATTATCCAAGACAACAGCGGTTTCATCTGGCTGGGGACCATTGATGGATTGAACCGGTTCGACGGCATCAACTTCAAGATCTACAAACGGGATGACAGCGTTGACGGTAGCATCGGGTCAAACAAGATTCTCTCCCTCTTACAGGTGGATAATGACCATATCTGGGTGGGAACAGCCAATGGCATCTACATCCACGACCTCAACCTGGAAAAATTTACCCGCTTTGAGGAAAAGACCGGAGAGGGGGAGATGGTGGAGGGAATCATCCGCGATATAAAAGCAGACCGGGAGGGAAACATCTGGATTGCTGCCCAAGAGAAGGGGGTCTTTCTCTACACCCGCGACGGGAAGTTGAAATTGTGCGACATCCACGACGCAAACGCGAGAAAAATCGATTTCGACTCCAAGGGCAACATCTGGGTAGCCACCCATGGAGGCGGCATTTTGAGAATCCATCCCCAGACGGGCGCAATCAGCAGATTTCTGCTGGATAGTGAGACCAAAAACCGGTCGGACAACGATGTCAATATTATACTGCCGCTGAATTCCAGCCGGTTGCTGATCGGAACCAGCAACAAAGGGGTATTGCAGTTTGACCTGACCCGTGAGCGGTTCATGCCTTTCCTGGAAAAGGGGGGCAACGGTACCCCCCTCTACGTGAGAAGCCTGATGAAGACTGAAACGCAGGAGCTCTGGATCGGAACGGAGGAGGGCATCTATATCCATGATCTGAAGACAAACCGCTGCCACAACATCAGACACCGACACAACGACCCCTATTCACTGTCGGACAATGCGATACACAGCCTGTACCAGGACAGGGAAGGGGGTATCTGGGTAGGCACCTTTTTCGGCGGGGTCAACTACTTTCATCCCGTCTTCACCCAGTTCAGGAAATATTATCCCATCTCCGGCCAGAATTCCATCAGTGGAAAGAGTATCAGCGAGTTTTGCGAGGATGAGCAGAACAATCTCTGGATCGGAACCGAGGATGAAGGGTTAAACCACCTTGACCTGACCACGGGGAGATTCTCGCGAAGCAGCATCCCGGCCAAGAATATCCACTCCCTCCTGTACGACAACCGGAAACTATGGGTAGGAACCTTCTCGGAGGGTCTCTATGTGATGGACCTGCCCACCAGAAGCTACAAGAACTACACCAATAGCACACACAACCTGAAAGATGACAACATCTACTCCATCTACAAGGATGGTTCGGGCAGAATCTGGCTGGGATCATCCACCGGGTTGCAGTTCTATGAACCGTCGACCGACAACTTCATCCGGGTCAGGGAGGAGATTATCAGGAACCAGGTCAACGACATTACCGAGGACCATAACGGCATTCTCTGGTTTGCTACCATCGGGGATGGCATCTACTCCTACGACCGGTTCACTGAACGGTGGCGGCACTATCTGATTCCATCTGCCCACGGGGTGAACGACACCGGAAGATCGATCATCTGCATCCTGAAGGACAAAAAAAACAGGTTGTGGGTCGGCACCGAAGGGGCCGGCGTGGCCATCTATGACAAAGCGTCCGACTCGTTCCGGAACGTAGCCACGGCCAGGGAGGGGTTGCCCAATGAGGTGATTTACCGGTTAATTGAGGATTCGAGAGGCTACATCTGGGGCAGTACCAACAAAGGAATCTTCATGCTGGTCCCGGAAACAATGAAAATCACCAGTTACTTCCACTCGAAAGGGCTACTGGGAGACCAATTCAATTATAAGTCGGGCTATATGGACAAAAACGGCACCATCTACTTTGGCGGTGTAAAAGGGTTTGTAGCCTTCAATCCCGTCGAGCTGGAGACCAACGGCATCATTCCACCAATCGTTCTGACCAATTTTCAGATCTGGAACTCACAGGTACCCATCGGAACCACCCACTCCCCACTTAAACAATCCATCACAAGAACCTCCCGAATAACCCTACCCCACAACATCTCCGTCTTCAGCATCAGTTTTGCGGCGCTGAGCTACGTCTATCCGAAAGGTAACCTCTATGCCTACAAGCTGGAAGGACGTGACGACGAGTGGATACAGGTAAAGCAGATCCAGCCGGAACACAATGTCAACTACTCCGACCTTCCACCGGGGAACTACACCTTTCTGGTCAAGGGGGCCAACAGCGACGGCATCTGGAACGAGACGGCCGCCACATTGAGCATCAAGATTCTGCCTCCCTGGTACAGGACCATCTGGGCATACATCCTCTATTTCACACTGGTCTCAACCATTATCACCTTAACTATATGCCACTTCCTTCGCAAAGCCAGGAAACGGAACGAACAGGCGTTGAAAGAGCTGGAGAACACCAAGGAGAAGGAACTTCTTGCCTCGAAAATCGAGTTCTTCACACACATCACCCATGAGATAAGGACCCCTTTGAGCCTGATCAAGATCCCGATTGAAGACATATTTAGCAAGATCGGCCAGGATAACCCCTACCTCGAAAACCTCACCATCGTCCAGCGCAATGTCAACCGGCTGCTCAAACTGGTCAACGAACTGCTCGATTTCAGAAAGAGTGAGTCGAAATCCCTCAGGTTGAACTTCATCCGGGTCGACGTGGTACAGGTACTCGAGGAGATCATCGATATCTTCAGGCCCAGCTTCGAACTGAAGCAGATCACCCTCACCACCAACTACTCCTCCAGCTCGCACCTGGCCGACATCGACCGGGAGGTATTCATCAAGATTATCAGCAACCTGCTCTCCAACTCGCTGAAATATTCAGCATCGATAGTCATCTTGGAACTGCAGCACTCCGACGACCATTTCAGGATTATCGTGGAGAATGATGGCAATACCATCCCCGATGAGTATCTCGACAAGATTTTCGAGCCGCTCTTCAAGTTAAACCACAACAAAAAGGGGACCGGTCTGGGGCTGGCCTTCGTCAAATCGTTGGTTGAGCTCCACAAGGGGTCGATCTACTGCGATAACTCGAAGGAGAAAAGGACAATCTTCGTGCTCACCCTGCCCAACCATCAGGAGAGGACCCTGCTGATCAATGAAAACGAAACGGCTGAGGAAGGGAAGGCCGAGCTCTGCCTCCACCCGTTGCCATCCGATGAGAAAAAGCGGTCTACCATCGTGACGATTGAAGATAACCGCGATTTCCAGCACCTGCTTTATAACCAGCTCAGTCCCAGATACAACCTCATTCAGTGTGGAAACGGGATGGAGGCGCTGGAGATACTGGAGAAACACCATGTGGACATGGTGATTACCGATATCATGATGCCGGTCATGGATGGACTGGAGCTCTGCCAGGCCATCAAGGACAACATCAAGTTCAGCCACATCCCTGTTATCCTGTTGACGGCCAAACATGCTCTCGAAGCCAGGATCGAAGGAATCAACACCGGAGCCGACGAGTATATCGTCAAGCCCTACTCTACCGAATACCTGTTGGCCCGGATCGAAAACCTCCTGGAAAACCGGCGCAGGATGATAGAGCTTTTCAGAAAGTCACCGGAGATGGCCTTCAAGGATATATCACACTCCAAGGCAGATGAGCTTTTCATGCAGAAGATCATCGACATTATCCATGAGAATATCAGTGATCCCGACCTCAATATCGACAAGATCGCCGAAGAGGCGGCAGTCAGCCGTTCCACCCTGTACCGGAAGGTGAGGGTGATATCTGAATTGACCCCCAATGAGTTCATCACGCTAATCCGGCTGAAAAAGGCGGCCGAACTGATCAGGGAGAGACAGTATCAGATAAGTGAAATCGCCTATATGGTGGGTTTCAGCTCCCCCAACTATTTCTCGAAATGTTTTTACAAGCAGTTCGGCATACTGCCAAAGGATTTTTAACCTATTCCGGGCTATTTTGGTACGATATTGCACATTTTTGAACTGATTTTACACCCCTGAAAATCTTATTTAACACACCTTTGAAAATAAAAACAGGAGGTAGGGTGTTTGCCATGGCACCGGCAAAATTCTACTCTTAACAATATCAACTTTTTTAACGAAAACGGTACTATTAAACAGACGAGTATGAAAAACATCAGTCCAATCGCACGCGATTTAGTCGAATATCTGTTCGGCAAAAGGAATGCAAACATGAAATTGTGGTTGTTACTCGGGTTGCTCATCTGCTCGATGACGGCACAGGGTAGTTCCGGTTACCCCGCCAATGTCGAGAGTGATCGCAACCCCAACATCCAGACAGTTACAGAAGTGGCCCAGCAACAGACAAGGAGAATCTACGGAAAGATCATTGACCAGAACGGGGAAGCGATCATCGGGGCCAACGTGATCGAATTGGGAACAACCAACGGAACCGTAACCGACATCAACGGAGAGTTTACCTTGCAGGTAAAGGAAGGGGCATCCATCCAGGTCTCCTATATCGGATTCCATGAAACAACAATCTCCACCGCCAACCGCTCCTATATTGAAGTCGTCCTGGAAGAAGACACCAGACTCCTTCAGGAGGTCATCGTGACCGGTGTGGCCAAAGGGACATCCAAAGAGAAACTGTCGTTTACCGTGGAGAAGATCAACAAGGAGATCATCACCGAAGTTCCGGCCCTCAACGTGGCCAGCGCGCTTTCGGGAAAGATGCCCGGAATCAAGGTCTTCACGGCCAGTGGAAACCCGATGGAAGAGCCGATGATACAACTTCGTGGTACCACCTCATTCACCGGCAATGACCAGCCGCTGATCATCATCGACGGAGTCATCACCAGCGGTGTATTGAAAGATATCAACATGGAGGATGTGGAGAGCGTGGAGGTGATCAAGGGTGCGGCTGCCGCCTCCTTCTATGGTGCAAAAGCTGCCGGTGGTGTAGTCAACATCATCACAAAACGGGGAAGCAACCTGCAGAGCGGAACAACCCGCGTATCGGTAAAAAGCGAGCTAGGAAGCAACTGGATCGGCTTTCTCCCGGAGAGGACAACTGCCCACGGCCACAAGCTGGATGAGGCGGGCCAGCCGATGCGGGGCATCCTGGATGATGACCAGGTCTGGGACAACAAATATATCATGGACCACGACGCCTACAAGGAT
>Ga0208695_1003063_pt1 | contig 11626 bp, 9 predicted proteins | sample AD_UKC111_MetaG_FD_184449 | JGI IMG/M metagenome (GOLD analysis project Ga0208695, IMG submission 184449) | Active sludge microbial communities of municipal wastewater-treating anaerobic digesters from Hong Kong - AD_UKC111_MetaG (SPAdes)... | ecosystem: Engineered > Bioreactor > Anaerobic >... | reverse complement strand
GTTCCTTCAATAAGCCCTCCGGAAAGCATCTCGTCAAGCCCTTTAATGCCAAATGCAAATCGCGGAATATTCATGAGTGGGATGCTCATATGACCACCCTGATATTACTCACCTCAAACCCACGATCAGGAGTTATTCTCACAGAGAATTTTACAAGATCGCGATCTTCAAGATGAATCATTACTCCTCGAAACTTTTCAATATAAAGGACCCTTTGGCGCTTTGCACTTGATGACTCTTCCCACTTAAAGTGAATCACTGCATCCATGGCATCTGCAACCTCTATCTCCTGGTATTGATTGAGGATCCCTTTGGTTAATATGAGGTAAAACGACGTGTTCCATTTTTTTGCAACACGTTGCATGCCCCTCAGATATGCAGAAAGATCCGGCCATTTGCCAGCAGCGATGTACTGAGTTGCGATCTCTGTTAATGAATCAATAATCACTAGACTTTCATGCGGAACTTCCTCGAGGGTAAACGAGAGGGTGGTCAGGAGATTGTCATGGATCTTTCGGCGCGTTGTCATTCGCTCGATAATATCATCATATTCTGAATACCATGTTATCGGGACAAGGCTCGTATCAAAATAGATGTCCGATAAATCATCAAAACGTATCAAATCCAAATGCGACAAGAGTTCCTTATGAAAAGACTGATCAATCTCACGCAATATTGATTCTTTTCTCTTTGTGACTGTGATATATCGGATCTCTTTTGGAATGAGTACGCTATCTTCAGCGTCTTGGTTCATCAGACGGGAAAGATGTATCATAGAGCTGTATGCAAACTCAATCTTCCCAGACCCAATATCACCTTTTAAAAGAACTACAGACCCCGGGGGAATCCCACCATCAAAAACCGGATCGAGTGTTGACAATCCAGTTGGCATATGTTGATCATTCTTTTGTAGTTCCATTATTCGAAGACCCAGTTATTTGTATTTCACCTGCACTCCCACATTAAATCTTTGGATTGAGGATTTGTCATATCATTATCTCATGATAACGCAAAATTCGCAAAGATACAAAAGAACTGTATCAGGTTGGCATTGAATTATTTTTATGCTCTCATATCATATGAGATTGTAACTCTGAGGGGGAAGAATCGGAAGGTAACAGAAATTCTGGTGGGAAATATGGGAGATACAGATAAAACAGTAAATAAAGATAATCGAGATAATACCCGCCGTTCTATTAAGATAAAGGTGCCGCGGATCAATTTTGGCACGAAAAAAACTTCCAGAAGAACCTTAGAGAGAAAAGAAACAATCCATGAAAACAAGAAAATAACATGGGAAGGAATAAAAAAAATACCCCATATTGACCTGGTGAGAAACACTCATACTAAAGAGAGTAAAAAGGCAACTGAAATTACCAGGATTAAACTTCCCTTATTAAAACAGGATGATGAACTCGTTGCTGTCGAAAAGGATCTGGAGAGTACATTTAAGACTGAAAAAGAGTCAGCAGAACCGGATTTTGAACGAAAAATTCTGAAAAAATTAAGTTTAACGACGAGACGGGCGTTTGAAGATTATGATTTTGAAAAACATGGAAGCCTTGTCGAGATAACATTAGAGCCCCCATACAAGTCAAAACAGGAATATTGGGTAGAGCCAGGGCTCGCAAAAGTTGTCATAGCATATAATGTGAAATCTAAACTGCGGGAGTACCTTCTTTTTGAGCCTGAATTGACACCATTTGAGTACGAACTTTTAGAACGCATTCATGAAGATCTGCGTGATGTGCTGATACTCACCGATGATGAACTGGGCATCGACCGAAGAAAACTTCTCATCTCAAAAGTTGTGGACCTTATTGAATACTATGGTCTTCGAATCGAATCCCGATCGCTTTACAAAATTGAGTATTATCTCATGCGCAATTACCTCGGATGGGGACGGATTAATGCGTTGATGAACGATCCCCTTATTGAAGATATTTCATGCGATGGTGACAATGTTCCAATTTTTCTGTTCCATCGAAGAGAACAGAACATAAAAACAAATATCTCCTTTGATACTAATTCATTGCTCTCGCTTGCAATCACTCTTGCCCAGCGATCAGGAAAGCATATCTCATCAGCAAATCCGATCATCGATGCCACCATGCCCGATGGATCTCGGCTCCAACTTACTTTTGGAACTGAGGTAACATCTCGTGGCACATCATTTACCATACGTAAGTTCCGTGAGACACCCTTTACCCCGGTCGATCTCATAGAACTTCACACATTCAATATTGAAATGCTCGTCTACTTCTGGCTTGCAATCGAGAACAATATGAGCCTCGTCTTTATCGGGGGGACAGCTTCAGGAAAAACAACATCTTTAAACGCAGTATCACTCTTTATTCCTCCTTTGGCAAAGGTCATCTCCATAGAGGACACCAGAGAAGTAACCCTCTTTCATGAAAACTGGATTGCCAGTGTCACGAGGGAGATTGTAGCAGAAGGAGGAGGAACCCAAGTCGACATGTTTATGCTCCTCAAAGCGGCTATGCGACAGCGACCGGAATACATCTTGGTCGGGGAGGTGAGGGGACATGAGGCACAGACATTATTTCAGGCAATGAATACTGGACATACCACCTTCTCAACGATGCATGCTGGATCCGTTGATGCAGCAATACACCGTCTTGAGAATGAGCCCCTGAACGTTCCACGAAATATGCTTCAGGCACTCAACATTATGAGCATCCAAAAGCAAATTCAAATTGGTCCAGACCGGGTCCGCCGTTGTGATGAGATCGTGGAGATTGCGGGTATTGATCCTGCAACAGGAAATATCATGGTAAATACGGTCTTTGAGTACGATCCTGTGGCTGATGATTTTAATTATACAGGAAGATCTCAAGTTCTCGGAGACATTGCATCGTTTCATGGATGGGGCCCAGACAAGCTGATCGAAGAAATGGAAAGACGCAAAAACGTGTTAGGAGCGATAAAAGAACAGAATATAAGGGATTATGTAAGTTTCACCAAAATAATCCAGGCCTATTATATTGATAAGCAAAACGTACTGGAACATCTCGACGATCTTGCAGCGCTGATAGCATGATTTTCACGCGGCTCGTAAAATGGTTTGTATCGAAAAATCCAGATAAATACCATAATTTGCATCTTGATCTTATTGGGATTCGATCCGGCCTTACGCTCGAACAGTTCCTGAACCGTGCCCTATTGGTAGGTCTTGGAACAGGAATTGTTCTTGGTGTAGTGGGGCTCATTTTTGGATATGTATTATTCACACTGAACCTTGGTTTAAAGCCTGAACTCTATAATGTACTGAATATCTCTTTTGATCCAAATGCTGAAGCATTGCCAATATTCATCGTTGCCCAGATTATATTCGGTACACTTTTATTCATTTTTGGGTTTTTTATTGGGTACTGGGCTATACTATCCCGCCCTGGCAAAAAAATCTCGAGAAACAAAGATCACGATTGGTCTTCCCAATGCCGTCTCATATATGTATGCCATGAGAAAGGGCGGTGCCGAGATCATTACCATCCTCCGCTCCCTTTCTGATATGTCTGTCATTTATGGTGAGGTGGCATTGGAATTTCGACAAGCTGTCAGAGATGCAGATTTTTTTGGGTATGATATTATAAACGCATTAAAACAATTGACAGAAACTACTCCAAGCAGAAAACTTCGAGAGTTTCTCCAAGATCTTATCTCAACTGTGGAGAGTGGAGGGAACATATCACAATTTCTGCAGGACCGCGTATTTATACTTCAGGAAGAGGCTAAGTTTGAACAAAAACAATTTCTTCAGTTTCTTGGCCTCGTTGCAGAGATATATGTCACCATCTTCATTGCTGGACCACTTTTTCTTATCGTCATCCTTGTGGTCATGGGCATGATGGGATCCTCTGCTATCCTTGAATTGTCACTTATCGGCTATGCCATACTTCCGATTGGAGCAGTAATCTTTATTTTGATGATAGATGCCATCTCCATAAAAGATGAACATGTGGTTCGGTACGTTCGAGCAAAGTGGCTGAACCAGTACCCAGATGTGAGAATTTCCGAAGGGGGAAATGAAGAGCACCTCTTTACAGCCCTTGAACGATTTGAAAAGATTAAACCCATCAAAAGATGGCTTGCAAATCCTGTTCAGGGGTTCATTCAAAATCCTGAATTGTCTTTTTATTTTACTGTTCCAATTGCACTGACCTATGCCACCTATATCTTTTTGACGATACCACCAGGAACACTTGAAGACAATATCAATTATGTTGACGACCCGCTCATGATAGCCCTTCTTATTACCTTGATTCCATTTGCGATATTCTATACACAATGGAACCAAAAAATCCGTAGACTCGAGTCAATGATCCCGGATTTCCTTGATCGAATGGCAGGTATTAACGAAGTGGGGATTACACTTACCCAGTCAATCGCAGTAATTGCCCGGGCAAACATGGGAATTCTTGGGTATGAAATCAGCAGAATCCACCGGGACATTCAATGGGGAGCAAATTTCTCAGATGCACTGATACGATTTGAACATCGGGTCAGGACCGCACTCATTGCACGAACGGTTACTCTGATTACGCGGGCAGCAACCATGAGTAGTTCTATCGCATCGCTCCTTCGTATCGCTGCAAATGACGCACGTATGTCTGAAAATTTACGAAGAGACCGATTTTCAGAGATGTTTATATATACTGCAATCGTTTATCTCTCCTTTTTTGTCTTCATCTTTGTAATAGGAGTGATCACTACCCAATTCCTAACTGTACTGGCTGAACAGAGCAAAGAAGGGCTCGCAATGGCAGGCCCGCTCTCAAACATTGGATCTACCTCACTGGTAACGATAGATCGCTTGCTCTATCATATTTGTCTGATTCAAGGATTATGTTCAGGCCTCATGGCAGGCCTTATGGGGGAATCCTCAATAAAAGCAGGAGTAAAACATAGTTGTGTTCTTATCATCGGTGCGCTTATTGCCTTTAACTTCATGTTCTAGGTATCTCAATCACACGACTTATTGTTGCGCCACTGATGAAAAAACCATAGACCTGCGCCACTCCCTGAACCGAAGTCTCATATCCCATATAAGTTCCCGAAGCCCGCTCTCCGAATGTTCAAGGAGATCAGAGAGTGGTTTTGTTGCACGGGGATCGTTGAGTTCATACAGTATGACTGCAATCCATGCTCGCCGCTGTTGTGAACCCTGATACAATAATGGAATGAGCTGTTCAGTTATATGAGGACCCAACCTGAGAATTGACGAGGCAGCCTCCATTGCATGGAGCGGATCTTCAAGATGAGTAAGACAAGAAGTAATGTCAGAAACGGCACCCCCAGAGGGTAAGACTGGAAATGCATTCTTCTTTTCTCCATCAGTTGGTTGGGCACGTGGGCAAGCTACATCTGCTAAGAGCCTTGTTAGACGGGTATTTTCAGTATCGAGCCGAATAATACGAGAAGCTAACACTGATATTTCTGATTCCTTCGCAGCAAGCTTTCCTGAAAGATTGTGTATCTGCCGATACAATGCATGGACTGGCTCTTCTTTTTCGTCTCGAATCGTTTTTTCAAGCATAAGCAGACGACTTCTCACGCGATCGAGCTCTGAACGAAGTGCTTCATTATTCCCACTCAAAAGCGTAATGTGCCGATCCCTTTCTGTGATCTCCTGTACTTTTGATTCATACTTTGCCTTCCACTCTTCCTTTATGCGCACCAGTTCCTCATGCAGGGAAGTGATCTCATCACGAAATTCCTGTTCATGCTGCTCTTTGAGACGAGTCAATTCCTGGATCTCAAGGTTCATATCATGAATCCTTTCAGAAAGACGGGATATTTCTTCTTGGTGTGATATCTCACGATCTGCAATCTGATGCGTAAGTTCCTCTACTTGGCGAATATATGACTGAACCGAGTCTTCATAGTCTTGCACAACAGCACGATGCTGCTCTTCCAATACAGAGATCTGTGCGGTGAGATCGGTGATTTGCACTTCTCTCTGTAAGATTTCCTGTTCTTTTAGAGCGATCTCATGGGAGTACCGAACTGAACTCACCTCCATGTCGGAGGTCAGGATCTCAATTCTTTGGAGAAGTTCCTGGATCTCTTTTTCTTTCGTTGCTTTATCGGCAGCATACGTATCCAAAAGACAATTCTGCTCTTGATTTCTTCGCGTAAGTTCCTCAATTGCCCTGGCATCGATCTCTGATCTTTCTTTGAGTGAATCGAGTTCACTCTCCAAATCCCCAATCTTTTTCTTCAGAATATCTTCACGATTGGTAAATTCATCTTTGCGCAGGTCATTTTCAATTATCAAATCCTGGATTTTTTTAGCTGATTCTTCTCTCTCCCTCTCGAATGACACCTCAAGATGTGCATATTCAGAACGTACATTGCCAAGTGCGGATTCTAACTCATAAATTCTCTGCTCATATTTCTTCTTTTCAGCATCGCGCTCATTCATGAGACGTTTCTCATCTGCTATGCGACATTTGACCTCATTGGCAAGTGTCCGCAGATCATGATCTTTTCTTGCGAGCTCTGTGCGGTTCTGGGACAGAGAATCTTCGTATTTTTGGACAATATTTTTGATCTCTGCTTCATAACGATTTTTTTCATTCTCTCGCTCTTTTGTCAACTCCTGGTATCGAGTTGAAAAATCTTCACTTTGACGGTTCAACGATCTCTCAATCTCCTCGATTCGAGCCAAAAGATGGCTTATTTCTTTATCTTTTTCTTGTATCGAGGAAAGATTTTCCTGAATAGTATTTTCAAGTCCTGATATTCGGCCAGAATAGTTCTCTTCAAGTTCTTGTATCTCCTTTATGTGTAATTCATGCTCTCTCATTTTCTCGCGGCATACGCCCTCATACTTTTTCTCTAATTTTGTGGAGAGATCTTGAGCTTTTTTTAACTCCTTATTGAGATCGGCAATCTTCTCTTCGAACTGCTTGATAATTACATCTGATTCATGCTCAAGTCGGCGAATGATCCCCAACAAATCCTCATTTTTCTTTTGAAGCGTCACCAATTCATTCAGGATAGATTCCGCTAAGTCCATACCGCCACCGACAACCCCATCGAAAAAATCTACAGTTATGTGTACCTCTCGACGATGAATACATAAAAGGATCCCAAAAAAAAGAAATCTTTGATGATAAAAAGATCCAAATAAAAATCTGATCAAAAATGATTGAGAAATAACGAGATTTTTGCGCGCGATAAATCAGAGGGTGAACCGAGCCATTGAGGTGGAGATCTGATCAACAATATGCGCTACCTGGTCAACAATTTCCTTCAGCTCCTGCACCGAGGAGGAAGCCTGGCTCGTTGCTTTCGCTGATTCACCTGCTTCTGCAGCGGTATCCTTTAACATTGCAGATACTTCATGCATGCTGCTTGTAATCTCTTCAACCGCTGCTGCCTGCTCTTCGTTCATGCTTGCAACCTGTTCAATGTTCATTGAGATCTCTTCTACAGAACCAGCAAGTTTGCCAAAAATGGCAAGCGTGTCTGATAACAAAACATTTCCATCCCTAACCGCCAGAGTTGCCCCATTTACTGCCCCAGCTGCTTTTTGAGATTGCTTTTGAAGGTTGCTTATCATACCTGTGATCTTTTCAGCAGATTGCCTGGACTCAAGTGCAAGGGCTTTGACTTCTGAAGCGACAACTGCAAACCCTCTTCCCATTTCACCTGCACGTGCAGCTTCAATTGCAGCATTTAAAGCCAATAGATTGGTTTGATTTGCAATGTCAGTAATTAACCGAACTATCTCATCTATCTTTTTCATCTCACCCTGAATTTCTCCAATGAGTTTGTCGGCCTCTTCTGCACTGGTAATGATAAGCCCCATCCCATGTTCGGCTTTTTTCGCAAATTCAGAACCTTCTCGAGCCATTTGGGTTCCATCATGAGCCAAGCGGGATACAGATTCTGCTTTTTGTGAAACGTCACCTACGGTCACAGAGAGATCCTCCATTGCCCGGAGTACTTGTCTTACCCCTGCATCACTCTGTTCAGTATTTTCAGAAACTGCATTTGAATTTCTGGCAATCTGCTCTGAACTGTGCGAAACTTCCCGCACACTGGCATGTGCCTTCTCAATGTTTTCAGATAATATGTGTACCTGCTTGTTGATCTCTTGGAGTGCTTCATGAACCTGATCACCAATGGTATTCAAGTATCGTTTACACGCATCGAATTCTCCTTTCGCTGATACTGAATCCTGGAACCGTGCAGAGAAATCATATGCCGCATAGCGGGAACAAACACGGATAACCTCACGTACGGGAATGTATAGCGATTCAATCATACTTTGGACTTCGAATGCAATGTCTTTGTACACGCCATTAAGAGACGAGAGATCAAGATGTGTGTCCAGTTTACCCTCGGATATTTCTTTGCTTCCGACAGATATGTTCTTTTTTAGAGTTTCTAGTGAGTGTTGTGACAAATGATATGCATCAAAAAGGGATCTGACGGCCTGATTCAGAGCCTGATTGTTACTCGCAGGAGGGGGTGAAATACGTGGGGTGATATCACCATCTATAAGACGATTCAATCCCTGAGCCACGTTTTTTATTGACTCAGTCGCATAGAGCAGTGACGATTCATGGTCACGAAGCGCCTTGTCACAGGTTCGTGAGAGAGAGGTGATCTCAGCCTGACAGATATCAAGGATTTCATTTATCCTCTGTGCGAGATCAGCGGTTTCATCTCCGAGGACAGAGGACGTAATCCTGGCATCAAATCTTCCATTTCTCATTTCTTCCATGATTCTAGAGAGTTCTGCTGATAAGTCCATGGCCCTGTCCCTCGTTACTTCCTACCATTATCTCATCATAGTACCCTATTAATGATATGTTAGAACTGGCTTTCTCTCTGCTCTCATTGTAAAACAAAGTTCTCCAAATAAAACCCGATTGCCTTTCGAGAGTAAAACAATAACAAATATACTGATGACTGTCCACTTTAGTAATGTACCATCAACAAGAGGAGGGTTGGATGAAAATTGAGGTCTTGAAGGATATCAGACTTGCAGAAGAAGACTACAAAAAGATGATTTCAGAGGCACAGGAAAAACGCAAAACAATTATTGCCAGTGCTGAGCTTGAAGCAGACAACATGATTCAAAAGGCTCATGCCGACGCTGAAGAGTTCAAGAAACAGCGGATTGCAGATGCACGCAAAGAAGCTGATAACCGATACCAGCGGATTGTCAGCGAAGGAAAAGCCAAAGCTATGGCTCTGGAAAACAAAGGGCGGCAAAACCTTCCAAAAGCGGTAGAGCTGCTCGTATCACGATTCCGGGAGCAGCTCAATGTTTCATCCTGAGTCAATGAGCAGATTGCTCATCGTCGCATCAAAACAACAACTCGAGCCCATCATAACCGAACTGTATCGGATGAACATCTTTCATATCGACGATTATGTTGAAAAGGGAGATCGTGATTGGGATGGGTTTCGGATTGGGATGCCCCTTCCTGGGGCAGATGTTGCATCTGCGGCACTTGTGAAAATTCGATCGATTGCAAATGCATTTGGTATCAGCAAAGATACCATCAGTGATGCTGAACGTTCTTCCATCAAAGAACTGAAGCGACGAATTGAGCAAGATCTGCCTGCAATCGCTGAGGACGTTGAAAAACTTCTTGCCAAGAAGACAAAATATGAGTCGTTGGTAAAGGAGTATGAACAGCGGATCGAAGCATTACGTCCTTTTATTGATGCCCCTGCGCCTTTGGAACTTCTGCAGGGATATGATACCATCACGTTCATTGCCGGTTATGTAAAAAGTCCGGTTACGTTGTCAGTACCCTGTGAAAAGTGGGAAAAACAACTGAAATCAGGATTTTTCATCACATTGGCGGTGAAAAACTCAGATGTTTCAACGGTAGAGAGAGAACTGCTTGATTACCAGATTCAGAAAGTTCAAATCCCCTCAGAAACTGGCTCTGCTTCACAAGCTATTCATGAATACGAGCTGAAAATTGAGGGCCTGAAAAAGGAAATTGCAGACCTCGAGCGTCAAATGGAAACCATCCGAGAGAAGCATGAATTTTTCCTGATGTCATCAGAAGAATTCCTCTCAGCTGACGTAGAACAGGCTGAAGCCCCGCTTCGGTTTGCTACCTCAGAACATGCATTCGCAGTAACCGGGTGGGTTCCAACGCAGAAAGTGACCAAGGTATTTGAAAACCTGGACAAGGTTTGTGCAGGAAAAGTCTATGTCTCAGAACTTGAGATCGAAGATTATAATGAGATGCCACCGGTTGAATACCACAACCCAGACTTTGCACGACCAACCCAGCTCTTTATGGATCTGTATTCACGACCGAAGTATACCGAGGTCGATCCGACACTCTTAATGGCGATCTTATTCCCAATTATGTTTGGGCTTATCCTTGGAGATGTCGGCTATGGTATTATCTTGCTCATCATGAGCTTGGGTCTGCGATCCTTTGTAAAGGGAAGCGAAGCAGGAAATCAACTCATTACCGTTCTTCGAAACTGCAGTATCAGCAGTATCATCTTTGGGGTAGCATTCTCAGAATTTTTTGGGTTTTCCCTTCCATGGAAGCCAATCTGGCTTTCTCGCCATATTAATATGGGGGGAGCAGCTCACGGTGCAGCTACAGAAGCTGCCGCACATGGAATGGAGGCTACTGTAGAACATGTATCGCATATTCCACAGTTGCTCGTCATTTCGATCTGGATCGGTATTCTTCACATCACCCTGGGACGACTCTGGGGTGCACGAAATGCCGCAAAAATGGATCACGGACATCACCGGAGCTTGAAGATCTATGCAAACATTGGATGGATCCTAGTCATGTGGGGTATCCTTGTCCTGATCTGGTCGAATTTTGCAATCCCCATGATGCCTGACTTTTCCCAACTACCCAGTCTTGGAGCGGGTATCAACCCTGCGATGATTGGAGGCGCGATAATGCTCGTTGTGGGCTTAGTTTGTATCGCACGGGAAAATGTTCTTGATCTTATGGAAGTTCCGACGATTATCAGTCATGTGCTCTCATACACACGTCTTATCGCCGTCGGTCTCTCTTCCGTTGCAATCGCAATGGTCACCAACTTTATTGCAATTGATATGATCATCAGCCCTCAGCTAAAGATCATATCACCAATCGGGATTGTCCTGATCATCGTAGGAATTGTAGTCTTCCTCTTTGGTCACGCACTAAATACTGCACTCGGTATCCTAGGCGGCGGATTACATCCCCTTCGTCTTCACTATGTTGAGTTCTTCACCAAATTTTACCGTGGTGGAGGAAAGAAATACACCCCATTTGGGATGATCAGAAAACTGACTAAACAAACAGATTAAAAGGAAACACATATTGGAGTTAAATTATGGCAGCAGAATCAATAGCAGTAGAAGTGGCAGCAGCAGCAGCATCAGCAGCAGGACTTAAGGCAGTCGGAGCAGGTCTCGCAGTAGGACTTGCAGGTGTCGGCTCTGGACTTGGTGAGATGGGTATCGGAGCAGCAGCAATGGGTGCTGTTGCAGAAAACAAAGATATGTTTGGTCTTGCACTTCTGTTCACCGTTCTCCCTGAGACCATCGTCATTTTCGGTCTTGTCGTTGCACTCCTTCTCATGTTCCAGTGAGTGAGGAAAAGAC
>Ga0208695_1003058_pt1 | contig 11634 bp, 11 predicted proteins | sample AD_UKC111_MetaG_FD_184449 | JGI IMG/M metagenome (GOLD analysis project Ga0208695, IMG submission 184449) | Active sludge microbial communities of municipal wastewater-treating anaerobic digesters from Hong Kong - AD_UKC111_MetaG (SPAdes)... | ecosystem: Engineered > Bioreactor > Anaerobic >... | reverse complement strand
ATAAACACCTCCTTACTTTCTGTCCAGCAGCTTGCTTAAAGCTTGCATCCTTGGATCAACTTCTTCGCTTTTGCATTGGCAGTCGATACTGTTCTTATTCTTTCCGCATACAGTACACAGTCCTTTGCAGTTGGCATTACAAAGTGGCTTCATGGCAAGCTTGGCTGCTATATCTCCAAGAACAAGGTCTGTTATGTCCGCCTTGTCTCCTCTGTATATATAATAGTCTTCCTTGTCATCCACTGTATCTTTGACAAAAACATAATTTGAATCTACCTGAACTTCTTCAGTGAAGATTTCCAAACATCTGGAACATGTCCTCTCCACTATTGCAGTAATCGTAAGATCAACATTTATCTTTCCTTCATAGTTGACCGCACTGCCTTTCACCGTAATGGGAGAAACTATATTCAAATTCTCACCGCAGAACACAATAGTACTGTCACTAGGATATTCTATAATTTCGAATCTCTCTTTAATACCTTCGGATTTAGATATCCCTGCAAAATTAAGTTCCATTCAACCACCTGTGATTTTTCTCTCTGATTAACAAATTTTATTATACAAATCAATATATATTTTGTCAAGCAAAAACACTTCACACCGCTTATGTTAGTATTTACAATGCATTAAAAAAAATAAGCGGCTCGCGCCGCATTATTTTTTATCCCCTGGCATTCCCCGCAAGTTTCGCTGTATCCCTTGCAATCATGAGTTCTTCATTGGTAGGAATAAGCAGGATCCTCACCTTTGAGCCATCTTTCGACACATCCGTTTCCTTACCTCTGACATTGTTTTTCGCCTCATCCAGCTCAACACCGAGGTATGACATGTCTTTGCATATACTGCTTCTCATGGATGCGGAGTTTTCTCCGAGGCCCGCTGTAAATACGATTGCATCTACACCGTTCATTACAGCCGCATATGCGCCGATATATTTCTTTACATAATGAACATACACATCAAGTGCAAGCTGTGCTCTTTCATTGCCATTATTGGCGGCTTCCTCAATATCCCTGAAATCACTGCTGACACCCGATATACCTAAAACACCGGATTTTTTGTTTAATATTTCATCAGCCTTGGCAATGCTGATATTTTCTTTTTCCATAATGAATTTAATTATTGCAGCATCTATGTTGCCTGATCTTGTTCCCATTGCAAGCCCTTCAAGAGGTGTAAAGCCCATGCTGGTATCCACCGACACTCCATTCTTCACTGCTGTAATGCTTGCACCATTTCCTAAATGACATGTAATAATCTTAAGCTCCTCAATAGGCTTTCCAAGCATTGCCGCTGCCCTCTCTGCCACATATTTGTGGGATGTGCCGTGGAAGCCGTATCTTCTTATCCTGTATTTTTCATAGTATTCATAAGGAATGGGGTATATGTATGACTGTTTTGGCATAGTCTGATGGAAGGCCGTATCAAACACTCCAACCATAGGCACATCCGGCATAATCTGCTTGCATGCCTCTATACCCATTATGTTAGGCGGGTTATGCAAAGGAGCTAAACTTATGCATTCCTTCAGTGCATCCATAACTTCTTCTTTAAGAAGTACGGAATATGCAAACTTTTCACCTGCGTGTACGACTCTATGTCCAACTGCAGTTATCTCTCCCATATCCTTTATTACACCGTAATCTTTGTCTCTCAGGGCATCAACCACTGTCTGCAATGCCTCTTTGTGTGTCGGCATAGGCCTTTCTATTTTCACTTTGTCGAATCCCTTTGGCTGATGATTAAGAACTGAGCCGTCAATTCCGATTCTTTCTGCAAGACCTTTGGCGATAACTTCTTCATTCTCCATATCTATAAACTGATACTTCAATGACGAGCTGCCGCAGTTAATAACCAAAATTTTCATTCTTTTACGTACCTCCCGTTATATAATGTGCATGTAAGAATTTCTATACTAATTATCGTTTTCCCTGCTTTTTTGTAAAAATATTAACAAAGATTATTATTCCCATAATGTTGGTCTAATACGATAAATATTCAATTGTCTGCGGATAATATGGTAAAATGAATATGAGGTTCCGGGGTTGGGAGGTTATAATGATGAAAACCGTAGGGATCATATCCGAGTATAATCCTTTTCATAACGGGCACAAATACCACATCCAGGCCGCAAAAGAAGCCTGCGGTGCAGATTATACCGTCTGCATTATGAGCGGCAGCTTTGTACAAAGGGGTGAACCGTCAATTTTTGACAAATGGTCCCGCTCAAAATCGGCAGTTATGAACGGAGCCGATCTGGTAATAGAGCTTCCCGTTGTGTACGCCTGCCAGCCGGCGGAAATATTTGCATTCGGGGCGGTAAAGATATTAAACTCCCTGGGGATTGTTGACCATATCTGTTTCGGAAGCGAGCTGGGAGATACCAGTGCATTGCACCGATTAGCCAATTTGCTTCAGAATGAGCCGGAAGCCTTCAGACTTCTTGTGAAAGAGCAGCTTGAGCAGGGCGTTTCTTATCCCAAAGCTGTTTCCAACGCATTGTCTCATTATGCAACTGATGATATTCATAATGCTGCCGATGATATTTTGAAGAATCCCAATAATGTACTGGGTATTGAGTATATAAAAGCTCTCATGTCTTTGCAGAGCTCTATTACGCCTGTTGCCGTAAAACGCATCGCTAGCGGTCATAATGATGAAAGAATAACAGGATGCATCGCAAGTGCCACTGCAATAAGAAATGAAATAAAGGACAGCGGAATCTCAGAAAAGGTGAGAATGTCCCTGCCCGAAAACTCCATAGGGATTATAAGCTCTAACCTGAGGCTGAACAGGCACCCTGTTTTTATGGACGACTTTTCGGATATACTGCTCTACAAACTTAGGACAATAGAAAAATCGGAGCTCTTGAAATACCCGTATGTTAAGGAAGGAATAGAAAACAGGCTGAAGAAATATGCGGCAGCCAGCACTAATTGTGAAGAACTGATTGAAACTGTCAAAACAAAGCGTTACACAAGGACCTACATCCAACGCCTTCTGTGTCACGTGCTTCTTGATATCAAAAGTGCGGACATATCTATGTTCAAAAGCCGCGAATGCCCGTCTTATGTAAGAGTACTTGCTTTCAACAATAACGGAAAGAAACTGATCAAAAAGATAATGGACTGCTGCCCCTACCCGGTAATATCAAAGGTGGCCGATTTCAGATGCACAGATAAAAGGATATCAAGAATGTTTGCATATGATGTACAGGCCACAGACATTTACAATCTGGCATACAGGACACCTGGATTCAGGATAGCTGCGGAGGATTATCTTACCTCTCCCTATTATCACAGGGAGTAATACATTCTGATCATTCATAATATCATATCCCTCTAAATATAAATATATTAATGCAAATACTTATACTTAGAGGTTCCTCATGAAAAAAGGCAATATTTCCACCATAACATATTCCATTATTTTTTGTATCCTTGTGGTATTCATAATCATATATCCGGGGGAGGCTTTTGCCTCTTCCTTAGATGGTTTGAAGCTGTGGTTCAATGTGGTCTGTCCTGCACTTCTGCCTTTCTTTATCTGCGTTGAAATCCTCATAGGACTGGGTATTGTCAGGCTGTTCGGTTCTGCCTTCCGTCCCCTTATGGTTCCGGTATTCAATGTGCCCGGGGAAGGCTCCTTTGATTTTTTTATGAGTATATCCTCCGGATACCCTGTAGGTGCAAAAATTACCGCTGAACTGTACAGCAAAAATCTATGTTCTCCCGTGGAAGGTCAGAGGCTGCTGAGCTTGTGCAGCACCTCAGGGCCTTTGTTCATAATAGGTGCAGTTGCCACCGGAATACTGAACAATCCGGCTTTAGGCTCCTTTATTGCAATTGCTCACTATCTGTCAGCCATCACAACGGGGTTTGTAATGCGTTTTTATGGAAAAGAAAAATCCGCCAATAAAAAATATGTATCAAATCCTATAGCAGAAATGATGGAGCAAAGAAGAAGAGACGGACGCAATTTCGGTATGCTGATGAGAGATGCTGTAAATAACGGAATCGACTTGATACTAATGATAGGCGGCTTCATTATCTTCTTTTCCGTAATAACAGGTATGCTCAGAGTATCAGGCTTTCTTGAATGGTTTTCCCTTTGCCTGTCAAAAGCAATTCCCTTAAAGTGCATAACTCCTGATATTATATCCAGCCTGCTTATCGGCTTACTGGAAGTAACCAACGGGGCGAAGGCATGTGCCTCCCTCCAGGTGCCCCTGATATACAAGGCTGCCTTAACAAGCTTCATGATAGGATTTGGAGGGCTTTCGGTAAATGCCCAGGTGATGAGCATAATATCAGGAACTGATCTGAAGCTCGGTATTTATTTCATTTCCAAACTGTTTCAGGGGATTGCTGCTGCCGTCTACTCATATGTGCTGGTTGCCTGGTTTTCTGATCTTCAGGTTTTTAATTTTAACCCGCCGGCAGAGTCCGCTGTGCATAATTTATTCTTAGAATACGGCTTTTTGCAGGTATTGGTTAACTCTGCAGCTAATATGCTGATCATATTGCTTTTCATGTCTTCAGTTTATATTGTGCAAAGTAAAAAGAGACTCAGCTTTAAGTCTCTTTAACCTCTTTAAGTATTTTTACTTTTTAAGTCTTTTTAACTCTTTGTGTCTTTTTAACTCTTTGAGTACTCTTTAATATATTTAAATGCTCTAAGTTTATTTTGCATCAGCTCTTGTAATTCTTAAGCTCATCCCTGTTGTTCCTTATTGTTTCTATTATTTTTTCCGTGTGCTTTTCAAGCTCTGCCAGCAGCTCGTCTGCGTATGCTTTAGAACCCAGTCTGATTTTTTTGGCGTCTATTTGAGCAGCAATAATAAGCTCTTTTGCCTGTTCATTTGCCTTTTTTATTATATCACTTTCATCAATAAGCTCCTGAACCTTTTTGTCAGCTTCCTTCTTAAGGATTTCAGCTTCTTTTTCAGCTTCAGCAAGAACTCTTTGACGCTCTTCCTTAACCTTGTTCAGTTTCTCTTCACATTCTTTTCTCAGATTTTCTGCTTCTTTTTTTGCTTCTATCAGTATTTTCTGTCTTTCTTCCTTAATCCACTGAGCCTGCTTTATCTCATCGGGCAGCTTTATTCTTATTTCCTTTATTATCTCCTGCAATTCTTCCTTATTAATCATTGACTTACTCGACAAGGGCAGATTCGGCGCCTTGTCCAGTATATCTTCAAGGGCGTCAAGCAGCAGCATAACCTCCATAATACCAACCTCCCTGTTATTATTCATATATGATAATTTAGTTAACGCGCCTTTTAGTCCGTGCCTGAAATGCTATTCAGCCTTTCATAAATCTCCTTCTCTATGATTTCCGGTACCAGCCCTCGTATGCAGCCTCCAAATTGTGCTACTTCCTTTACCAAACTGGAACTCAGATATGAGTATCGGCTGCTTGTCATTATGAACACCGTTTCAATTTCCTGATTGAGCTTCTTATTCATATGAGCCATTTGCAGCTCATATTCAAAGTCTGAAACTGCCCTTAACCCTTTTACTATTACATTTGCGTTTTTGCTCTTGCAATAATCAATCAAAAGCCCCGAGAAGCTATCAATTTCTACATTCTTTATATCTCCGCATGTCCTTCTGAGTATGTCCACCCGTTCCTCAACAGAAAAAAGCGGACTTTTATTTGGATTGATCAATACTGCTACAATAACCTTGTCAAAAAGTGCTCCGGATCTCTTAATAATATCAATATGTCCGTTAGTAGCAGGATCAAAGCTTCCGGGATACACTGCTATTTTCAAAATTACTCCTCCTTTTGCTGCGACTGTTCGTCAATAGAATAAAATGATAGTATTGTATTTCCATATTTCTTGAAACGGTATAAGAATAGTTTCCCAACTCTTTGCGGCATATCCTCCTTTGAATCATGCTCAACTATAATCAAACCGGATTGTGTAAGAATATTTTTATTATCAATCTCCTTCAAGGCTTTCTCAGCCATTCCCATATTGTAAGGAGGATCGATGAAAATTATATCAAACCTCTTCCCGTGTTCATGCAATTTGTTGATTGCCGTCACAAAGTCTGCATTATAGACTTCAGCACAATCCTTGATATTCAGCCGGTTCAGGTTTCCCCTAAGTACCTTTATACTTTTGATGCTGGAATCAATAAAAACCACATGTTTTGCCCCGCGGCTCAATGCTTCAATGCCTATTCCCCCGGTACCGCCGAACAAATCCAGAAAAACGCTGTCAATTACAGCATCACCAAGTATATTAAAAAGAGATTCCTTAACCATATCAGAGGTAGGGCGGATGTCCCTGCCCTCAATGGGATCAAGTCGTCTTCCCTTATACTCTCCTGCAATAACCCGCAAAAGATTACCTCCAAGTCTTTTATTGTAAAAACACCGATTGATTTTGCACATTCCAATTACATTTTAACATAAATACTATTTTTATACAAAAATTTATTAATATTGTCATAAATCCGCAAGGATTTATGATTGTGCCATGCACGTTTTCGGCAGATTCTGCAATATAGCCTAATGTGTTTTTGTGAAAAAAGCCTCCATTAACAGTTTAATAATAATTGAAGCCTTTTATGAAATGTATTTTACGGAAGATATGTAAAATAATTTTTAATTGAATAAAAAAAACTTATTTGAACAACATATATATCAGGGACGTTAGTTATTTGTAACTAAATTTCCCCATAGAGCTCTTCCTTCAATTTCTCCTCTCCCGATACTGATGTCAATGCTTTAACTTGAATTAGAGTGTTGTCATCAGTATTTTTTATTAAAAAAAATGACGCTGACCTATATAGCCAGCGCCTTTCTTTATTTCTTATCTTCTTCCTGACATGCTTCTTTCTGCCTGTTCAATCATCCTTCTTACCATTTCTCCGCCTACTTTTCCGCACTCCCAGGACGTCTTATCGCCGTTATAGCCTGTAAGATCTGTTCCTAATTCAGTAGCTATCTGATCTCTGAAAGTCTTCAAAGCAGCCTTTGCTTCCGGTATCAAAGTCCTGTTTGATGTGGTGTTTCTTGGCATATGTAGCACCTCCTGTTTGTATTACATGTATAAACCGCAGTATTCCTGTCGAATGTGATCCCAATGCAGCATAAATGCTTGATGCGGTTTATGTATTATTAATTTACTCCGTTTACACTTTTTTAAACACTGTAAATTATGTTAACTTAGGAAAATATTCGAGGCTAGTTAAGAGTTATTTCATCCAGCATCTTCTGGAACCTGCAATCCAGTATTGCTTTCATCTTCTTGTAATCCTCATTTGAAAGCTTATCATTTTCATATATGTATTCTACTGCTTCCTTCGACAGCTTAAGGAGCTTCGCATCGCGGAACACATCAGCAAGCTTGAAGCCGGGAAGTCCGTGCTGTCTTTGCCCAAGCACCTCTCCGCTTCCGCGGAACTCCATGTCCTTCTCAGCTACCTCAAAGCCATTTTCTGTTTTTGTCATATACTTAAGCCTTTCACGCGCTATCTCATTTTTGGTATCAGATATTAATATACAATAGGACTGGTGTTCGCCTCTTCCTACCCTTCCCCTCAGTTGGTGCAGCTGAGCCATTCCATATCTGTCGGCGTCTTCTATTACCATGTAAGTGGCATTGGGGATATTTACTCCCACTTCAATTACAGTTGTTGATACAAGTATCTGAACTTCTTTTTCCCTGAACCTGTACATTACCTCGTTCTTTTGGTCGGTCTTCATTCTTCCGTGAAGTAAGCCTACATTATAGTTCCGGAAGTATTTATTTTTTAATTCTTCACTGTACTCTATCGCTGATTTAAGCTCAAGCTTGTCAGACTCCTCAACAAGCGGGCATACAAAATATGCTTGCCGCCCTTCATCAAGGCCTTTTTTGACAAAATTCATAAGCCTTTCTTTTTTGGCGGAATCTATGAAATAAGTCTCTGTTTTTTTTCTGCCCGGAGGCATTTCATCTATTATTGACACATCAAGGTCGCCATATACTATAAGTGAAAGGGTCCTTGGTATGGGAGTTGCAGTCATCACCAGCATATCCGGATTTTCTCCTTTTGCAGAAAGTAAAGCTCTCTGTCTTACACCGAACCTGTGTTGTTCATCGGTAATAACAAGCCCAAGCTTATCAAAGCTTACACTGTCTTGAATAATTGCATGAGTTCCGACAACTACGTCTGTTTTTCCTTCTTTTATTCCGTCCAGCACTTTTTGTTTTTCCTTCCCTGTCATTCCGCCCTTCAGCAGTTCAATTACAATACCGGTGTTTTTGAGTAAATGTGTTAAAGTCATCATATGCTGTTCTGCAAGTATTTCCGTGGGTACTATCATTGCGCCCTGGTATCCGCTTCTTACACATTTGTACAGTGCAAGAGCGGCAATAACCGTCTTTCCTGAGCCCACATCCCCTTGTATAAGCCTGTTCATTATCCCCGGGCTTTCCATATCTTTGCTGACTTCCTCAAAAACCCTTGTTTGTGCTGAAGTAAGCTTGAAAGGAAGACCTTCAATGAATTCTTTTATTTCACTTGTCTTTTTAAACATGACGCCCTTTTCCCCGGCGCTGTTCAGCTTTTTTATATGGATCAGGCCGGACTGGAGCATAAAAAACTCTTCAAATATCAGCCTTTTCCTTGCCAGCTCCAGCTTATCCATAGACTCCGGGAAATGAACATTGCTTATGCAGAAATTTATCTCGGCAAGCCCATATTTTCTTCTCAGTTCTTCCGGAAATACATCCGCCTGCTTTTCATCAGCATATCTTAATGCAGAGTATACTGCCTTTCTTATATCCTTTTGAGAAAGGCCTTCAGTAAGTGAATAATACGGCGTGATCCGCATCAGATTTATGCTTTCACTGTCGGACAACCTCTCATACTCAGGAACTTCCATGACAAGGTCCTTGCCAATGCGCTTTACCTTGCCGTGCATAAGTATTTCGTCCCCTTCCCTGAAAGCATTTCTGATGAATCTGTTGTTGAACCATACTGCATTCAACCTGCCTGTATCATCATATACTGTCAGCTTTGTAATAATAAGCCTGCTCCTGGTTCTGCCCTCCTGGGCCTTTCCTGCGGCACGCACCCTTACTGTATAGCTTTCATCGGGCTTTATATCCCTGATTTTTGTAATCTCGCTTTTGTCTTTATAACCCCTTGGAAAGTACTCCAACAAATCCCCAATAGTGTAGAGGCCAAGCTTATTAAATAGCTTGGCCTTTGCCGGTCCTATTCCCTTTAACTTCGTTATGGGATCATCAGTATAATTCATTTGTACACCTCAATAATTTTTATTCTACTGAGAGTATATAATAATACAGAGGCTGTCCGCCGAAGTGCAGCTCTATTTCGCAGTTATTGTACAGTTCACCGATTTCTTCCTTCAGCTTAATGGCTTCCTCTTCTTTCACTTCGCTTCCGTAATAAATGGATATCAAAGAAGATTCTTCATCTACCATATCATCAAGAACCTTATGGCTGACTTCAAGAATATCATTGCCTACTCCGCTGATTTTTCCTTCAACCATACCAAGCACATTGCCCTCTTCTATATTTATTCCGTCATAATTGGAATTCCTCACTGCATAGGTAACCAAGCCTGACTTTACATTTGCTATTGCCTTTTCAATCTTTTTATTATTTTCCTCAATTCCCTTATCATGATTAAGCGCCATAAGTGCGGATATTCCCTGAGGGATGGATTTTGTTGCAGCAACTATTACATTTTTATCAGACATTGACTTTGCTTGATTTGCTGCAAGAATGATATTGCTGTTATTAGGGAATATATATATCGTTTCCGCATTGATTTTATTCACACTGTTTAATATATCCTCAGTACTTGGATTCATGGTCTGCCCGCCTTCTATTATTTCATTTGCACCCAAGTCCTTGAATATGGAAGATATGCCTTCTCCCATTGCAACAGCTATGGTTCCATACCTCTCCATAGGTTTTGGAGCATGTTCAGTTTCTTCCGCAGCTTTGTACTCCTCCTCATTAAACAGCAGTTCACTGTGTTGTTCCCTCATATTATCTATCTTTATGCTGGAAAGATCACCATGGGCAATCGCCAGCTCCAGCACCCTGCCCGGATTGTTGGTATGTATATGAACCTTCAAAAGATTCTCATCTCCAACAACAAGCAGTGAGTCTCCCATCGGCAATACTTCGTCTCTGAACTTTTCCAGCCTGAGTTTTCTTCCTTTTATAAAAAATTCGGTACAATAGCCGAACACAATTTCCTCTTCTTTAAATACCGGCCTATCATGCTCTTCAGCTTCCGCTGCAGCTTTCAGTTCTATCATTTCACCTGTCTTCAGGTACTGATACATCCCTTCAAATATATATATAAGTCCTTTTCCGCCAGCATCAACTACCCCGGCATTCTTAAGCACCGGAAGCATTTCCGGAGTTCTGCGCAGCACACTGTTTGCCTTTTCTATTATTTCTTCCAAAAATAATGCATTATCCTCAAAGTTGTCTGAAACCTTCACAGCATACTCTGCTGTTTCCCGAATGACTGTAAGTATAGTCCCTTCAGTAGGCTTCATTATTGCTTTATAGGCTGTATTGGAGCCTTCCATAAGTGCATTGGCCAATATACTTGCATCCATGCTTTTTTGATTCTTCAATGCCTTTGCAAAGCCTCTCCATATTTGTGAAAGTATAACTCCCGAATTGCCCCTTGCTCCCATAAGGGAACCATTGGCAGCGGCATTGGCCACGCTTTGAATTTCAATATTCTTGACAGCTATGATTTCCTTCACGGCCAGCTGCATTGTAAGTGACATATTTGTTCCGGTGTCGCCGTCGGGCACAGGAAATACATTTAGAGAGTTTACAATTCCTTTATTGTTTTCCAGGTTATTTGCGCCGGATAAAAACATGTTTCTTAACTGTATACCATCAATATTTTTTGTTGACAAGATATGTACCTCCTTTCCCGAGTTATACTCTGACGCCCTGCACATTTATATTTACTTTTTTTACTTTCAAGCCCGTCAGGTTTTCTACAGTGTATTTTACCTTACTGATTATATTATCTGCAATAGTGGATATCTTCGTACCAAATTCAACAACAATATATAAATCTACAATTATCTCTTCACCTTCTGTTGTAACCTTTACACCTTTTGCTAGGTTTTCTCTCTTAAGAAGCTCAACCAAGCCATCTTTAGCATTCTTGCTTGCCATTCCTACCAAACCGTAGCATTCAGTAGCTGCAAGTCCTGAAATGGTTGCCAGGACATCATCTGATATATTAACTTCACCATACTGAGTTTTGTATATGGCAGACATGTAATCTCCTCCCGCTTTTTATTATTATTATATATTATAACGCATCAGCAGTAAATTTTTCGAATTTAGAAAAATTTTCTTATCTTTGCCTCGTTATAAGTATATAATGTGGAGCAAATAATATTATCAAATTGTGACATTATAAATAATACTATAATTTGCCTGTATAAGTAAAGTACCATTAGTCTTGCATTCTCAAAAAACATACTGTGTCAATACTTTGTGAAAATGTCACCCTAAAAGTGACTTAATTATCGTATGAAAATGTCACTTTCAGTAGGAGAAAAATTTTTAAGGATCCCGGTTGACAACGAGCCTCTCCTATATGATGATAAGC
>Ga0208695_1003053_pt1 | contig 11638 bp, 12 predicted proteins | sample AD_UKC111_MetaG_FD_184449 | JGI IMG/M metagenome (GOLD analysis project Ga0208695, IMG submission 184449) | Active sludge microbial communities of municipal wastewater-treating anaerobic digesters from Hong Kong - AD_UKC111_MetaG (SPAdes)... | ecosystem: Engineered > Bioreactor > Anaerobic >... | reverse complement strand
GAGGAACTGCCCAAAGATATTGAATGGCATTTTATTGGAAATCTGCAAAGGAACAAAGTAAAATATATTGCTCCTTTTATTCATCTGATTCACAGTATGGACAATGAACGACTAATGCTTGAAATTGAAAAGCAGGCAGCGGCCAATAACCGAAAAATACCATGCCTGCTGCAGATACATATTGCTCAAGAAGAAACCAAGGGTGGCTTTTTGCCCGATGAGTGTCGCCAATTTCTTGCCACCGGCAAATGGAAGGAATGTACTCATGTACAGCTTTCGGGAGTAATGGGAATGGCTACATTTACCGACAACAAAGCTCAGATAAGAAAAGAATTCCGTTTACTGAAATCACTTTTCGACGAATTCAAAAATACGTATTTTCTCGATGAACCGGCTTTCAAAGAAATATCTATGGGAATGTCTAACGATTATCCTATAGCCATTGAGGAAGGAAGTACAATGATTCGGGTGGGAACACTGATTTTTGGACAAAGATGATGCCGGATTTCCTCAGTTGGCGTTAATCCTTATCTTATATCCAAGATCAACTTTCCATTGAGCACTTTGCCTTTTGAGACTGATCTTTTATGAATTGTATTTATATTCCCGATAAAATCATTGCTTTTTTCGATAAAAGTAGTACTTTTGTCAAGCTTTCAAATCTTAATAAATAGTTATTGAAATGCCCAGTTTACAAACAAAATTTGCAGGACTTACCTTAAAAAATCCACTCGTTGCAGGAAGCAGCGGTTTAACCCATTCATTGAATAAAATAAAAGACCTTGAGAAAGCAGGAGTAGGTGCCGTGGTTTTGAAATCGCTTTTTGAAGAACAAATTGAAAGTCATTCTGAAAAGTTGAGCCTCTCTTCCGATTACCCGGAAGCAATCGATTACATCAATACGTATGTAAAAATGAACCATGTGGGCAACTATCTCGATCTGATCCGTTCTGCAAAGGCCGCGTGCAATATTCCGATTATTGCCAGCATCAACTGTTATAAATTAAGCCGATGGACAGAATTTGCCAAAAACATTGAAGCGGCAGGAGCCGATGCAATTGAACTCAACATCTTCCTCCTTAATGCCGACGAATTTCCCGATAATTATCCGGAAGAATTCCATCAAAATGTGGTAAGGGAACTCAAAAAAACCATCCATATCCCCCTTATCGTAAAAATGGGAAAAACCATCGGCAATTTGCCGGGTTTGGTAAAAAAATTGAAAGCACTGGGCACTAATGGAGTGGTTTTGTTTAATCGTTTCTATCAGCCCGATATCGATATCGATAAAGAAGAAATTGTTTCGGGCCCTGTTTTCAGCAACCCTTCCGATTTCAGCGATACCTTGCGATGGACCGCCATTGTTTCGGGAAAAGTTCCGGAATTTGATATCGCATGCTCTCACGGTGTTCACTCATGGGAGGATGCCATCAAAGGTATTTTAGCCGGAGCAAGCGCTATACAGCTATGTAGTATGCTGTATCAAAAAGGGCCGAGTATCGTTGGTGATGTGCTAACTTCCATGGAAAAATGGATGAAACAACATCATTACGAAAATCTTTCGGAATTTAAAGGTAAACTCAATTACACAAACATTGCCAGTCCGGCTTTATATGAAAGAGTTCAGTTTATGAAATATTTTTCGAACTTTAACCAATGAACATCCAGCAACTCGAATACATTATAGCCGTAGATAATTATCGCCATTTCTCTAAAGCTGCAGAAGCTTCATTCGTGACACAGCCTACATTAAGTATGATGATTCAAAAGCTGGAGGACGAATTGGGGGTAAAGATATTCGACCGCACTCAGTTGCCGGTGCAACCTACCGAAATAGGTGCACGCATTATTAACCAGGCACGTGTTGCTCTGGCGCAGGTTAATCAAATCAAAGAGATTATTCAGGAAGAAAAAGGGATTGTGAAAGGAATATTCCATTTGGGAATAATCCCAACGGTTTCTCCTTACCTGCTGCCAAGATTGCTGCAAGTTCACCAATATCATCATTTTGATATTAAAATAGTTATCAACGAACTAACAACTGATCAGATCCTCCGCCAATTATCAAACGGGACGTTGGACGCAGGCATTCTGGCAACTCCACTCAAAGATGAACGTATTTCGGAACGTCCACTCTATTACGAAAAATTTTATGCCTACGTTTCTCCAAAAGAAAAGCCGTTATATGCAAAAACAGCATTAGATGAAAGCGATCTGAATGCAGCCCGCCTTTGGCTTTTGGATGAAGTGCACTGCTTCCGAACCCAAATATTACATTTGTGCAATATGAGAAAAAAACGTAGTAATCAATCCATTTTTACCTACGAAGCAGGGAGTATCGATACCCTCATCAATATTGTTGACGCAAACGACGGTCTGACAGTGATCCCCGAAATGGCAATTATCAATCTGAGTGAAAACCAGAAAAAAAATGTCCGTCCTTTCAGGAACAATACTCCCGTTCGCGAAATAAGCCTCATTACTCGCAAAGAATATTTGCGCGAACGAATGCTCAAGATCATTGAAGACGAGGTGAAGGAGGCCGTTCCTCAATCGTTGTTAGATGTTTCATTAAAAAAATTTGTAGTTCCGCTGTGATTTTAATTTTCATAGAACAATCCTCGGGAACGCTATAGGTTGCAATAATCGGTGAAATAACCATCATTGGAAACGAATGGACCCACAACTCATTATCGATAAATATTATAAAAAAGGGACAAAACTATATCATATTTATATGTCACATGTTACCGATGTGACAAACAAAGCCCTTTCTATCACCCATAAACATCCCGAATTGGCTGTCGATGTACATTTTATAGAAGAGGCCGCCATGTTACACGACATCGGCATTTTTAAAACCCATGCACCACGCATTTATTGTTATGGCGAATACCCTTACATTTGTCACGGATATTTAGGAAACGAATTATTAACAAGCGAAGGTTACCCCAAACATGCTCTTGTTTGTGAACGGCATACCGGCACAGGGATAACACTCCAAATGATCATTGAAAAAAATCTGCCTCTTCCCCACCGCGATATGGTTCCTGTAAGCATGGAAGAAAAAATCATTTGCTTTGCAGACAAGTTTTATTCAAAATCACATCTCGGAAAAGAAAAATCAATAAAAAAAATTCGCCGCAGCCTGGCAAAACACGGAGAACAACAAGTTGCCATATTTGATGAATGGTGTGAACTTTTTCTATGAACTCCGGTAATAATCCCCATTTCTCTGCCAGATGTATTTTTTTGGCAAGCTATTTGCTATAGGTTATGCGTGTAATTCCATTTTTAAGGGGATAAAAAAGAAATAATATATATATTAATGATTATGGAACAGGAAAACAAAAAATATAGCGGTCCTCAAGAAAGAGCGGAATCAAAAAAAAGTACTTCGCCTGCTGAAGAAGGGAATGCAAGTATAGCAAACGACAATTTGTCAGAAAATAAGGGCACTTCTGAAGTTGGCGAACAACAAGAACTTCAGCAAAAATACGATGAGCTGAACGAAAATTATCTTCGCCTGTTTGCCGATTTTGATAATTATCGCAAACGTACGCTAAAAGAAAAAGCCGATATCATCAAAAGTGGAGGAGAAAAGGTACTGAAAGACATTATTCCTCTCATTGATGATTTTGAGCGCGCTATAGCCGCGTTGCATAAAAGCGATAACAGAGAAGCTATCTTGGAAGGGATCGATTTGATATACAACAAGTTTGTGAACTTCCTTCAGCAACATGGAATAAAAGAGATCGAAGCAATAGGACTACCCTTCGATCCCGAAAAATTTGAAGCAGTAGGTACTATCCCGGCTCCGGAAGAATCCCAGGAAGGGGTAGTGATAGATCTTGTTCAAAAAGGATATACGTTGAACGATAAAGTAATCCGTTTCCCAAAAGTAATTGTGGGCGAATAATAATATGGCAGAAAAAAGAGATTATTACGAAATACTTGAAATACCTCGCACAGCTTCGGTAGAAGAAATAAAAAAAGCATATCGCAAAAAGGCACTTCAATATCATCCTGATAGAAATCCGGGGGATAAAAAAGCAGAGGAGAAATTTAAAGAAGCAGCTGAGGCATATGAAATTTTGAGTGACTCCGATAAACGTGCGCGGTACGATCGGTTTGGGCATGCCGGCGTTAATGGAACCGGAGGAAATGGTTTTGGCGGCGGAATGTCGATGGACGATATTTTTTCACAGTTTGGGGATATCTTTGGCGGACATTTCGGCAGCTTTGGCGGATTCGGCGGATTTGGCGGATTTGGCTCATCACGTACAGGACGACGCACGAATAAAGGATCGGATCTTCGGGTAAAAGTAAAAGTAAATTTAAAAGAAATACTGACCGGTGTTGAGAAAAAAATAAAAGTAAAAAAATATGTAACCTGTACTCATTGCCATGGCAATGGTTCTGAAAACGGAGATTCGGTTTCGACCTGCACGACATGTAATGGTTCGGGTGTAGTGACACGCATAGCCAATACAATTTTTGGGCAGATGCAGACCACTTCTACATGCCCTACATGTAACGGAGAAGGAAAAATAATTACAAAAAAATGCGCTTACTGCAACGGTGAAGGTATTGTAAGAGAAGAAGAAATTATTACTATCAACATTCCTGCAGGAGTAACAGCAGGAATGCAATTAACTGTTTCAGGACAAGGAAATGCCGCACGAAGAGGTGGCATTAGCGGAGATCTGTTAGTCGTAATTGAAGAAGAGGAAGATCCTAATCTAATCCGAAGCGGAAACGATGTAATTTATAATCTATTTATTAGTTTCCCAACTGCAGCATTAGGAGGAACAGTCGAAATACCAACGATAGATGGGGTAGCCAAAATAAAAATCGAACCCGGTACCCAACCCGGTAATGTATTGCGATTACGAAATAAAGGACTGCCATCGTTAAATGGATACGGTACCGGTGATCAATTGGTTAACATAAATGTTTATGTTCCTGAAACATTAAGTGAAAGTGAAAAAAAAGCCCTTTCACAAATGGAAAAATCATCGAACTTTACACCATCGAATGCAGCAAAAAGAAATGTTTTCGACAAATTTAAGAAAATGTTCAATTAGGTATGGATTTCAGATAAATGGCGGATACACAACACAAGTATTCCGCTATTTTTCTATCCTTCCAAATTTTTTAAATAAAAAACAAAATCTCACGCAAACGTGCATTCGGTAAATAAATTTACCAACAAATCATGCGCTCAAAAATTAATCCTTTTTTTTTGGTAATCGAAAAAATATTGCTACCTTTGCGACCGTTTCTATATTCTATAAAATAAGAAATGCTAATAATAAGAAAATAAGCCTCTTTAGCTCAGTTGGCCAGAGCACGTGATTTGTAATCTCGGGGTCGTTGGTTCGAATCCGACAAGAGGCTCAGCTAAGTCCGGAAAAAGAAAGCGGTTAGCAACGCGTTATTTTATTAATTTACAGGGAAAAGGGCAGTTACCAGAGTGGCCAAATGGGGCTGACTGTAACTCAGCTGGCGTAGCCTTCGGTGGTTCGAATCCATCACTGCCCACCACAATACATAACATAAGGAATAATTGATTTGAACGAAAAAATGTCGATTTGTCAATTTTCCCCATCTTGCGGAAGTAGCTCAGTCGATAGAGCATTAGCCTTCCAAGCTGAGGGTCGCGGGTTTGAGTCCCGTCTTCCGCTCTTTTGCCTATGTAGCTCAGTGGTAGAGCACTTCCTTGGTAAGGAAGAGGTCACGGGTTCAAATCCCGTCATCGGCTCGATGACTTTTAATTGAATTTCCGACAAAGGAAATAAAAGAAATAGCATCACCGGATTATTTTTGAAAATGAAAAAAATAAATATTAATTTAACTAATAAGAATATTTTATGGCAAAAGAACATTTTAACCGAACGAAACCGCATGTAAATATCGGTACAATTGGTCACGTTGATCATGGTAAAACCACCTTAACGGCTGCTATTACCAAAGTTTTAGCGGAAAAAGGCCTTTCTGAAGTGAAAACATTTGATCAAATTGATAATGCACCGGAAGAAAAAGAAAGAGGTATAACAATCAATACCTCACACGTTGAATACGAAACTGAAAATCGTCACTATGCACACGTTGACTGCCCGGGACACGCCGACTATGTAAAGAATATGGTAACCGGTGCTGCTCAAATGGACGGTGCAATTATTGTAGTTGCTGCCACAGATGGCCCCATGCCTCAAACACGCGAACATATCCTTCTTGCACGCCAAGTAAACGTTCCACGTTTGGTCGTATTTATGAATAAATGCGATCTGGTCGACGATGAAGAAATGTTGGAATTGGTTGAAATGGAAATGAGAGAATTGCTCGATTTCTATGATTTCGACGGTGCCAATACACCCGTTATCCGTGGTTCCGCATTGGGAGCATTGAACGGCGATCCTAAATGGGAAGAAAAAATATTGGAACTGATGAAGGCTGTTGACGAATGGATTCCTCTTCCTCCACGTGATATAGACAAACCTTTCCTTATGCCGGTTGAAGACGTATTCTCGATCACAGGACGTGGTACAGTGGCAACAGGCCGTATCGAAACCGGTATCGTAAAAGTTGGAGACGAAGTTGAAATCATCGGCTTAGGATCAGAAGGAAAGAAATCTGTAGTAACAGGAGTCGAAATGTTCCGTAAGATTCTTGACCAAGGCCAAGCAGGGGATAACGTAGGTTTGTTGCTTCGCGGTATCGATAAAGATGAAATTAAACGCGGTATGGTAATTGCCCATCCGGGAAAAGTAAAACCTCATTCCAAATTCAAAGCAGAGGTTTATATTCTGAAAAAAGAAGAAGGTGGCCGCCATACCCCATTCCATAATCATTATCGTCCACAATTCTATATTCGTACCTTGGATGTTACAGGAGAAATTGAATTGCCGGAAGGTGTGGAAATGGTAATGCCGGGTGATAATGTAACCATCACCGTTGATTTAATTTATCCGGTTGCATGTAACGTAGGTTTGCGCTTTGCTATTCGCGAAGGTGGCCGTACGGTAGGTGCAGGACAGATTACCGAATTACTTGACTGATAATAATGTCAGAGAAAATAAACTTAGTGGGAGATACCAACGTCTGCCAACTAAGTTGTTTACGGGTCTAGCTCAGTTTGGTAGAGCACTGGTCTCCAAAACCAGGTGTCGGGAGTTCGAGTCTCTCGACCCGTGCATAAACGATTCAAATTATAAATGAAAAAAATAATTGCATATATTAAGGATGCGTATAACGAATTGGTTTATAAAGTATCCTGGCCTTCGCGAGAAGAACTGTCGAGTAGCACGATAATTGTAATGATTGCTTCCCTTTTTATCGCGCTAATTGTATTTGCGATGGATTCTTTATTTGAGTGGACATTGAAACTTCTTTACGGTATTTTATAATTCTGAATGACAAGCCATGGCTGATAACGAAAAAAAATGGTATGTATTACGTGCCGTTAGCGGAAAAGAAAATAAGGTCAAAGAGTACTTGGAATCAGAAATCAAGAAAACCGATTTAGGGAAGTATATATCTCAAGTCCTCATACCGACAGAAAAAGTCTATACTGTGCGTAGCGGAAAGAAAGTAATGAAAGAACGTGCTTATCTTCCCGGGTATGTGCTTATTGAGGCCGAACTGACGGGAGAGGTTATTCACACACTCAAAAACATCAATTACGTAGCAGGATTTCTTCCCAATACAACAGATCCCCAACCTCTCAGGGAATCGGAAGTAAAACGTATCTTGGGAACAATGGACGAATTGGAAGAAGCCGGCGAAGAAATGGATGTTAAATTCTATGTTGGTGAAAACGTAAAAGTGATCAGTGGCCCTTTTAGTAATTTCTCCGGCGAAGTTGAGGAAGTGAATGATGAGAAAAAAAGACTCAAAGTGGTAGTCAAAATTTTCGGAAGAAAACAACTATTGGAGCTGGGTTATATGCAAGTAGAGAAAGAATAAATCAGATTTGGTTACGCACATCTGTTGAATTCTTGACTATGTTTTGGTAAGAAGTAAATAAATTTAAATCAAAGAAAAATGGCTAAAGAAGTTGCCGGACAAATAAAATTGCAAATCAAAGGAGGTGCAGCAAATCCCTCCCCTCCCGTTGGACCTGCTTTAGGTTCAAAAGGGATTAATATTATGGAGTTTTGCAAGCAATTCAATGCCAGAACTCAGGATAAAGCAGGTAAAATATTACCCGTTGTAATTACTTACTACACGGATAAATCTTTTGATTTTGTTGTCAAAACACCACCGGTTGCCATTCAATTATTAGAAATTTTGAAAGCAAAAAGTGGCTCGGCTGAACCAAATCGAAAGAAAATCGGCGAAATCACATGGGATCAGGTAAAAACGATTGCAGAAGAAAAAATGCCCGATTTGAACTGCTTCACTATTAGATCAGCAATGCGCATGGTTGCCGGAACGGCACGAAGCATGGGTATCGTGGTAACAGGGGAATTTCCTCAAGATGTAAAATAATCTAAACTTCAATTGAAAATGGGAAAACTGACAAAAAATAGAAAGTTAGCTTTGAGTAAAATTGAAGCGGGGAAAACTTATTCACTGAAAGAAGCAGCTACTTTATTGAAAGAAATAACGACTACCAAATTTGATGCATCTGTCGATATTGATGTACGTTTAGGAATAGATCCGCGCAAAGCTAACCAAATGGTACGTGGCACCGTTACTCTTCCTCATGGTACAGGAAAAGAGGTGAGGGTTCTCGTCTTGTGCTCGCCGGAAGCTGAAGCCGAAGCAAAAGAAGCCGGAGCAGATTATGTAGGACTTGACGAATACATCGAGAAAATTAAGAACGGATGGACAGATGTGGACGTTATTATCGCACAGCCCTCTGTAATGGGTAAAATTGGTTCACTGGGACGTATCTTAGGACCACGTGGATTAATGCCAAATCCCAAAAGCGGAACAGTAACCAACGATGTTGCCAAAGCTGTAAAAGAAGTAAAACAAGGAAAGATTGATTTCAAGGTAGATAAATATGGTATTGTCCATGCATCTATAGGAAAAATATCGTTTACACCTGAACAAATTGTTGATAATGCGCGGGAATTTATCCAGACATTAATCAAATTGAAACCGTCTACAGCAAAAGGTACATATATTAAGAGCATTTATCTTTCTACTACGATGAGCCCGGGTCTCAAAATAGATCCCAAATCGATAGAAGAAAACTAAAAAAGGGAAAAACTATCTATGAAAAAGGAAGATAAAAACGAGATAATCAAAAAAATAGCTGATACTGTTAAGGGATACGAAAACTTCTATTTAACGGACATAGCTACATTAGATGCAGCTAAAACCAATAATTTGAGAAGAGAGTGCTATAAACAGGATATCAAGTTAATGGTAGTAAAAAATACCTTGCTGCGTAAAGCGTTGGGATCGCTCGACGGAAATTATGAGGAACTGTATCCTCTACTCAAGGGTAATACGGCCCTCATGTTTTCAAATGTGCCTAATGCTCCTGCAAAACTTATCGATAAATATAAAAGCGAAAAAATACCTGCATTCAAAGGTGCTTATGTACAAGAGAGCTTCTTTATCGGTGATAAGTATCTAAAAGATTTGGTGTCCATCAAGAGTAAAACAGAACTTATTGGAGAAATTATTGCACTGTTGCAATCTCCTGCAAGAAATGTTATTTCTGCACTACAATCCGGAGGAAATACGCTTCATGGCATTTTAAAAACGCTCTCCGAAAAATAATTTTCAACTTATACAAAAAACAGAATTAGTAATCTATTAAATAACACAAAAATGGCAGACTTAAAAGCATTTGCTGAACAATTAGTTAACTTAACAGTAAAAGAAGTTAACGAACTGGCTGAAATTTTAAAAACTGAATATGGTATTGAACCCGCTGCTGCAGCCGTTGCCGTAGCAGGAGCTCCTGCTGCAGCAACAGAAACTGCTGTTGCAGAGGAAAAAAATTCTTTCGATGTAATCCTTAAAAGTCCGGGTGCAGCTAAATTAGCTGTCATAAAAGTAGTCAAAGAACTTACCGGTCTTGGATTGAAAGAAGCAAAAGATTTAGTTGACGCTGCTCCCAGCGAATTGAAAAAAGGAGTAACAAAAGAAGAAGCCGAAGCATTGAAAAAACAACTTGAAGAGGCAGGAGCAGAAGTTGAACTTAAATAACAAAGCAACCTAAAACTAGGTTAATTTGGTTAAGAATCTTCCGGAGAAGGTTCTTAACCTTTTGTTTCAATACATATTAAGTTCAAAAAATACATTCGCATGTCTTCAAATAACACCAACCAACGAATAAATTTCTCAACCATTAAAAATCCTCTCGACTTCCCTGATTTTTTGGAAGTTCAGTTGAAATCGTTTCAAGATTTTTTACAACTTGATGCACCTCCCGAAAAAAGAAAAAACGAAGGATTGTACAAAGTTTTCATGGAAAACTTCCCCATTACAGACACTCGCAACAACTTTGTCTTGGAATTCCTTGATTACTACATTGATCCTCCGCGTTATTCAATCGAAGAGTGCATAGAAAGAGGTCTTACCTATAGTGTTCCTCTGAAAGCTAAATTGTATCTCTATTGCACCGATCCTGATCATGAAGATTTTGCCCCTGTCATTCAAGATGTGTATCTAGGAACCATTCCTTATATGACTGAAAAGGGTACTTTTGTGATTAATGGGGCCGAACGCGTAGTGGTTTCACAATTGCATCGGTCGCCGGGTGTTTTCTTCGGTCAAAGTGTGCATGCAAACGGTACAAAACTCTACTCTGCCCGTATAATCCCGTTTAAAGGATCATGGATTGAGTTCGCAACCGATATCAACAGTGTAATGTATGCTTACATTGATAGGAAAAAGAAATTGCCTGTCACTACCCTGTTACGCGCTATCGGGTTTGAAAGCGACAAGGACATCCTCGAAATTTTTGATCTTGCAGAAGAAGTAAAAGTTACTAAAACCAACCTGAAAAAGGTGATTGGTCGTAAGCTAGCAGCACGAGTACTAAAATCGTGGATGGAAGATTTTGTAGACGAAGACACAGGCGAGGTAACTTCTATAGAAAGAAACGAGGTCATTATTGAACGGGAAACCATTCTAGGGGAAGAAGAAATAGAGGAAATTCTGGAATCGGGCGTTTCATCCATTTTGTTACATAAAGAAACACCCAACATGTCGGACTACTCGATTATCTATAATACATTGCAAAAAGATCCGAGCAATTCCGAAATCGATGCCGTACGCCATATCTATCGATTAATTCGCAGTGCTGAGCCTGCCGATGATGCCAGTGCCAGAGAAGTAATTAATAATCTTTTCTTCTCTGAAAAAAGATACGATTTGGGCGACGTGGGTCGTTACAGAATTAACAAAAAACTGAACCTCAATATTGACGAAAAAATTCGTGTTCTTACCAAAGAAGATATTATAGAAATTATAAAATATCTGATTGAATTGGTTAACTCCAAAGCCATTGTAGATGATATCGATCATCTCAGCAACAGACGTGTACGTACAGTGGGAGAGCAGTTATACAACCAATTTGGTGTGGGACTGAACCGAATGGCACGAATTATCCGTGAGAGGATGAATGTACGCGACAACGAAGTATTTACACCCGTTGATCTCATCAATG
>Ga0208695_1003048_pt1 | contig 11670 bp, 20 predicted proteins | sample AD_UKC111_MetaG_FD_184449 | JGI IMG/M metagenome (GOLD analysis project Ga0208695, IMG submission 184449) | Active sludge microbial communities of municipal wastewater-treating anaerobic digesters from Hong Kong - AD_UKC111_MetaG (SPAdes)... | ecosystem: Engineered > Bioreactor > Anaerobic >... | reverse complement strand
CCTCGTTTCATTTAACTTATTAACTTATTTACGTCTACAAAATATAATAGGTACTAATACTATATATACGTATTGATTTACTTTATTCACTTCTATCCTTTCGGGATATTCTGTTCGTTATCGTTCTCATATCCACGGGCTTATAATTAGTTACCTCGACCGAAACGTTAACTCTTTTATTGTCGAAATCGATCATTTCCTCGCTTACATTATTGTGCCAATGCCCATGTATAACCCATCCAGACCACTCGCTCGGCACTTTATCCGGGTCGTGGATAAGTAAGAAAGATATGTCGTCCGTAACGAGTGTAGCTGCTTCAATAAATGGAATGTGATTAGACTCGTCGTGATTTCCACGAATGAATCGAATCCTACCGTTCAACTTACGACGCCAATAGTCCATGCCTGAACTTTTTCCATAAACAAGGTCGCCCAGAAAATAAACATTGTCGTGCGGGCGAATCATATTATTCCAACTGTTAAGCATAACGCTATTCATTTCATCAATATCCCGAAAGGGACGATTACAGTACTTTATTATATTAGCGTGACCAAAGTGTTGATCAGACGTCACAAAAATTCTTTCGGGATATTTCATATTTTATTCCTCGTCGTCTTCATTCTCATCTTTCTTACTCTTTTTCTTCTTATCTTTTTCTTCTTTGACTTCGACTTTTGGCTTCGCGGCTTCGATAGCCTTATTCAATTTACGGAAACCAGACTGTATTTCGTTTAATCTTTTATCTATTGTTTCGATCTTTGAGTTTCTTTCTTTTATTACGTCGACATATCTGTCTGTTCCTGCAGTTTCTCTCATCTTGGCATCATATTTTTCCATCAATTCTTTTCTATTCGCGAGAAGCTTATCGTATTCTTTCGACAGTTTTTCTTTTTCTGCTACGGCTTCGGAAATTTCTATTTTGGTCATTTGTAATCCTCAGTATTATATTGTATTAATACTATTTATACATATTGGAGAACAAAGGATTAAATACTAACACACCCTTTTAATATTCATGTTGATCGAATCGGTTACTTTGGCACTGGCGATTGTTATCGCGCTCGTAGTTATAAAAGTGTTTCATTCATTTATACACTTGACAGTAAACGCCATTGTGGGTATACTATTATTAATCGTAGCAAAAACGATATTAGGATTTGAAATAGCTATTACCGCAATGGCAATTGTGATATGTGCACTTGGTGGTGTGTTGGGCGCATTCGCGATAATAGTATTAAATTATTTAGGAATAGCGTTTTTATAAAAAAGTAAGAGGGTTAACCTCTTATATCTTTATATAATCTTTATGCAAGTTGAATAATTCTTTTAAGTTTTCATTTCTAACGATATATAATATTATATCTAAAGCTTCTTTCATTGGTTTATATACCTCGCAAATATCCAACGGCCCAACGACCTCGGTATGTTTTCCGTCCACCATTGCATATTGTGGAATTTTAATATTTGGATCTTGATAGGATATTATTTCTCCTTCTTTGAACTTGAAGTTTAATATCGTTTTTGGTATTGAAAAATCATTATATGTCATTGGTTCAGATTTAGTGGAAGTGCAAACTCTATAAACAGGAGGTTTATCTTGCAGAAATAATCTTTTCTGATTACATAATAATTCTGGAAAATTATATTCATCCTTCAAATCATCCTCCCATTCACCACCCGCCCAGTCGGATTCCAACGTAATATTGGTTTTTGATTTATAGTCATATACTTTGAATCCTCGACTGATAACACCGATAAGTCCACCTCGTTTAATTGGATGGACTCTATTGAATACTTTATCAATGTCATTATTTTTAAATTCGTATTCAGTTTCATATTCAACGAGTTTGAAAAATTCTGTCTTCGGTTCCATTTCTTATCACCAAAATATAATAGGCACTAATCCTATATATACGTATTGGAATAAGAAACAACAAAATATTATCTTGAACTTATTTTTCTTCGAACTCTCGTAACCTATTTCTGACAAGTATTCTTCGCGGAACTACTTTCAATTCATCGAAATAAGTTTTAGTGACATTAAGTTTACTGATGAAATCTTCATTTCTGTCTTCCATCAGATCACCTCAATTAGAAAAGAGGTTCTGGATATTTAGAATATCCAGAAATTAATTTATCTTCTTGATTTACTTCGTTTGATTTTTCTGCCGTAAATATCGGTTATACCATGATTATAGTTATATTCATCTTGGTATCTCTGCTCGTCGGTGTATTCGTCACTTTTGCGAGAAGGTGGCTTATTTAACGCATTTAATCCTTTTGTCGTCAATACATACCGATTTCCAACTTTATTAATCCAATCTTGTGACCGCCAATATTTTATTTCGTTATCGGTAGCACCATGAATAGTCGCAATAATATTCGAATGAGTTATTGATTTTCTAATTTTTCGTTTAGTATCCTCATTCATCGCCATCAAATCACCTCAAATAAAAGTAGTGTTCGGGATATTTAGAATATCCCAGAAATTAATTTACCTTCTTCTTTTCCCGAAGAAGTAGCCAATTCCTCTGCTAGGAGTCCATGTTTTTGGTCTGTTTTCAGCAGAGTAGGTCTGTGCAGAGCACCATCCATACTGACCGGGGATTTTGATCTTGAAATCAGTCTTGCGTCCTTCTGCTACGATTACCTGATCTGCAGAGAGGTCAGTCTCAAATCCACCACTGGGAACGCGAATGTTTCCGAGTATATGATTTTTCAGCCTGCTGCCATCGGTCGAGTCAATAATGTTTGCCACATTATTCTTTATCCATTCTTTAGATACGCGTACCATAGATATCACCAAAGTTCTAAACCTTATTATAATAGAACTTAAATATTTTCGTTTGTATTTTAATGTTATTACTTCAAATAGTTCCAAACCTTGTTATTAGAGAACTTAAACAATATAATATTATTACTTCAAATATATAATCGTTTGGTGAGCAATATGGTTAGTGGCGCGAATCCATTACACCTTCTCGATTGTCACAGTTCCATCATCCTGCAAAACATATTTGAACTGATCGCCTTCTTCAATGCCCAACACATTCCGCACGGCGATTGGCAAAGCCGCCGGAAATTGATTTGCCCAGTAGTAATTAGTTGCCAGTATTTTCGTCATCAAAATCACTCCGCTTAACATCTATTACGAGAACCATCTCAGCGCCATCAATATCCCGAAGACCTACGCAAAGTTTGTCTTCAATCTTAAAATACATCGTTTTGTCGAGCTGCGGCTCAAACGAATGAAATCTAACGAAATTCAATAAGCCCGGCGTACGGTTGATATAGTTTTCTACTACATCAGAAGCTATTGGCACACCGTCTTCCTCTTTGAATTGACAGCGTTTCGCAGCATGTTCCAGTGTATCAAATATTCTAAACTCAGAATATTCTGTGTGTCGATATGTAAAATTTTCGTATGCAGGTCGATCATATAACAGTTTGAAAAAGCTTTCAAACTTCTCACGAGACCTACGAATACGATCTAAATATGATCTCATTACATTCAATGATCTACAAATTGAACGATATTTTTCGAGCACACTATCATTATCGTCCTGTAAAGCATTGCTTACAGTATCATTAAGTGTGCATTGATTAACAAGATCATAAGATAGCTTATTTTTGCGGATTTCCGCTACTTCAATCTTATCTCGAACTAACTCTTCATGTTCACATATGTTATCATATACTATCTTTGGATTCTCATATAATGTCGTTCCGAAGTTCGGGATATTACCAATGATTGTATCTATATCTACATTTTTTGATATCATTTATATTCTCCTTTGTTCACATGCTATTTGCTGAATCTGGGCTTCACGTTCTCGTTGCTTCAACATTCCTTCGGTAATCGCTGTTTTTGCCGGAAGGTTATGTTTATTCCGCCAGTTGCGTACAGTGTTTTTCGTAATTTTTGTAGCGTATTGAATTGCGGCGTCGCTATAGCCAAGATCGTACAACTCCATAATTTTGACTATTCTATCTGCTCGTACACTCGACATTATTACACTCATGTGTAGCCACCTCGAGTTTGATGTACAATAAGGTTATATATCGTTACCATATATATACATATTGTATGTCAAATAACATTATATTAAGCGCTATTATACTCACTCATAACGAAGAACAAAACATTCGAGAATGCCTTGAGAACATTCAGAATATTGTAGATGAAATTATTGTCATTGACGGGCAAAGTTCCGACAAAACAGTTGAAATATCCCGAGAATACACTGACAAAATATTTATTCGCGAGCCAAAAGGCTACGCAGATCCTGATAGACAGTTTGCGATCGAGCAATGCTCGGGTGAGTGGATATTATATATAGATGCCGACGAACGATTCTCGCCAGCGGCACTTGAATTTATTAGATGTAGATTATTTATGCGAGATGACAACGTCGACGCATATGCGTTTCCGCGCAGAGCGTACTATGACAAAGACTGCACAAAATATACCAAATATGCTAACTATCCCGATTACCAAAAACGTCTATTCAGGAAGCGTGGCGCGACAATTAGCTACAGGGTGCATACGCAAGTCGAAGTTTCGGGATATGTAAGAGAATTATCGGATAATTATTATATGATACATCTTACGCCCGATACTTATTCACTCGATGCGTTTACTCGCCATCATTTGCGCTACGCGAAGCTTGAAGCCAATCAACGCGAGAATATAAAATCTATCCCGTGGTATCTCGCAGTTATGCCGGCGTCGTTTTGTTATTTCGGGATATATAGAGAATTTTATAAAAAGAAAGGATATAAAGATGGTTTGATTGGTCTGCAGATATCTTTATTCCTCGGATCATATTACGCGGCGGTTAACTATTACACTCTCAAAAACCTTTTAACCGGGCGATACAAAAGACCGTCTACTAACGCAAAGTAATATGCTTTTGCGTTTTCAAACTTTCCTTTTATCGCCGACTCGAATATTCTGAACAATATCCCAGAAGCCGCCACGACTATCGATAAAACTTTTTGCTGTCCGTGGGCATATTTCGAAATCATAAATAATTTATTACGATAACCATAATATATCCCGAAAGCTGACGTGAACTGGGACTTCGTAGTGACTGACCCGATATGTTGAAGTCTACTGAATGGTGAATAGATAAGCGGTGCTTTGACTTGATTCGCGCGCATGCACCATTCAACGTCTTCAAGATATGCAAAATAATCTTCATTAAGCATTCCTATTTCATCGATAGCCCGGCGGTTTATAAGCAACGCACATCCTGTCAGCCAATCGACCTGTGTGTAATTGGTATAATCTCTAGCCAATGACAGTGGATTGAAAGTTTTTGTTATTGAGCCGCCGGTAAACCATGGTTTAGAAGGTTCCGCACAATCGTAGATTTTTGGTCCAATTGCCGCGGCATCGGGATATTTTGCAATTAGCTGCACCATCTCGTTTAAAAACGTATTGCTAAATATCGTATCGTTATTCAACAAGAATAACCAATCGCCGGAGGCTTTTGCAATACAAACGTTATTCCCTGCAGCAAATCCCAGATTGTTCGGTGACTGTAAAAATATAATATTATCGTGTGGAAGTGACTTTAGATCATTTGCTATTATTTCGATTGATCCGTCGTTAGAACCATTGTCGAGTAATATGATTTCCACTTGCGCCGAACAATTATTCGCGTTTTTAACTAACTGCTTCACGCAATCAATCGTCATTTGGGGCTGACGATAGTTAAGTACAATAACCGAGAGTTTCATTTTATCACCATATCCTTCAATCTTCTTTTTAAACAGCTGGGATAAAACAATATCCCAGTCACTCCGCTTCTTTTAACTGACGCTTCAACCCACCGCGTAGCAAGTTCAATATTAGCCAAATCACCCACTTTTAACGGCGGCGCAAACTCTTTCATGTCATAATCATACATGTTATGGGAGAATAAGAACGAGCCAAGAACTTCCGCTTCTTGTTGTGTCGGGCTTCGTATTAGGCGATTAAACAACCTTAACATACTCTCGCGGTATATATCGATATCGAAATCCATCTTATCGACATTAAATTTCTTGTATAATCCAGCATACTCGAGAATACCTCGTCTAAGGCGTTCTAAGCCCCAGCTCTCGGTATTTAGATTATTTTTGGAGTCCAATATGGGTTCAATGCCGTTTTCTGTTCGGTTATATCCCAGAACGAGACCATGATCACCGGCACAAAACATTTCAACTAAATTAAAAACATTATAATATGCAAACGGCATTTGCCGTTGGTAATTGGCGTCGTAAAAGAAACCTTTTATAAGATTGTTTGGTTTAACGATAGTATAAAAATAACTTATAATAGGCTTCTCGCTGCGGGATATTTTATGTAGCGTTGTCGGCAACGACCCGGTATATCCCGTATCAACAAGCCCGATTTTATCATGTTCGAAAACACCTGCTTGCTTGAGATATCCCAGAAGCAACTCTCTATATTTTCCATCTATTATCGCTGGATGCCATGCCGCACGCGAAGCGTATAAATATCTAAGTTCAATATCAGTACCCAATATCTCGGCGATTTGCATTAATATTTGACCGTCTCGGGATAGAAAATAAAGTCGGCTTAATCCATCTCGCTTCGCCATACGTAGTACCCGGGCTACATATGGCACAAGTTGCGGTCCAGCGACACTCGCGCCAATCTCGTATAGGAAATCATCTTTTGGGATATTCAATCGCGCCATACGAGCAATGCCCGCCGCGACAGAAGATTGTAGTGTAAGCTTCTTCGCAGATCTGCCAGCAATATCCTTTTCATATCTATTAGTTTTTGTGCCTTTAAAATGTATTACATTTACTCCAATACGACTCGCGGGCTCGATCTCCATTTTGTAATTATCGCCAGTATGACACAACTCGTTCGGGGATATTCTGTTGTATTCGCATACTTTCTTGAATAACTCACCCGAACTCTTAGAGAGTCCTTCGGCGCACGATGTATATATTTTATCGCCATCGCAATATGCGCCAATAGCTGTGAGTAATTGCTCAATATATGGTTCGAGATATATTGTGTCAGTAATAAATATAACGCTTGGCTCGAGTATGTTGTCTGGTTTGTTGCGACATTTTTCGATTTTTGCGAGAATTTCTGGAACACCATGTATATTATTTAGCAGTGTATCAATCTCGAGGCTAATCAATTGATCATATATATCCCGAGAAATTTTATATTTATCTTCAATATAGTTATAAATATCGTGTATTGTAGCATGATGATTATCCCGAACAGCAACTTCTGCTTCTAATCGTATTTTAACAAAGTTCCTGCGTAACTCGTTGGGCATATCGCATTCGCAAAACCTGAAGGGAAATGTGGTTTGCATTAATTGATATATCCCGATAGGAGACACTACAGTCCTAACGAGAGTTGTATCAAAAACATCAAAAGAATAAATCATTTACTTCTTCTCCAATTTATCGAGCTTTGCTTGCATCTCATCGAGCTGGACTTTCATCTCAATCACTGCGTCATATAATGGACTTCTACCATCTGCATATGCTTGTTCCTGACAAAACTTATTGTGAGATGGCACAATAAATGCCCATACAAAAGTGGATGCGAGAAATACGCCAAATGCAACAAATAATATAAATAATATATATGAGCCGAATATATCCCGCAGGTATGTATCGCCCGTATTATAATAGTATAATCGGCTCATGAAAATATAGTTTACAAGTGAAACTAAAAATGTAACTCTTCCCGCCAACTCCCACGCCGCGCCCACGTATGGGATATGTATTTGTTTCGGGATATATTTATCGATTTTTATTCTAGCCTCTCCTTAACATACAATGTTCGCAACTACCATCTTCGTTATACTGCCCACAGTGACCAAACCCATCTACATCGATCTTACACAAAATAGGTTTTGATAATATTGTGCAGATGTACATCATGATGATACCTCAAAATGTTGCGGCATTCTCCTTTGCTTTTGATATTTTCTCGTTCGCGATTCTATTTATTCTTTCGCGTGCGGCTGTCGCTTCTCGTTGCAACTCCTCGACTGATTTCCTTCGTTTCGGGCTCGCAAGTTGCCGTGCAAGTTTCACCTCAACTTTACTTATCGCTTGTAGTCTACGATATTCGATAACATCTATCTCAAGTTCTAGGTAAACGTTAGTTCTAACTTTTATTGCCTTTTGCCGCGCAGCTCCGCGGATAGAATCGTATCTCACGATATCACTGTAAATAATTAGGGTATAATACAATATAAACTTATTGTGGATAGAACTCAAATGTAACAAAAATTTTTGATATTATATCCAATACGTATATATAGGATTAGTGCCTATTATATTTTGGTGATTTAGAAAATGCTTGGAGCACTTAATGAATTCTTAGCAGACTGGATTATAGCCGGCGAGAAACATTATGAGGAGGTAAAGCAGAGATATATTGAATTTATTAAAACTGGTGCAGATAAAGATGTCTATAAAAACGCCGAAATGACAAAAGTATTGTTTGGCAACAAGCAGCTTGGTTGGGAAGCAGGTCGCCTTATTAGAAATGCTTATTACTGTAACGACGAAGTTTGTGAAGAATATACAAAATATATGCATGAAGTACTTGTGAAAGAAGCCAATCGTAAAAAAGTTCAACTCGAGGCAAAAATCAAAAAAGAAGTTGGCAATATTACTAAAGTGAGCCTAATGATTGGTATGGATGGAAGCCTGAATGGCTATGTCGAAGGCACTAATGGTAAAGTCACCGTCAATACAATTGACGCCGGCGGCTACAATATTCAGAAATATCATTATAGAGTGCTCGTAAAGAAAATTATAGAGTAAACCCTCAATTACACCCAATAGGTATTTATACGATTAGTACATATTATATTTTGGTGATGAATATGAAAAGAACAAGACAAATAAACGGTCGTAAATGCATGATGGTTGAAGGCTCCTCGAAGTATAGTTCTGAACAAGAGGCAGCCGATGGCGCGAAAAACGAACTAAAACTCGAAGATTTCGAGATAGCTCAAACCGGGCTCGCCACATGGCGTGTGTACACATCCGACGAACCAAAGGTTGAAAAGAAGCCTCGCGCCAAGAAAGCTAAAGAAGTCGAGTCCGAGGAAGATGTAGCAATAAAAGCTGAGAACGAAAAGATTGACGATGCAATTATGGAGATAGAAAACGAAATACTCTCCGAACTCCCTGAAAATATATCCGACGAAGAGTTTGAATTGCACGTGTAATGAGGGTTGGAGATGGCTAAAACTACAGCAATAACGACAAATCAGAGACTCGAGAAGCTCATGACGTCGGTCGATTGTGAAGGAGATATTAAGCCGGGTGACCGGCTTAAAGACGGGTCGAAATCCGAGCTTAACTTCTGGCTGAATCGCGGTTGGATTCTGCCAAACAACATATCCCGAGTCGAACTTTCGAGACCCACAGCGTTTCATGTTACAAAACTTGCGATTGATTCATATAACAAAGCCTCTGGGATATAATATGCGAGCTATATCCCTCTTTTCTTTAATATTGTTGTTTTGTGTTTGGTTCTATGTTGTACGCGACTTTGAATTATTCAGCTTCGTAGGGTTGTTCACTACTGTTCTTTTCAATATTGTGGCGATTAGTATTATAACAACGATAGAAGAAAGATGTAAACAATAGGTATATATACGATTAATACCTATTATTAAATGGTGATTAGAAAATGACAGCCTTAAAGACAACCGAACTTTATGTAGTATATTCTAAGACTCAGTATAACGTTTCTCGGCCATACAAAGATTTAGCATTTACATCAAAAGAAGAAGCCGAAGACATAATAACACCACTAAAACAGGGATATCCCGAAAATGATTATGTTATTGGGACAATAGATGATTGGACAGACGATTATGGCGATGCGCGTTGGAACGATGGAATAGCAACAGAAAGCGAAAATAATTATTAATAAGATACCTCATTGGTATCTCGTCTTTCTATAAACTACAGTGCCTTCCTTATACTTTTTTGATATAATATCCTTCGGGGCATATGATTTCTTGATAAAATCTTTTATATCCGCGTCGCTCGCGGTTCCGTTTGGAAATCCGCGAATTGGTGCATACATCGTATTATCTTCCACAATAGTGGGCTTTACGTTACTTATGCCACCTATCTCTATCCTCGTAGGAAGGGTGACTGCCGCAATTTCAATAATATCAAGATCTTTCGTTTCCAAAACTATAACCCGGCGGTGTGAGTCACCGCGCCCTTCAACTTTAACTGTCTTGGCGAATGGCAGGGTTCTACAGAATGTAGCTACTTTCCGTATAACAATGTCATCCACTCTTCTAAGTTCGATTGTCATACATATTAATATTATGTGATCTTATATATCTGTTGTCTCCAATATGTATAAATACAATTAAGCCATATAATCTAACAGAGGTATACAAATGGAAGTTGAATACGTAGTAAACGACGAATATAGACAGCACGAAGAAGCGTGGCGCAAAGAACATCCCGGCGGGATATTAAAATTCGAATATCATGGCGAGACATTTTATTTCTATCTTCCCTTTAAGCACGACGTAATCCAGTCGTATATGATATACAATAAGACTTTTTATGAGCTTGCGCAGCTCGAAGAGTTATGTAAATATATTAAAACTTCTGGGATAGATATTAATACCATTATTGATGCAGGCGCGAATATTGGTAATCACACTATATACTTGACTAAAATGCTCGGTGCTTTGCATACATACTCTTTCGAGCCATTCGAGCCAGCGTACGACACGCTGGTTGACAACATTTGCTTGAACAAATTGTGCTTCGAGGTCTCGGCATACAACTGTGCGCTTGGTGACAATGATATGCCCGCAAAGGTATTTCATACCAACAGCGTACACGAAAAGGATAACATAGGTAACACAAAAATAATGCAATGCCCCGAAGGGGATATGAAAGTGAGTGTGCTAGATGATATCAATATCCCGAACAAAATAGATTTCATGAAAGTCGATGTCGAGGGATTCGAAGCACATGTCATACTTGGCGCAAAAGAAACGATTCTTCGGGATAAACCATTGATTTGGATTGAAAGCTTTCCAGAGAACTTCGTAATGACCAACTATATTCTCGAGACGTTGGGATATGAGATTGTAAAAGAGATGAGTGAAGCGAATTATATTTACCGATGTAAAGAATAATTAATTTTTTTTTTTGATTTTGTCTCCAATACGTATATATAGGATTAGATGTATTTATTATTTGGTGATAAGAAATGGTATCAGCACTCGACAAGAAGAAAGCAGAGATTACGAAAGTGATTGAAGGAATGGGTGTTTTCAAGAAAAGCACCCGGACAACCGACACATATAGTGCGAAGGATGTGAACGGCGATACGATAAAAGTTTCGTTCAAAGGCAACAATCTTAAGATTGCACTGCGCGCACATGGTCGCGAATTTCCCATTAAATCAGTTCTTATCAGAGATCTTAATGTAGAAAAGATGGTCAGGTTCCTGACATGGCGTCTTAACGCCAAACACACTCCAGTAGTCGAGGATGAGAAAGTATAATACTTTATATATTATGCGCCGTATTTTATAATAAGGTGGCTAATATGACTTTTACAACTGGCAAAGACAAGAAAATCAAAGGCACTAAAGGTAAAAATGACAAAAAGATGAA